>ERZ779729.818-NODE-818-length-26356-cov-15.168169_pt1 | contig 26356 bp, 27 predicted proteins | sample MGYA00511072_ERZ779729 | MGnify/ENA primary metagenome ERZ779729 (study PRJEB29588, sample SAMEA2156675) | human gut metagenome | biome: human gut; feature: human-associated habitat; material: faeces | place: Denmark | collected 2008/2010 ...
GGGGCAAAACCGCAGAATTGCGGATTTTGGCACCGTGGTAGAAACTTGCTCTAAGTAAGCCGCAGACTGGCCCTGTCCGGGCTTTTCCGTACATAGAGCGAACAGGGCGGGGCTTTCAGCCCGCTGTTCGCTGCCTTTTTTCTTTCGCCAATATTACTCCGCAGAGGGGCTTTGCTACCCGCTGGCTGCGCTATTTTTCTTTTCCGCTAAAGATACATTTGAAAAGCCGTCAGCTACCCGCTGGACAGAGATTTTTCAAAATTTCTTTTGCCTTAGTAATCCGGGAACGGGGATTTTGGCAACCGGCGGGACAGAAAAATTTTGCTTTCACTTCCTACAACGGAGAGATTTTGAAAATGCCAAATATCCGGGCGGGAAAATTTCTCCCCTCATTTACTACTACAACCGGCAGGGGGCAAAATGGCCGGGAGCCAGAACGGGCAACAAAAAAAGCAGCAAATCTTTTTCAGACTTACTGCTTTCGCTGGTCGCCGGTGGCGGCTGGTATTCAGTTTTGAAAGTTTAGGGCTGGCTGGTATGACGATAACGCGTTTAGCAAATAAAAACTTCTCATCTCAAATCAAAAAGAATACTTTCATAGTCCTTTACAAAATACTTTATATTTGTGCGTCCTTTCTGAATAATTGTGTGGCCTTCCGCTTCCAACTTTTCCTTTTGTGCCTCTACACCGCCGGGATATTTTGCGTTCAATTCCCCGTTTGCCTTTAAGGTTCGCCAATACGGGGTTTCATCTTCGGAACGCTGGTAACTCGCCCATGCTGCAATAGATACAAAAATTCCTGCTGTGATAGGCTCTGTGAAATCCGCTCCATTCAGTTCAGCAAAATATTCACGGATTTTTCCGACAGTGATTACTTTGCCATAAGGAATTAGTTTCATCACTTTATCATATTCGATTGGTGGGGCAAAATACATTCTGCTTCCGCCATATTTCTCAATGCTTTTCTGGTCGGTAATAATCTGAAATTTAGGCATATCCTTGCTATCATGTAGCATGGCATTAAAATCTTTTTTATCTTCATTCGCCATCTCTCAACACCTCCTGCCTTAATTATAGTGGAGCAGATTATTCCATGCAATGAGACGGTTTGAAAATCAGCTTGATTTTTTTCTTGTCTGACATTGGATATAACTCAACGGTCAAAGCGAAATTTGAACAGCGCGGCAATGAGCCGCTGCTTCACATAGTCCTCCACCTCGGAGTTGACCTGTCCGTTTATTTTGGAGAAGTAGCGGATATATCCGGCGTAGTGGGAAAGAACCGTGTCGATTGCGTCCGGGTCGCCCTCATGGGCTTTAACGATTGTTTCATAGGGGAGAAGTTTACTCATGGTCGTTTCCCTCCATGAGCTGGCTGGAGAGGACAGAATGAATGTCATTTGAGTACGTCCGTTCTCGGAAACATATCCACTTCGCTTTTGGCACTATCGGTATACGGGAACATATCCAATCTCTCTCTGGAATGTATACCATACTTTTAAAAGGCAGAATAGCATTTTAACTTATGCTACCCTACCTATAACTAAACATTTACAGTTGCATGTGGCCTATTGTTTTTAGCCGTTAAATATTTTATAACTATTAAATAGCGATACAAATTGTTCGAAACTAATATTGTTTATATCATATATTCTCGCATGTTTTAAAGCTTTATTAAATTGATTTTTTGTAAACAGTTTTTCATATCATTTGGAACTCCACTACGCTGGACTGCACGCGGAAATTTCGCAACTTCTGGGGCAGCACCGAAGCTGTCCGGAAGCTCAGCGATCTTGTCTGTATGGAGCACCGGCTGTCTGTGATTGAGAATCCGAAGCCGTACAGCAAAAGCTACAACAAGTGGCTGGGCGGCAAAGCAAAGCCCTGTCAACGCGATCTGCTGCGTGCGGCCATTGACGCAGCGCTTGCGAAGAAACCGAAAGATTTTGAGGAATTTCTGAAGCTGGTGGAAGCCGCCGGTTACACCGTAAAACGCGGCATGCATGTCACCTTCATGCGGGACGGTCAGCCGCAGAATATTCGGCTCCGGTCGCTGGGCGAAGGCTACTCGGAAGAAGAACTGCGTGCTGCGATTCTCGGTACACGGGTGCATACGCCGCGCAGGAAAAAGAGGTATCCTTCCAAGGTGTCGAGACCGACGCTGATTTCACAGATTGAGGCCAAAATCGGCAACGGCAAAGGCGCTGCCTACGACCAGAAGCTGAAAGTCGTGAAGCTGAAAACCATGGCTGAAACGCTGCTGTTCATCCAGAAGCATGATTTCGCGGATTTCGATGCGCTGGCCGATTACGCGGATGCCGCAAGCGCTAAAACGAAGGAGCTGACGGCGAAAATAAAGGCGGCAGAGAGCCGCATGGCAGAGATCGCCGTTTTGAAAACGCACATCATCAACTATGCCAAAACCAGAGATATCTACACCGCTTATCGCAAGGCCGGGTATTCCAGAAAATATTACGATGCGCACGAGAGCGACATCACCATCCACAAGGCAGCGAAGAAGGCGTTTGACGATCTGGCGCTGAAAAAGCTGCCCACCGTCAAGAGTCTGCAAGCGGAATATTCCGATCTGCTCGTGCAGAAGAAGCTCGATTATGCAGAGCTTTCCAAGGCTCGTGACGAAGCGAAGCGGCTCCAGATTTATAAGGCTAACGCCGAGATGCTCCTGCGCACGGATGCCGACGACCAGCGGCAGACAAGAGAGCATCAACAGGAAAAATAGCACTGCAACGCAGGGCGCAGCCGAACGGGAACCGTTCGATCAATCAGGGGGTTGGGGAGAGTTTCCCCAACAAGCAGCAGGGAGATTTCCGTCACCGGAAATCTCCCTGTTCGTCAAGTTTGTATAAACGCAGGCATTGCTTGCCAAGTGTAACGTCTCAGATGCGGCTTCTTATTTCGTGGAGTTCATCACTCCATGACCCTTACGCCCTATAATATTCATAACAGATTATAGCACTTAGCTCGGTAAAAATCAATAGGAAGAGGTGAATTTGCGGCAGTTTTTGAAAAAAGAAATTAGGGTGCAGGCGTGAACTTGAAATTATGTGCCCGATTTCTGCTGCTGACACGTTTGGCTGACGGTTTATCGCAGTCAAATGCGCAGTCTGGAACAGCTTGGTGCTGTTGGTAGAATGTGAGTTGCCACAACGTTTTCAAAAAATTAGGAGGTTCTCAAGATGGCAAAAGGCGAAAATATTTTCAAACGCAAGGACGGCAGATGGGAAGCACGCTATATCAAAGGCTATGAGCTTTCCGGCAAAATCAAGTACGGCTTCTGCTACGGCAAGACTTATCGGGAGGCCAAGGAAAAAGTGACCAAGTGCAAAGCGGCACTGGTCAACGGGAAGCCGATTCCAAGCACAAACTCCCGGCACCGTTTTGCGTTCTACTGCGACGAATGGCTGCGTATGCGAAAGCCCAAAGTGAAGGAGTCTACCTATATTAAATATGATACCGCTTTGCGGAAGCACATCAAGCCGAAGCTCGGTGGCTGCTTCCCCATGGGCATGACGACCGGCCTGATCGACGACTTCACCGAGGAGCTGCTTTTTGAGGATGAGCTGGCTCCGAAGACTGTGCATGATGTGCTTGTCGTTCTGCACGGTATCCTGAAATACACAGCGACATTTTTCACCGGAGGATTCCCGGCAATCGAGATCAATTATCCAAAGCCCGGAAAAAAGGAAATGCGGGTGCTGTCCCGCGAAGAGCAGACGCGCTTCGTTTCCTACCTGTTGGATGATATGGATACCTGCAAGTTTGGCGTGCTGCTGACGCTGTTCACGGGTGTTCGTATTGGAGAGCTCTGTGCGCTGCAATGGGGCAATATATCCTTAAAAGAACAGACGATCCGCATCGACGCCACGCTTCAACGGCTGCGCGATACCAGTACCGCTGACAATCCCGGTTCACGGACGAGAATTGTGATCGGTACACCCAAAAGCGATACTTCCATCAGGACGATTCCCATAACAGACTACACGGCTGAGCTTTGCGGGAAGATGAATCCTCACAGTTCAGCCGCTTATGTTTTGACCGGCACAGAAAATTATATGGAGCCGCGTGCGCTGCAATACAGGATGGAGAAATATACCCGCGAATGTGGCCTGGAGGGCGTTCATTTTCACACACTTCGTCACACGTTTGCGACGCGAGCCGTCGAGGTTGGGTTTGAGATCAAGTCGCTTTCAGAGGTGCTAGGACACGCGACAACGACCATCACGCTTGACCGGTACGTCCACTCTTCTCTGATTTTGAAGCGGGACAATATGAAAAAATTGAACGCCGTAGGGTTCTGAAATACGCAGTCAAACTTTTGTGTCATGCGCACGAAAAAACATAGGTATTCCAGTGTTTTGCCGCCTTGGATGGGGTGATTGGATGGAGTGATGAACTCCACGAAGCACCGAATCCCAAGGCTTTTTTGATATGAAGGAGGTTTGACGTGAAGTTTCTAATCGTGGATTGAATTCCCGTCTGTCCGTCGAGTGATGAACTCCACGATGATTTTTCGCCAGAACCAGCAGATCAATCGGCGCGTGCTGATGTTCTGCTTTCTTTTCCCGGACAGGATAAGTACCCGCTTATTTTCCAGAAAGAGGTGTGCAGTTGGAAGTACAAGAGATGCGGCAGGTCTTCATAGACAGCGCAGTTCGCGTCGTAGCGCGGGATGGCCTGGAGAAAACCACTACTAAAGCCATTGCATCCGAAGCGAAGCTGAACGAGGCATATATTTATAAGTGTTTCTCCGGCAAAGATGACCTGCTCAGCGCGGCACTTCACATGGAAGATGTGAACTTTGCCAACCTTCTGCAAAAGACGCTTCCTGTTATGCACATGCCGGGACTCTCGTGGAAAGAGCGGGCCTATATCCTCCGGAAGAGAAGCTGGGACTTCATCCTGAATGAGCCAGCCGATTGTATCTTCTACATTCGGTACTATTATTCCGCAAGCTGCCGTTCCCATGCATACGAAACGCATCTTGCATGTTTTAAGCCGCTGATCGAGAAGGCGAGCAAGTCCTTCAAGCCCGGCACATACATGGACATGCTCATTCATCAGGTCTTCTCCACGATGCTGTTCTTTGCCTCCAGAGTTATGAACGGCGAGATGGAAAACAGTGAGGAAACGATCACATGGGCTTTTGAACAGATTTATAGCTTTGTCGTGCCGAACGTCAGAGCTGAAGTTTTAGAAGAAGGGGATAAGAAAGAAGCTTTATGAATAACTCGCTCAAGAAAATCTGGAATGTGATCAGCAGCATCCTGGTCGCGCTGGTGGTGCTTCTGGCGCTCCTGCTGGTTGGCGCGAGAGTCGTTGGATTGCAGGTATTCACCGTGCTGTCCGGCTCTATGGAGCCGACCTATCACACCGGTTCGCTGATCTATGTAAAGAAGGTAGACCCCTACACCATAAAAGAAGGACAACCCATCACGTTCATGCTGGACGAGAACACGGTGGCCACGCACCGCGTCGTGGGCATCGTCCCGGACGAGGAAGACCCCACCGTGATCCGCTTCCGCACCAAGGGCGACGCCAACGAAGCCGAGGATGGTTCTCTCGTACATTATAAAAATGTAATCGGCACGCCGATCTTCTCCATCCCGTATCTCGGCTATATTGCGGATTATATCCAGCACCCGCCCGGAATGTACATTGCCATCTCTGCCGGTGCTGTCCTGCTTTTGCTTGTGTTCATCCCCGACATTTTTACGGACGACAAAGACGAGGACGAGAGCAAAAAGAAAAAGTCTTCCCGGCGCAAAAAAGGCGCTCATGCTGCGGCACACAAAGCTGCTGCGGTCGATGTCACCCCGGAAGAACCCGCCGATGAAAGCCTGACCGACGAGATCCGCCGGAAAACTGACAATCTGCTCACAGACGACGAGGTGGAAGCCATTCGTCAGACCGTCGAGGCAGGCCGCTTTGACAAAGCTGCCGCCGATGCGCTCCGGCAGGAGCTGATAAAGCGGGAAGCAGAACGGGACGCGCAGTAAGCGCTTCACATTTATTCAAGGGCAATGCCGCAAGGCTCCCTATATAACAAATTTTTAGGAGGTTTTCGTGATGAAAACGAAAAGCAAGGCTCTGCTCCTGACCCTCTGTGCGGTATTGCTTGTTACCGCCTCTGTGCTGGGAACCATGGCGTTTCTGACTTCCAGCGATGAAGTCGTCAACACATTCAGCGTCGGCTCCGTAGCAATCAAACTGGACGAAGCCAAGGCGAATACTGACGGCTCTCTGGTTGAGGGCGCTGCGCGTGTCAAGGCCAACAGCTACAAGCTGCTGCCGGGTCACACCTACAACAAAGACCCCATGGTCACTGTGCTGAACGGCAGTGAAGCCAGCTACATCAAGATGACTGTCACCTTCTCCAAGGCCAGTGCTCTGGATGCTATCTTTGCTCCCACCGGCGCAGATCTGACCAGCATCTTCAACGGTTATGATTCTGCCAACTGGATTTACAAGGACAACACCAAAGATGCGACCGCAGACACCCGTACCTATGAGTTCTGGTACAAAGAGACTGTTGGTGCTCCCACTGCTGATGTCGCTCTGGACGCTCTGTTTGATTCCATCACCGTTCCCGGCACTATCACGAATGAGCAGCTTGCAACCATCGAGGGCATGACCATCACCGTCAATGCTTACGCCATTCAGGCTGACGGCTTTGCCAACGCAGAAGCTGCTTGGGATGCCTTTGATTAAAAACATCACGCACGATTCCAACAGATGAGGGGGAGCGTATGGATTCTGCTGTCTGTTGAAATAAAAACCCAATCGCAAATACCCGAAGAAAGGAGGAAAACAACATGAAGAAGAAAGGTTTGGCACTGGTTCTGGCGCTGACTCTGCTGGTCGTGGGCGTTGTAGCAGGTACGTTGGCATGGCTGACCGCGAAGTCCGACACGGTGACGAATACGTTTACCACCAGCGACATCAAGGTCGAGCTGAAAGAGACCACCGGCACGGAGTACAAAATGATTCCGGGCTACACCATCAGCAAGAACCCCAAGGCGACTGTCCTGGCTGGCTCCGAAGAGTGCTTCCTGTTTGTGAAGCTTGAGAAGTCCCAGAACTTCGATACCTTCCTGACTTATGAGATGGCTGAAGGCTGGACGTTGGTTCCCGGTGAAACCAATGTCTACTACCGTAAGGTTCAGACCGCCGATATCGGCACAGCCTACAGCGTACTGAAGGGCGATCAGGTCACTGTCAAGGGCGAAGTCACCAAGGCGATGATGGATGGCCTTACAACGGAAACGCTGCCGAAGCTGACCGTTACCGCTTACGCTTCTCAGCTTCACAAGAACGCCACAACGGAATTTACCGCTGCTGAAGCATGGGCAAACGTGAACCCCACCAACCCCTAAGCAACCCTCTGCGCATGGGCGCAGAAACGATACCAAATACTTACTAAGGAGTAAAAGTACATGAAAAAGAAACTTACCGCCATCTTCCTGTGTGTTGCTCTCGTAGCGATTGCCATCGTGGGCGCATCTCTGGCTTACTTCACCGACACCGATCAAGCCACCAACACGTTTGCAGTCGGAAATGTAAAAATCGAGTTGATCGAGCAGCAGCGCGGCGAGAACGGCCTTGTGCCTTTTGAGCAGAACAAGAAGCTGTACCCAATCGTCGGCTCTGCCCAAGGCGATAAGGACGAGTATGGTATGCCTATTGCCAAGAACTATGTGGACAAGATGGTCACCATCAAGAACACCGGTTCTGAGAAGGCTTATATCCGTGCCTACTTTGCCATCCCCTCCGCGCTTGACGATGGCTATGAAACCTTCAATGCCGGCATGAACGTTCTGCACTTCAATTTTGGCAACAAGGTCGTTGACGGCAATGTTATCTCTACTTATGACGTTGAATGGAACTGGAAGCATGGTAACAAGTGGAATTACTTCGAGACTACCATCGACGACATCAAGTACAATGTCTACTTCGCGGATTACTATCAGCCTGTTGACGCCAATGCCACTACCGAGCAGTTCGTGCAGGGCGTTTACCTTGATAAGACCTTCGACATCAAGGACGGCAAGTGCTACGCCTTTGGCAAGGAAGTTACTCTGGACGATGGTTGGGATTGGAACAGCGTTTCCTGCCCCGTGTTCGCCATTGCCTGCCAGGCCGAGGGCTTTGACAGTGCTGCCGCCGCTATGGAGGCCGCTTTCGGTGCCAACTACAATCCCTGGGGTACTCCCGCTTCCAACTGGCAGTAATCTAATTTAGCACAGCTTTGCAATTGGCTGTGCTATTCCCCTCCACCTATGTGGTCTGTACCCTTCGGGGTACAGGCCATATGAGAGCACCCGGCAAGACCGGATGTTCTCATATGGTCTGACAAGACCATGCAACTTCGTTATCAAATCCCGGAGCGGAGGTTTGCAAATACAGCTTGAGAGGAGTAAGGACTATGAAGCGAAAAATTTTGATTCTGTCGGTGCTGGCCATCTGCATTGCCACGCTCGCCGCCGGAACCATTGCGTTCTTTACCGCAGAAGGTAAGGCGCACAATGTCATCACCACCGGCGGCGTAGAGATCGCAGTGCAGGAATGGGCGGATGACGAAAAAACCAAGCCCTTTGAAAACCTGAGCGGAGTGATGCCCAACACCACCGTCACCAAGATCGCGGAGGTGAAAAACACCGGAGCGTCCGACGCATGGGTACGGGTAAAAGTGGAGAAGAACATCAAGCTTCAGGGCGAGGGTACGCCGGATACCGGGCTGGTGGAGCTGACGCTCAACACCACCGACTGGACGGAAAAAGACGGCTACTATTACTATAAGGAAGCCTTAAAGCCCGGAAAAGTCACCGCGCCCATCTTCACCGCTGTAACATTCAAGCCCGAAATGGGCAACGAGTACCAGAACGCCACGGCAACGGTGGATGTTTCCGCCCAGGCCGTGCAGACCGCCAACAACGGCGATACCGTTATGGACGCCAAGGGTTGGCCAAATTCGTAAGGAGGCAGCGCTATGAAGAACAAAAAAGGATTCGCACTGATTATCAGCCTTGCGCTGGTGATCGCTGTCGTGCTTCCCGGCACGCTGGCGCTTTCTACCGATCAGGCCGCTACAAACGGCGAGCTTACGGTCGCGGAAGAAACCCCGACTCCCACGCCGGAGGTAACGGAAACGCCAACACCCACGGAGGAGCCCAAGCCGACGGAGAGCCCCGTGCCCTCCGAAACCGAGAAGCCTTCCGAGACGGAAAAGCCTGCGGAAACGGAGAAGCCTGCCGAGACTGAGGCTCCCAAGGAATGCACCTGCGGCGCAGCCGAGGGCGAGGCGCATAAGGAGGGCTGCCCGCTGTATGTGAAGCCCGTATCCGATGCTTCCAAGCATATCGATACCTGCACAGAGGGCTGCACCGGCGAGGATTGCAAATGTCCCTGCCACCTGTTTGACCGGCTTATGGCCTGCCAAACGCTGGAGGAGATCGAGGCTATTATCAAGGCAACCCCGGAGGATGTACTGAAGTCTTTGTCGGAGGAGCAGGTCGCACAGGTGGAGGCGTACATGGATAAGCTGATGCCCGCGCCCTTGCCCGCCATCGTTATTGAAGAATCCGAACCTCCCGTGGAGAGTGAGATTTACCGTCCTACGGTGAACTATACCAATGTTGCGCCCTTTGGCGAACCCGTCACCGGCGGCAATTAAGGAGGCAGAGAATGAAAAAGACGAAGATTCTATCGCTGCTTTTGTGCCTGTCCCTTTTCTGTGCGCTGATCGTGCCCGGCACGAGAGCCTATGCGGACAATGCGCCCGACAGTGGCATGAAGATCAGCAAGACGGCTACTGCCAACAATGACGGTTCCTACACCATCACGCTGGAAGCCTTCGCCACCGGCTCTAAGGTCATTACGGAGCAGAAAACGGATATCCCCACTGATATTGTTCTTGTTATCGACCAGTCCGGCTCGATGAAAGACCCGATAGGTGGCTATACATATACGGCATACCGGAAAGGATACCGCTATTTCCGGCTGGAGCAACAGGAAATACTATGATAATCAAAACAGCCTGTACTGTCTGGTTTCAGGAGAGTATAAGTCCGTCACAGTGAAGAGAGAAGGACATCTTTTTTCCGCTGATGAAAACTGGTACACGGTGGATGGTCAGCAAATCCTCTATACGACCGGAGACGATAGCATTCCAAACTTTGGGCAATATGCTCCTCTCTATCAGTCCGTAAAGAAGTACATCTATTCATATACTCTGAATGGAGCCACAACGGTTATAGAAGAGTCGTTTGGGGATGGGAGCAGTCCTGACACGCAGTTTTATCGCAGGGATTATAGTAGTAGTGCTGGCGATACGAGGCTGAATGCTCTAAAGAATGCAGCAACTACATTCGCCAATGCCGTTGCTACGAAGGCAGCAGGTGAGGATGGCGACATCAATGCCCCTGCCGATAATGTCAATCACCGCATTGCGGTGGTAGGCTTTGCGAGTGGACAACGCTATAACGGCACCAATTATAATTACAACAACACAGAAGTTTTTGTAGGTAGCAATCAATATAGATACGGAACTGCTGCACAAGGGCAATATGGGAACGCCTTTCAGAATATGAACACCTCCACGGGAGTTGGCAATGTTAGTGCTTCCATCGAAGCTCTTTCTGCGGATGGCGGAACGCTTACAAATCTTGGACTGGAGATGGGTAACGGGATTTTCGGTGCAAACCCCATAGCGGAGGGAGAAAAACGGAATCGTGTCGTAATCGTATTTTCAGATGGTGTTCCTGGTTGGAGCGGTTATGATTCCGATACGGCGAATAGTGCGATTACTCAGGCTGGGACTGCAAAAAAACACCTATGGAGCAACAGTATACACCATTGGCATATTCCCCGGCGCGGACGCGACCAGCGCAGGCAATCAGAACGGAAACGAAACAGAGAAGGCCAACTGGTTCATGCAACGTGTGTCTTCCAACACGCAGTATCCGCAGTCTCCCAGTTATTATCTTTCCGCTGCGGATGCTGGAACACTGAACAGCATCTTCCAGCAAATTTCCAACCAGATCGAGACGGGCGGTGCTGAGACCACGCTGGGCAGTGAGACAGTTGTGAAGGACATTATTTCTCCGTACTTCACGCTGCCTGCCGGAACGACGGCAAGCGGCATTCGGATCGACACCTATGCCTGCACCGGGAAGGACGGAAATACCTACACATGGAGCGGCACCAGCGGCGGCCCCGGCGGCGCGACTGCCACGGTCGACGGCGACCAGGTCAGCGTAACCGGCTTTGACTTCTCCGAAAACTGGTGCGGCACCGAAACGGATGCGCAGGGCAATTCCACCGTTCGCGGCAATAAACTGGTTATTTCTTTTGAGGTATCACCCAAGAGCGGTTTCCTGGGCGGCAACGAGGTTATCACCAATGCAAGCGCGGGTATCTACGAGAACGGCTCCGCGCAGACCCCTGTTATGACCTTCGAGCAGCCCAAAGTCAATGTTCCCATTCAGGATGTGACCGTCACGGCCACTGACAAGAACGTCTATCTCAAGGGCGAAGTCACCGCCGATCAGCTCAAGGATGGCTCTGAAATCAGCGTTGGCGATGTAAAGCTTGATCTCAGCAAGGCAACCGACACTGATAAGCCTTACGGCCTTGATCCCTGGCAGACCGAATACGTCGATATCACCGTTACGGTCAAGGACAAGGACGGCAATGTCATTTCTGACAAGCTTGAAAACCTGACCGAAGATACGACCTATACCGTCGAAGTTACCGTAGCGCCCAAGACCGTGGGTACTTCTACCCCCGCTAATGGTGACGCGGCAACCGCGAAAACCGGCGCCAACGACCCTGCCGCTAACATCTACGTTTTCAAGCCGGAGTTGACGTTCAAGGATTCCAGCGCTTACTACGGCGAGAGCGTCCCCACAAACAACGATTACAGCAGCAATAAGGTAGGTTTGGAAACGTGGAAGCACGGTGATACCGCATCGACAGATGCAGGCGTAACCATGCTCGGCACAAAGCCGACGCTGGATATCAGCTACACGCCGGATGAAAGCAAGCTCGAAAGCGGCAAGTACACCAAGCAGGATGTTCCGGTTGCGGCTACGGTTAAAATCGGCACAGAAAATGTGAATGAGCATACCACGTTCGTGCATCAGGATTGCACCACCGCCTGCGGTTGGGAGACCCCAGCAACGCCCGGTGCTCCCGCGTTCCTGATCCACATCCAGACCTGCACGCTGAACATTACCAAGCAGGGCGGCGCGGCTGACGAGTCCTATGTGTTCGATGTTTTCAAGGACGGCGTGAAGTATTCCGAAGTGACCGTCTGGGGCAACGGCACCGAAACCCTCGTCGAACTGCCCATCGGTACTTACACCATCAGCGAAAACACCGGCTGGAGCTGGCGCTATTCTGCCAATAACGGCGGCAGCGCTGCGCTGACGGCACAGAATCCCACCGGCAGCATCGCCTGCACCAACACGAAGAACAACAATCAGTGGCTGAACGGCTTCAGCGAGGTTGTTCGTAACATCTTCGGCACGAATCACTAAGAAAGGAGGGAATGAAGATGTATAGAGGCAGATATGAAGGCAAGCACCGCAAGGCAACGGCAGCTCCGGTACATGGAAAAACGCTCCGGACTGGCCGCCTAACGACCATGGTAATTGCGACCGTACTCCTTCTTGCGCTGGCCATCGGCGGCACGCTTGCATGGCTGAGCACAAAAGACTCTCCGATTCAGAACAAATTCCTTCCCACCAAGGTTACTTGCGAAGTGACGGAGAGGTTTGACGGCAGCAGGGGCGTGAAATCCAACGTCAACGTGAAGAATACCGGCACGATCAATGCCTTTATCCGTGTCAAGCTGGTGACTTATCGCACAAACGATCAGGGGCAGCACATCGGCGGCACCGCATCCCTCCCTACATTTACGCTGGGTGCAAACTGGGTATCGTATGACGGTTATTACTACTACACGCTGCCTGTTGCTCCGGGAGAAAGACCGAAAACTAACCTGACAGACAGCATGACGCTGGTCGGCTCCTACCTGGATACGGACGGCGGCAAGCAGGCTGTTGACGTGATGGCCGAGGCCATCCAGAGCGTTCCGGAAGATTCCGTCAAGGCAGCCTGGGGCGCAGACTTCTCGATTGGCGCAGACGGCAGTCTGATCGTACCGGGTAACTAAGGGGGTGGAGAACATGAAAAAGTCATTCAAGGCAATCACATCCCTTGTGCTGATGCTGCTCGTAGTGATGAGTATGTCAGTAACGGCCTTTGCAGCGTCTCCTTCCATCACGTTTGAAGGGTTCTCGAAAGGTTTTGACTTCCAGCCCGGCAGCGAGTACACGGAGACCGACCTGTTCGGCAGCTTCAAAAACGTCATGCCCGGCGATACCGTGACGGAGACCATTACCTTCACCAATTCGGCGACCGACTGCGATTTCGTGAATCTCTACATGAGAGCCGAGGCGCATGATGAGACGGACAATCCTCTCAGTCCCAAGGTCGCGGAGAAGGAGTCCGTCGCCACCATGACGGAGTTCCTGTCCAAGCTCTCCATGAAGGTCTGGAACGGCACGGAGCTGATCTATGACGCTTCTCCCGACCAACTGGACGGACTGAAAAGCAATAAGCTTCTCGGCACATTCCGCACTGGCGAGACGGCTACGCTGAAAGTGGAGCTGAGCGTCCCTATTGAGCTGGACAACAAGTACGCCAACCGCGTAGGTGAAGTGGACTGGATCTTCCATGTGGAAGCTTACAATGAAAGTCAGCTTTCCGTCCGTAAGGTCTGGTCTGACGGCAATGCGAACCACGTGGGTGACAGCATCACGGTCAATCTGCTGAAAGACGGTAAGGTCGAAAGCTCTCAGGAGCTGAACGCAGCAAACGGATGGGCATACACCTTTGACCGGCTTCTGGAGGGCCATACCTGGACTGTCGAGGAAGCGGAGGTTCCCGCTGGGTACACCGTCAGCTATAACACAGTGGGCACGCTGACGACCATCACCAACACAAAGAAAACGCCGCCTAAGCCTGACCCCGATCCTGATCCCTCCTATCCTCTGGATGTCGTTGTCCGCAAGGTGTGGAGCAGCGATGATGGAAAGGATCGCCCGGATTCCGTGACCGTCACGCTTTATAACGGCGATGTTCCCTATGAGACGGTACGTCTGGGTGCATGGAACAACTGGACTTACACATGGAAAGACCTGAGTGCCTACGGAAACTGGCAGGTTATCGAGTCGAATATCCCCAAGGGCTATGTCCCATCTTACAGTGTCTCCGGTAATGTCGTTACCATCACCAATACCCGAAGCCTGATCCAGACCGGTCAGCTCAACTGGCCTATTTGGGTGCTCGGCGGCGCAGGACTTGTCCTTGTTTCTCTCGGCGGGGCAATGCTGGTGAAGAAAAAGAGAGAAAATAATGCCTAAAAAAACGGGCATTGCCATCGTAGCAGTGGGAGCAGTGCTGATCCTTTCGGCACTGCTCCTTTTCCTCCATAACCGTCAGGAGGATGTACAAGCCGGTCAGGAAGCCGAGAGCCTGCTGGAAAACGTTGAGGCGGTTATTGAAATGAAAACAATAAAAGTACCGGTTATCAGTACGCAGCCGGACGCAGCTCCGTCTGCGACGCCGCTTGACCCACAAATGCCGGTTGTGATGCTGGATGGCTATGAATATGTGGGCTATATGGAGATTCCGGTACTGGGGTTGAAACTGCCTGTTATGTCTGAATGGGATTATAACCGGCTAAAGCTTGCACCCTGCCGTCAGTTCGGATCTTCTCGCACGGACGATCTTGTCATTGCCGCGCACAATTACGAAAGCCATTTTGGGCATTTGAGAGACTTATCGGTGGGAGATACCGTCACCTTTACGGACATGGAGGGCATTGTCAACACCTACTGCGTCGAAAAGATCGAAACGCTGAACCCGAACGAGGTAGATGCGGTGCAGAACAGCGGGTACGATCTCGTCCTCTATACCTGCACCAAAGGCGGTAAGACCCGCGTGACGGTGTTTTGCAACCGCGAGGAGATAGCTGCACCTTCTCCAGCTCCGACACCGATGGAAAAATGAGGTTGAATATGGCAAATAATATTATCAATTTGGACAGGAAAAGAAACCGCCGCTCTCGTGCCAACAGCGCCAGATGGGAGAAGATGGATCGCTGCGTTCTGTGCTGGCATCTGACCAATGTTCCCCAAAACACGCCGATCTCCCAGCGAAAATACTATGTCCAAGGACAGGGACAGCTTTGCGCGAAATGCTACTACGAGCTTTGCAAGCAAGGTGCGTTCTTTGGCGAGGACAATGTGAACTCATAACAATGATAGAGCAGAAAACAGATCAGAGGCTTAACTGCGGTCAGCGTTTTGGCCGCTGGATTGTGCTGGGTGGGTGTGTGACGACCCAGCGGGGTGAGCGGAAGTATCTGTGTCGCTGCGATTGCGGCACGGAGCGGTATGTGCTGGAACGGTCATTGCTATCTGGCGGATCTCGGAGCTGCGGCTGTTTGCGGAAAGAAATGGCGTATCGGGCCAATGCCTACAACCTGCTGGGGCAGACCTTTGGCGACCTCTGCGTCGTCGGAAAGAGCCGGAAGCGCATGAAAATGGGGGCATATTGGACTTGTCTGTGCAGCTGCGGTTATACCTGCGAGGTAACAGCCTCTGAGCTTGTGTCCGGCCGTAAAACGCATTGTGGTTGTAAAAGCGTGAAAAACTATGCCACATCGGACATTACCGGCCAGAGGTTCGGCAGGTTGACTGCGCAATACTCTACGAAAAAGCGTGACGCAAAGGGCTTCGTGATCTGGCATTGCCAATGCGATTGCGGCAGCGAGGCAGACGTTTCCTATAACAGCCTGATGTATTGCGGCCAGACAAGCTGCGGCTGCAAGAAAAAGGAGCACGATAAAGCCCTTGGCGGATTCCTGACACATGTGGATGGCACCAGCATCGACGCACTCAAAAGCAGGAAGATTCCCTCAAATAATACGACCGGCGTAAAGGGTGTGTATCTGGTCAAAGGCCGTTACCTTGCGAAAATCGTATTCCAGCATCGGCAATATTTTCTTGGAACATATGCTTCGGTTGAAGAAGCGGCTGAAGCCCGTAAAAAAGCGGAAGAAGCCATAAACGGTGAAGTTATCAGCTTTTACGAGAAGTGGTCAGAAAAAGCGGCTGCTGATCCTGTTTGGGCGAAGGATAACCCCATAAAAATCAGCGTCAGCAAAAGTGCCGATGCTGAACTGCGCGTGCAGTTGCAGCCGGACTTGTAGCTGCAATTTGTAAACGCGGTTATGAATCTGTTTCAGCAATATGGAGTACCTGAATGAAAAAAGAAAACTCTTTGCAATCCTTCTGTGAGCGTCAGAACAGAATGTATCTTCTGCAAGAGTGGGATCAGAAGAAAAATGCACCGCTTACCCCTAATACCGTACATAAAGGGAGCCATCAAAAGGTTTGGTGGCATTGTGAAAACGGTCACACATGGTATTCGGAAATCCGGGTTCGTGCAAATGGTTCGATGTGTCCTTACTGTACTAGGCGGATGCTCTGGGTCGAAAGCAATGATCTGCTCACCTTGAATCCTGCACTGGCTTCTGAATGGGACAACGAGAAAAATGGTGAACTAAAGCCCTCAGATGTGTTGGAAGGAAGTCATAAATACGTTTGGTGGAAGTGTCAGAATGGACACTCATGGCGAGCTCGCATACTCAGCCGAAGCAGAGGCGCGGGATGCCCGGTTTGCACTGGGAAGGCTGTGATGTCCGGCGAGAATGATCTGGCGACGCTCTTTCCAGACATCGCCGCACAGTGGGATACGGAGCGCAACGGAAGTCTGAGACCGGATCAGATTACTTCCTTCAGCAACAGAAAGGTATGGTGGCGATGCACACTTGGTCATGAATGGCAGGCCATCGTTGCAGCAAGAGCTGTAGAGAACTCCGGCTGCCCATACTGCGCAGGACGGCGCGTTCTGGCTGGTTTTAATGATCTTGCTACGCTTCATCCGAAAATCGCCGCGCAATGGGATAGCACGCTGAACAGCGGTCTGACCCCAGAAATGGTAACGCCGGGAAGTCACAAGCGGGTATGGTGGAAATGCGCTGAAGGGCATGTTTGGAAAACGGCCATCTACTCCCGAACCGGAAAGCAGAAATGTGGATGTCCCGTATGCGCCGGAAAAGCAACACGACAAGTCAAATATGAGTAGCATTAGGCCAACCACTTACTCAGGTTTCTCCGGCTTCATTATTCACACCAACTGATACAGTTGAATATTTCAGAAGGACTCTCATTGCGGACTATATGCCCCAATCGAGAGTCCTTTTTCTATTACATTATAAATCCAATATCTCTGCATATAATAGCATCTATAAACCCATACATTCGCACAAACAAGGGCTACATTCAAACGAGAATAGCCGCTGTATGGGCTAAAATATAATATGTGGAGGTGAAGTGATGACGGACAAGGAGTTCTCCCTGAGACTGGCCAAATTGAGAACGCAAAAGGGTGTTTCGGCTCGTGACATGAGCCTTTCAATGGGTCAGAATCCGGGTTATATCAACAATATTGAGACCGGGAAGTCCATGCCGTCGCTGAGCGGCTTCTTCTACATCTGCGATTACCTTGATATAACCGCAAGGGACTTCTTTGACGATGGGAATGAGTATCCCGAACAGCTCAGAGCGGTTTTTCAGGATATGCAGAAACTGAATCCTGAACAGCTACAGAATATTCATGCTATCGTAAAGGGACTGCTCCGATAGGCACACGTCATTCTGTCACCGATATAGCTAAGAGATCACGAAATTCGCACAGCCATGTTAGCCTTGTTATTTGCTCGGACGGTGCACCTCTGCGCTACCGGCGGTTTGCTGTGCAAGATCAGGCTAGTGCATGAAATTGACAGCATTATCGCAGAGCGGAACAGAACCCTCGCATGGAGGCGTACACCTACGGACAAATAATGACGCAGCACCACCAATGGTGGATGCTGCGGAAAAGGCTGCTTGATTGGATGATCAGGCAGTTTTTTGATTTGTAGAAAGGAGCGCAGCCATGAACAGTTTAGAGAACAACAATCGCGCAGCGTCCCAAGATTTCCAGACAGCACTTGGACTTCTGGAAGAGCGGCTGCGCAGTTTGGAGGAATCGGAGGATATCATCAACGGCCTACTGCAAGGTGCAGCGGAGTTTTACGGTGCGGCCAGAGCTTCCGTTATAGAAGCAGATTGGGATTTGAAAATTGGACTGCTTACCTACGAATGGTGTGCGGAAGGCGTAGAGCACCAGAAGAACATGCTCCAGTATCTTGCCGTAGAGAGCTTCCCGCGATGGTGTGAATTTCTGTCGCTGAACCGGCCTGTTGTCATACCGGATATGGAGGCAATCAGGGATACATATCCGGATGAATATCAATTCTTCCAGCGCTACGGTGTGAAATCCATATTGGCAGCGCCGTTTTCCAAGCGCATCAATCAAGGCTATATCGCGGTTGACGACCCGACGCGCTTTCAGGACGATCCGACGTTCCTGTTCATCATCTCCTACGCGGTCGTTGTAGAGCTGAATGAGATCAAGCTGAGCCAGTCCATTGCCGCGGCACAGCGGGCGTCGAAATACAGCGACCACGATGTCTATGTGAACTGCCTTGGGGATTTGGAGATCAGGAACGCGAAGGGCACGCTTACGGAAGAAGATATCTCGTCCGACCTCTGTCTGAACCTCTTCGCCCTTATTATCACGAATATGAAACGGGCCTTAAAGATCGAGCGATTGGCGGAAGCGCTCTGGCCAGGTGATGTGATGGACAATTCGTATCGTTCCGTCAGCAATATTGCTTACCGTCTCCGACGTATTCTGAGCATCATTGATTTAGAGGATTTGATCGTCGGCCGTCATGGAACGTTTGTCATCAATCCGGAGTATAACGTCTATACAGATTTTGACCGTTTTGAGGATAACTGCCATCGTATGGAAGCAGAGGTAAATCCAAAGGCACAATCTGAACTTTATCAGGGAGCCGTCGAATTATATCGCGGTGATTTGTTTTCTAAAATCTCCTATCAGCATTGGCTGATGCCTAAAACGGCATATTATCACAACATCTTTCTTCGGATTATCAAGTGTTACATTGAGCGCAAGATGGAACAGGGCGATTATTGTGCGGCACACCGTGCGGTGGTTGATGCGATGAGCCTTGATCCATATGACAGTGAGCTGAATATGGATATGATTTTTATTATGTATCACAGAGGCGGCGCTGAGTTGGCGAAAAGCTTCCTGCAAACTGCAAAAGCTCACATGAGTGAAGAGCAGATTGCATCTGTAAAGCAATTATGGAAGAGAATGTAAAGCGCCCGCGCGTCTTCCGTGCGGCTCTGGTGAGGGTGCTCGTGCGGCTTTTTTGCGGCAAAACTGCTGCAAAAATAAGGCTGAAATAAGGCTCAGGCTGAGATTACCCGTCTGGTATGATCCCATTACCGGCTGAACAAGCCGGAATGGAACCGGACGGGGGATCTTTATGGGCGGCTATAAGCCGGCAGGGGCTTGGCTCCTGCCGGGACTCTTATTTTTATTTTTACGGAGCGCGGTTGTGAGTGCCCCGTATGTCCTGCGGTCTCTTCCGGATGCGCCGCCCCACCACAACTTCATATCGCCCCATTCTGCCCGCAGCAATCATGCTGCGGGCTTTTCTGCGCCTTTAGGGCTTCATTGCCGTTCTCCGCCTCCGTGGATTTGAAATTCCCACATTTCAAATTCACGGAGGTTTTTATGTATTACAACACGAAGGCCAGCGGAGCGCGGATTCGTGAGCTGCGCCTGGCGAAGAAACTCGACCAGATAGAATTGGCTGAATTGCTGAATGTCTCCCACGGCTACATCAGCCGCATCGAATCCGGTAAAAAGGGCTGCTCTGTCGATCTGATGATTCAGATTTCGGAGATATTTGGGACGTCTTTGGATTACCTGATTCTGGGCAAGTGCCACGATGTTCTGGATGCTGCCCATCTGAAAGAAAACATACAGCATCTGATTGAAGACTTGGAGCACTTCCAAGCAAAGTTATAGGCCGTGTTCCCATTGGTGTTAGTGATGTTCCCAATGGTACGTTCCATTCAGAGTACAGATTTCTTAAAATAGAATCACAGCGAAAGCTGACTGTTCCTTGAAAAGTTCATAGTCATTCATCAGGTACATTCCTGCATATGTGCGAGAGCACAAGCCAGCACAGCGGTGCGCCACGACCTTCACGAGCGCGGACAACATTCAATCAGCGCAGCTTTCGTGAACGAGCGATAAAACCGACTGCAAAAATCGGGTGGTTCCCGATCCGGCCATGACAGTATGCAGGGCTAACGATACTTCTGTCCAGCCACAGCTTCTTCACGCAATGGGGGCAGCTCGGAGCGATCCTCGGAGGGGTTCAAATCCCATGGAGCGGTGCAACCAGCCGCCGCCTGATGATTTCCCACGGCTCTGGGGTGTCGAGGACAAATTAGGGCTGTACATACCAAAACAGAAAGGAGTCCTTGACCTTGAAGGAGAACTGGACATATCGCCGCGGCGATATCTATCTGGCAGACTTAAATCCTTATATCGGCTCAGAACAGGGCGGCACGCGCCCTGTTCTTCTGCTGCAAAACAACACCGGCAACTTTTATTGCCCGACCCTCATTGTTGCCCCTTTGACAGCCCGCAGAGGCAAGAAACCGCATCAGCCTACACACTATCTGCTTTCCTCCGTGAAGGGCATGGACGGCGCTTCCGTTGTTCTTCTGGAGCAGATCAAAACCATCGACAAACGCCGCGTGGTGCGCTATATCGGACGTGTCAGCCGCGAACAGATGGATGGCGTCAACGAAGCCATTCAAATCAGCCTGGGACTTTATATACCCGAAGAAATGGAGGCTCCGTAATGAAGTCCACGCTGCCGGTTATCCCGGATTCATACATTCCTTTATCCAGTCATAACCATGAAATAACCCAAGCAAGGAGGTATGGCATGGACACATATACGGCATCCGATATGGATATTCGCGCCGTTGACCCTGCGGCGCTGGTGGATATCCGCGATGTAAAGGTCAACACAGCGCTTCCCAAGCGGGAGCGTATTCTGGATTTCATTCGCCAAATCGGCAATCCCTACTGCTACCGGCACGGAAAATATGTGGTCAGGGTCAGCTTTACCGATACGGATATTTCGTTGGAGGACAGACTGGAAGCATATATCCGCACAAAGGGCTGACCCCGCGACATCCTCGACAGTCATGCGCATTGCAGGTACAATTTTGGAGGAAAGGAGCTGGCAATATGCAAAACAACACAGAAACGAAAGTCTGGAACGCCACGCTTTACCTCCGACTGTCGAGAGATGACGGGGATAAAGAGGAATCCAACAGCATCACCGGGCAGCGGGAGCTGCTGCGGGATTTCATCCGAACCCGCCCGGAGCTTCGGGAATACGCCGTCAGGATTGACGACGGTTTCACAGGCTCCAATTTTGATCGTCCGAGTTTCAAGAAGATGTTGGAGGATGTAAAGGCCGGACGAACCAACTGCATCATTGTGAAAGATCTTTCGCGCTTCGGCCGAAATTATCTGGACGCAGGCGAATACATCGAGAAGATATTTCCCTTTTTAGGCGTGCGGTTCATCGCTGTCAACGACAACTATGACAGTTTCGGTGGAAAAAACGCTTCGGACGAGCTTGTCATTCCGTTCAAGAATCTTATAAACGAAGCCTACTGCCGGGATATTTCCGTGAAAGTCCGCACCCAGCTTGAGGTCAAGCGCAAGAGCGGCCAGTACATCGGCGCATTTGCCGTCTACGGCTATCTGAAAGATGAAGCGAACAAAAATCACCTGATCGTAGATGAATACGCCGCAGATATCGTGCGGGACATCTTTTCGTGGAAGCTGGAGGGCATGAGTCCGCAGGACATAGCCAGCCGTCTGAACCACAATGGGGTGCTCTCGCCTATGGAGTACAAGAAATCTCTTGGTATGAAGTTCGCCACCTCCTTCAAGGCGAACCCGCAGGCGGCATGGTCGGCCAACGCCGTGCTGCGTATCCTGAAAAATCCGGTCTACACAGGCATACTCATTCAGGGAAAAGAAACCACACCCAGCTACAAGGTGCGAAAGCGCGTCACAAAGCCGGAAAGCGAATGGGCAATCGTTTCGGACGCCCACGAAGCTATCATTGAGCGCCGGGACTTTGACAGCGTACAGAAGGCGCTCTCGTTGGATACCCGCCGCAGCCCCGGCGACAGCGCCGTGCAGCTTTTCAGCGGCATGGTGTTCTGCGGCGAGTGCGGCGCAAACATGGTGCGCAAAACCGTTCCCTCCGGCAATAAAAAGTATGTCTACCACGTCTGCGCCGCGCACAAGCAGGATAAATCCTGTTCGCCCCACCGGATGCGCGACGAGGCGCTGGAACAACTGGTTTTGGACACGGTAAAGCAGTATATCCGGGACGTGGTTGATCTGGACGATATTCTTGCCATGACGGATACCGCCCCCCTGAGAACCGCAGAAGTCCAGAAGGTGCAGCGGCAGCTCGACAAAAAGCGCTCGGAATATGAGCGGCTTCAGAAGCTGCTCATGTCCCTGTATGAAAACCTTGCAGACGGGATCATCGACCGGGAGGAATACGTAAAGCTCAAGCAGAACTACGCAGGACGCTGCGCCGAGTGCGAAAAGCAGATGGAAACCTTGCAGGAGACCATTACGCAGATCAAAGAGCACGGCGGCGAGCACCGGGAGTGGATGGCACAGTTCCGGGAGCATCTGAACATTACGGAATTGGAGCGCAGCATTGTGGTGGCGCTGATCGACCGCATCCTAATTTACAAAGATAATCGTGTGGAAGTCCGTTTTCGCTTCGCGGATGAATTTGCATGGCAGACGGATATCCTGCGCCGTTCGCAAATCAGAGAGGTGGTATAAGTGGCAAGAACCAAACGAAAGACAAACCCGGTCATTCCGGCGGCGGAAGCTCCCGCACAGGCGCAGAAGCAATACCGTGCCGCCGCCTATGCCCGCCTTTCCGTGGAAGACAGCGGCAAACCCGGCGCGGATACCATAGAGGGGCAGAAAAACCTGCTGCTCCGGTTCATTGAAGATGACCCAACGCTTACCCTGTATGGGCTGTTCTGCGATAACGGACGAACAGGCACGGACTTTGACCGTCCTCAGTTTGAAAAGATGATGGAGGAAGTACGCAAAGGGCATATAGACTGCATCGTGGTCAAAGACCTGTCCCGCTTTGGCAGAAACTACAAGGAAACCGGCAACTATCTGGAGCGAATTTTCCCGTTCCTGGGCGTTCGGTTTATTGCAGTCAACGACGGCTTCGACACCCTCACCGCCCAGCGGGGCGCGGACGGTTATCTGGTTCCGCTGAAAAATCTCATCAACGAGGTTTACAGCAAGGATATTTCCAGAAAGTCCGGCTCCGCGCTAGCGGCGAAGCAGAAAAACGGTGATTTCATCGGGGCGTGGGCACCCTACGGCTACCGCAAATGCCCGGACGACCCGCATAAGCTGGAGCCGGACGAGGCAACGGCTCCCGTTGTCCGGCAGATATTCCGGTGGCGAGCCGAGGGTGTGAGCGTCACGCAGATTGCAAGGCGGCTCAACGATGAGGGCGTACCATCCCCCTCCGCCTACCTGTACAACACCGGGGTATGCAAAACGGAGAAATATAACGGCGTGAGCTGGTATGTTCAGACAGTCAAGAACCTTCTGTCCCGGCAGGTGTACATCGGACACATGGTGCAGGGAAGGAAGCGGCAGTCCTTTTACGAAAACCGGGGGCAGTATAAGAAGCCACGAGAGGAGTGGATCGTCGTTGAAAATACCCACGAGCCGCTGATCGACCGGGAGACCTTTGATAAGGTTCAGGAAATATCCCGGTGCAAAAATGAAGCATACTTTGAAGCACTCGGCAGATTCACGCATCTGGAAAACACCGAAAACATCCTCAAGGGGCTGATCTACTGCGCCGACTGCAAGCGTCCGCTGGTGCGGTACAAGAATGTGAGCCACGAAAAAAAGCTGTGGTACACCTTTATCTGCCCGACCCACGCCAACGACATTGGCAGCTGTCCGCTGAAAAACATCCGGGAGGACGCACTGTTCCCCATGCTCCTGCAAGCCATCCGGACGCAGATCGCCCTTGCCGCCGATATGGAAGCCATTGTCCGCAGACTAAACGGCTCGCCAAAGTACAAAAAGCAGACCGCGATGCTGCAAGGCAGGCTGGACGCCGCGAAAAGGGCGCTCAAACGCTGCAACGGCCTGTATGACAGCCTGTACCAGAGCTATGTGGATCAGCTCATGACCGAGCAGGAGTATATGACGCTGAAACGCCGCTACAAAGCGGAAGCCGAGGAAGCGGGGCGGCTGATCGAAGCTCTGACCCGCCGGCAGGCGGCTGAAGCGGCGCACACGCCGGAGAACCCGTTCCTTGCGGCCTTCGGCAGCTTCCGGGGCGCGGATACTTTGACAAAAGAAATGGCGCAGGCACTGATTGAGCGTGTGTATGTGGACGGGAACAGCAATATCGAGATCGTGTTCCGCTACCGGGACGAATACAAGGAGCTCTGTACATATCTGGAAGGGAGGAAAACTGACGCATGAAAACGGCGATGTATCTTCGCATATCGAGCGAGGATGAGGATTTGCGAACCGGCGAAAAGAACGAATCCGAGAGCATATCCAACCAGCGCAGCCTCCTGCGGGATTATGTATGCAGCCATGCAGATTTATCCGGCTCTGAAATATTGGAGTTTTGTGACGATGGCTGGAGCGGTACGAACTTCGAGCGTCCCGCTGTGAAGGCGCTTTTGGAGCAGGTCAGGCGCGGGCAGGTAAATTGTATCGTGGTCAAAGACCTATCCCGCTTTGGTCGTGATTACCTCACCGTGGGCGACTACATTTCCCGCGTGTTCCCGTTCCTCGGCGTGCGCTTCATTTCCGTCAACGACGGCTTTGACAGCAGCAATCCGCTGGACATCGACAGCCTCGATACTTCGTTTCGGACGCTGATCTACGACCTGTACAGCCGTGACCTCTCCCGCAGGGTCAAAAGCGCAAAAAAGGCCAGAGCCGAGCGCGGGGCGTTTCTCAGCCCCTATGCGCCATACGGGTACGTCAAAGACCCGGAGGACAAAAATCATCTTTTGGTAGATGCCGAAGCCGCCGACGTGATACGGCGCATCTTCCAAATGGCAGCGGATGGTGCAAAGACATGGCAGATCGCGGCGGCGTTGAATGGTGACGGCGTAAGCTCTCCAAAGAACTACAAGGTCGAGGCAGGCTGCACAAGGACGCCGTGGCGCAGCATTCAGGAAGAGAATTTTTGGACAGCCAGCTTGGTTGCTAAATTCTTGCGGGACGAGCGGTATATTGGTAAGACGGTGTACGGCAAACGAAGCCGGGATATTGTAGGCAGCACCCACACGGTCAAAATCTCCCGCAATGATTGGGTCATCGTCCCCGACAGGCACGAGGCCATTGTGCCGGAGGCGCTGTTCGAGAAAGCGCAGACTTGTATGCGGGAATACCGGGAATACGAAGCGGCATCCGGCAGCGGCAATCCGCTGAAACGCAAGGTGATCTGCGGCGTATGCGGCCATACCATGCAGCGGGACAATAGGAAGAACGGCTCCTACCGCTGCGTCATGAAACGGCTGAATACCGGCTTTGACTGCTCGGAGGAAAAAGTCCCGGAGGCCGACATTCTGGAAGCCGTGGTTGATACCATACAGGTCTACGCTCAATACGCCGTCAGCATAGACAGGCTTCTGCAAACAAGACAGGAGCAGCGGCTGCTCGACCGCAAACAGGCGCAGCGACAGTTGCAGACCCTCCAGAGCCGGAAAGCCCGGCTTGATAAGCGGCTGCAAGACCTCTATGAAGGACTGGTAGAGGGGGAAATCTCCCGCGAGAGCTTCGCGGCGCAGAAGAAAGCTCTGACGGCGCAAGCGGAGGAAATTTCCCACACGGTCTTGGAGTTGGAGCGAAAAATAAGCGGCAGCGACGACGGCAGCAACGCCGTAATCGATCAGTTTAAGAGCTATGCCGGGATTACGGCGCTGACCAAAGAGATTTCTGCCGAGCTGCTGCACTCCGTCACCATCTACCCGGATGGGCGCATGGATATTCGATTGAACCTTACCGATGAGATCAAAGCTCTGATGGAGACCCTACGCCGGGAATCCTGTCCGGCGTAAATTTATTAGTCCTTTTTATACAGCAGCCGATGATGGTCATACTGGAACGGACGCCAACCGTGAAGATTTTCAACGGCTCTTGG
>ERZ779729.835-NODE-835-length-25799-cov-12.764139_pt1 | contig 25799 bp, 20 predicted proteins | sample MGYA00511072_ERZ779729 | MGnify/ENA primary metagenome ERZ779729 (study PRJEB29588, sample SAMEA2156675) | human gut metagenome | biome: human gut; feature: human-associated habitat; material: faeces | place: Denmark | collected 2008/2010 ...
GGCGGCCGTAATCGGCTTGGACTGGCTGTACAGGCGGAAGATGCTGTCGCGGTGGATCAGCCGCCCCGACGCAACGTCGGACATGCCCGCCTGCGTATAGAGCATTTCCTCTCCGCAGCGCCGCACCAGTACGCTGATGCCTGCGCATTCCTGCGCTTCGACAGCGGAGGCGAGAATATCGGTGACTTGTTCGTGAAGGGTCATGAGAATAACCTCCTTGCATGTTTTTCAGCAATCATTCGTCGTTTTCGATAAAATCCGGCAGCTGATGCAGCGTCACAAAGCTGCTATCCCGGTAAATCGCCCGCAGCGACTCCGGCGTGTTCCCCTTGCTGCTGTCCGTCAGCCAGCTGGTGTGCCACACCATGAAGTACGCCCACGGGGCATTCGCCGCGTCCATTTCCGCGCGGGTCGGAATCTGTCCGCACTCGTGGAACACAATCGGCATCCCTGCCGGGGCAAGCGCGGCACAGCGCCGGTATAAATCCCCCTGCGCACCGCCCTTGTAGCTGTCGCCGCCGAGAATGTCCACCACATCGTCCCCCGGATACCACGGGCGCAAATCCTCCGCCGCGTCAGAGAAGCCCAGCACCCAAATTAGATTCCGCAGACCGTGCACATGCGTGTAGCGGTCGTGCATCAGCCGCCACAGGCGCACGAAATTCGCCGCGCCGCCGCGTCCCCACCAGAACCAGCCGCCGTCCATCTCGTGGAAAGGTCGCCAGAGAATCGGAACGCCGTCTGACTGCAAGCGCTTGAGGTAGGGGACGGCGTGGTCAAGCCCATCCAGCAGACGGCGGTTCGCTTCCGTGCCGTCCACAAAAGCGGAAGCCCAGTCCAGTTCGCTTTCGCGGCATTCGGGGTAACCGGAGAAGAAATCCGCGCCCGTGTGCCAGCAGATGGTGGGAATGCCGCCGCGCGCCCACCAGTCCTTCGCGCGCTGCGTCACGCCCAGATAGTCGTTATCCATGAAATCCAGCCCTCGAATGGCAGGCTGACGACCGGTGATATCGGTCAGATAGCTGATTTCATGCTCAGTCGAGCGGCACCATTGGCTTTCCATCTGCCCGGTCAGGCACTTGCCGGAAAGCGATTGCAGGTATTCATAGACGCGCCGAGCGGCGGGCAGCGGATTTTCCGCGCAGAGGGGACGGAACATAATGCTTCTCCTTTGCTTTGCAGGAATCTGCTTGCAGTATAGCAGGAAATGCCCGACTTTGCAACGGGTAGAAGGGAAAAAGGGAGGGGAAAAAGCATGGAAAATCAGGCGGCGGCAGTTGTCCAAGAAGAGGGTTTGTGCTATACTTATTATGGGTGTTTATTGGAATGCCCATGAACCAGCGGGCATCCCCGCTATGGGAGTTAATAAATGAAGCTGAAAAAATTGGAGCTGTATGGCTTCAAATCCTTTGCCCAGCGGACGGAAATCGTCTTTGATGAGGGCATAACGGGCATCGTCGGGCCGAACGGGTCGGGCAAGAGCAACATCGGCGACGCGGTGCGCTGGGTGCTGGGCGAGCAGAGCGCGAAAACCCTGCGCGGCGCGAGCATGTCCGACGTGATTTTCAACGGCACGCAGAAGCGCAAGCCGCTGTCGTACTGCGAAGTATCGCTGGTGTTTGACAACGATGACCATGCGCTGGCGATGGAAGCTGCCGAGGTTATGGTCACGCGCCGCGTCTACCGCAACGGCGAATCCGAATATTACTTAAACCGCACCGCCTGCCGCTTGAAGGACGTGGTTGACCTCTTCCGCGATACGGGCATCGGCAAAGAGGGATACTCCATCATTGGGCAGGGGCGCATTGACGAAATCCTCTCCCGCAAGAGCGAGGATCGCCGGCAGGTGTTCGAGGAAGCGGCGGGCATCGTTAAGTTCAAGGCGCGCAAGGAAGAAGCGGACAAGAAATTGCAGCGGACGCTGGAAAATCTGGAGCGCGTCGATGATATTCTGGATGAGCTGACGAAGCGCCTGAAGCCGCTGGAAGAGCAGAGCCGCAACGCCCGCGTGTATCTGGAACTGTCCACCGAACTGAAGGATTTGGACTTGAACCTCTTCCTGATTCGCTCCGACCGGGCGCGGGCGCGCTTGTCCGAACTGGAAAGCGAACTGCTGACCGTCCAGACGATTTTGGCGGACACGGAAAGCAACCTGACCGACAAGACCACCCGCCGAGACGAGACGCAGAACCGCATCGATCAGCTGGAAGAAGCCATCACGAGGGCACGCACCGAACTGATGGAATGCGCCGAGCATGTGCACGAATCGCAGAAGAAGCTCTCCGCCCTGCAAAGCCGCCGCGAGACGCGCAGCGAGAACCGCCAGCGCATCGTCCGCGAGCAGGAGGAAGCACAGGAGCGCCTGGCGGAAATCGAGAAGGATCATGCACGGATTCAGGCGGACGTGGAGAAGCAGCACAGCCTGATTGCCGACGCGGAGCAAATCCTCCGGGCGACGCAGGAAGCCGCCGAAAAGGCGCAGGCGAAGGAAAAGGAAGCGGACGCCGCGCTGGAAGCGCAGAAAGCCGCTGTCATTGACCAAATGAATCGCCTGTCCGATGTGCGCAACGACAAGACGCGCCTGAACACGATGCAGGCGCAGATGGAAACGCGCTTGACGGAGATTGAAGAATCCGGAGGGGCACTGCAGGAGCAGGAAGCTGCCCTGCGGGAAGCCTTGACTGCCGTCGAAAAGCAGCTGGAAACAGAAAATCAGCATCAGCAGCAGTGTCAGGAGAAGCTGGCGCAGGCGCGGCAAGCGTCGGATGAGGCGGATGCCGCGTATGCCAATTTGCGCGCGGATGTCGAAAAGCAATCCGCCGATATGCAGGCGGCGGCGAGCCGTCATAACGTCCTGACCGAAATGACGCGCGACATGGAAGGCTACAACATGGCGGTTCGCCGCGCGATGACCTACGCCAAGCAGCGCGGCTTGACGGGCGTCAAGGGCGTACTGGCGCAGCTGATGACCGTTCCGCAGGCGTACGAAACGGCGATTGACATGGCGCTTGGCGCGGCACAGCAGAACATCGTCACTGACACGGAAGAGACGGCGAAGGAACTGATTAACTACCTGCGCCAGAATCGGCTGGGGCGCGCGACGTTCCTGCCGATGAGCGCCATCCGCGGCAAAACGCTCTATGGCAATGAGCGCAATGCGTTGAAGCTGTCGGGCTGCCTCGGCGTGGCGAGCGAACTGGTGCAGTGCGCGCCGGAATATCGCGGCATTGTGGAAAATCTGCTGGGGCGCACGGTGATTGCCGACAACCTCGACCACGGCATTCCGATTATGCGCGCGGGCAATCACGCGTTTCGCTTGGTGACGCTGGAAGGCGACGTGATGCACTCCGGCGGCTCGATGACGGGCGGTTCGGCGCAGTCGAAGGTGTCCAACCTGCTCAGCCGCGAGCGTGAACTGAAGGAATTGACCGCGAAGCTGCAAACCGGGCGCGCGGAACTGGACAAGTGCCGTCAGGAACTGACGCAGCGTCAGCAGACGGCGCAGGAGAAGCGGCAGAAGGTCAGCGACGCGGTGAACGCATTGCATCAGCAGGAGATTGCCGTCGCCCGCGAACAGGCGCGCCGCGAAAGCGTATTCGCCGACCTGAACACCCATTTGCAGCGGATGCAGGAGACTGAGCAGGCGCGCGTGCAGCTGCACCAGTCGCTGGAGGACATTCGCCAGCAGCTGGAGACCATTGAACATCAGCGCACGGGCGCGCAGGGCGACCAGAGCGCGATGGAGCAAAAGACCATTGAAATGCAGAATGCGCTGGTCAAGGCGCGCGCGGAAGCCAGCGCGGAAAACGACCGCTTGATGGTGCGCACGCTGCAATTGTCCGACCTGCGCCACGGGTTGAGCGACTTGGAGCGCGACGAAGCCCACGCGCAGCAGGATCAGGCGCAAATCCTCCGCGAGCAGGAGCGCCGCGAACAGCTGCTGCACGAGATGGACGAACTGGACGCCATTGACGAGAACGACATGAAGCGCGAGGAAGCCGAATCCGCCCGCCGCCAGAAGGAACAGCTGCGGCAGGAGAGCGCCGCGCAGGCCATCGAGCAGCGACGTTCACAGGCGCAAAGTGACCTGCGCGACATCCTCAGCGACATGGAGAACCTGCACGAAGCCTACAACCGTGACAGCGAGAAGCTGCACAAGACCGAGCTGGCGAAGGCGCGCATCGAGGGCGACCAGAAGAATCTGCAAAACCGCATCTGGGACACCTACAAGCTGACCTACGCCGGGGCAGAGGAGTTCCGCCGCACGCCCTTCGACGAGAAGGAAAGCGACTGCCGCGCCGCCGAGCTGCAAGGGCAGATTCGCGCGCTGGGGACGGTCAACGTCGGGGCGGTGGAGGAATACGCCGAAACCAAGGCGCGCGTGGACGACCTGACCGCTCAGCAGCAGGACTTGAAGCGCGCGGAAATGGACTTGCGCGAACTCATCGAGCGGCTGCTGATTCAGATGCGTTCTACATTCGTCGAGAACTTCTCGAAGATGCAGGGGTACTTCGCCGAGACGTTCACGCGGCTGTTCGGCGGCGGCCATGCGGAACTGAAGCTGATGGATCCGGACGACCCGCTGAACTGCGGCATCGAGGTCAACGCGCAGCCGCCGGGAAAGAAATTGCAGCTCTTATCGCTGCTCTCCGGCGGCGAACGCGCGCTGACGGCCATTGCGATTCTGTTCGCGATGCTGAAATTGAAGCCCACACCGTTCTGCATTCTGGACGAGATTGAAGCCGCGCTGGATGACGCGAATATCGGGTATTACGCGGATTATTTGAAGGAATACTCGAAGGGCACGCAGTTCATTGTGGTGACGCACCGCAAGGGGACGATGGAGCGCTGCAACAGCCTGTTCGGGGTGGCGATGGAGGAACAGGGCGTGAGCCGGATGGTGTCGGTGTCGCTGCAGGACTATCAGGAGTAAGCAAGGCTGCCTGCCGAGTGCGGGCAGTCTTTTTTGCTGCCCGGACGGCGCAAGCAGCGGAATCCTCTTGTGAAGTTTCACAACAAATTGGGATGCTTTTGTTATGAATGCCAAAATTATATTATTCAGAAAGAAAGTGCTTGACTTTTTTTGAGGGGAGGGTAGAATGAAAGTAAGGAATCACGAGGGAGGAAAATGACGTGGAAATTCAAAGAAAAGGGCTGAATCGGGCATTTATCGTGCTGGCGGTGCTGACGGTGGTGCTGAATCTGTCAAGCTGGATTGTTACGGTTTGGCTTATCCCAGAATTTCGATTGGCGAATTTATTAAGTTTTGTATGCACGGTGCTCCCCGTCTTGGTGTTGATTTACAGGAAGCGCAAACCTGTATCATTGATTCTGTCAGTTGCTTATTTTGCCGTCTATGCTTTTATGTTTTGGATGACGAGGATAGCGAATGGCAGTTATACTTCTAATTCGCTTTCGACAATATTTCTATGCTGTGATGGAATTGTGATTAGCTGCGCTATTGGCATTTTGCCGATGCTTAACGCGCTTATCAAATCGAAAAATAAAAAGGCAATTGCCATCATATGCTTCATACTGGGGATTGCCGAAACAGTGTGGGTAGCGTATTCACTTACCGATGCCTTTGCTTCATTCTACTGGCGGCGCTCGCTCGTCACACAACTAGTCTGGACATATTATTATGTATACAACACGACGTATTACGCAAGCTATTGCGTGATGATGTTTGCAATTGGCATAGGGATTCTGCGGGATGCGCCAGCGAGAATTAAGAAGCCAGCGGGAACCGAGAAGTCTATGAAAACGAAAAGCAAGCAGACCGCCCTGCTCTTCTCTATCTTCACCGGTGTGCTGGGCGTTGACCGCTTCTACCTCGGCTACACGGCATTGGGCATTTTCAAGCTGCTCACCGTGGGCGGCGCGGGCATTTGGGCGCTGATTGACTTCATCCGAATCGGCGTTGATTCGCTCCGCCCGGCGGATGGTTCGCCGTGGGTGGAGGAAACGCGCGACGAGAACATCCGCAGCATCGCCGCCAACATGCAAGCCATCGCCGAGAAGCTGGAGAAGCTGCAAGCACAGAACGTTCCGGCAGAAGCGGAAAAGCCGCAGACGGACGGCGAAAATCAGGAGACACACAAGGTGTCGCTGAAAAAATAACTTCCTAATGGCAATAACCGCAGGGCTGTCAGGCACAGGACGCTTGGCAGCCTTTCGCGTGGGGAAAAATCCGCTTGCAAACTGCGTGAAAAACCAGTACAATAGAATCGTATCCCTGAATATCAGCATGAACGAGGTGCTTTTGATGCCTTTGTGGAAACGAACGCTGGCGGCGCTCCTGCTGGCGGTGATGATGATACTGCCCTTCGCGTCGGCGGAGGATGCGGGGGAAGCCGTGCCGGATGACAGCGTGGAGTGGACAGAAGGCGCGGTGAACATCACGCGTGATTTGACCCTGAATGATGAGGGTGACGACGTGTCCGCCCTGCAAACCGCGCTGACGGATTTGTGCTATTACAGCGGCGACGTGACCGGGCGCTACGGCGAGGCAACGAAGACCGCTGTGGAGGATTTCCAGCGTGATTTCGCCCTTGCGGTGACGGGCGTGGCGGACAAAGCGACGCAGGAAGCCATCTATGCGGCGGAATATCGCCCGCTGCGGCTGGGGTGCGTGGGCGAGGACGTGCGGCAGACGCAGATTCGCCTGATGGCGCTGGGCTACTACACGGGCAAGATTTCCGGCCGCTATCTGCCCGCGACACAGGAAGCCATCCGCCTGTTCCAGACGGCGAACGCCCTGCCGATTACGGGCGAAGCGGATGTGCAGACGCTGGAACGCCTGTTCAGCGGCGATGCCATCAGCCGGGATTCGTCCGCCGCGGCGACGCCCACCCCTTCGCCCACGCCCGGAATGCACCTCTCGGATGAAACCACCACCCCGACGCCAGCGCCGACGGTGGCGTTCGTCAAGAAACTGCAATACAACAAGTCCAAGGGCGAAGAAGTCAAGCTCGTGCAGACCCGCCTGACGGAACTGGGGTACTATTCCGGCAACATCAGCGGCAATTTTCTGGGGCACACGCGCAACGCGGTGAAGGCATTCCAGCAGCAGAACGCGCTGAGCGTGGATGGCATCGTGGGCGAAAACACATGGAACGCGCTGTTCAACGACCCGGATGTGCGTGCCGCGACCGATGATCCGAAGCCTACGCCCGAACCGACGCCTGTGCCGTTTGCCATCACGGTGGACGTCAACAATCAGGTGACGACCGTCTACGGGCGCGACGAAAACGGCGATTACACCGTTGTTGTGCGGCAGATGCTCTGCTCCACCGGCACGCGCAAGAATCCGTCGGATATCGGCACATTCACACTCAACGGGCGTACGGCGCGCTGGTGCTACTTCCCGGAGTGGGGCAGCCACGCGCAGTACTGGACGCGCATCAACTCGTCCATTGCGTTCCATTCCGTCATTTACAACACGGTCAACACCATGGATTTATCGGTCAAGTCCTACAAGAACCTCGGCAAGCGCGCGTCGCACGGGTGCATTCGCCTGACCGTTGCGGATGCGAAGTGGATTTACAACAACTGCGGCGCAGGGACGGTCGTCACGATTCGCGCCGATATGCCCGCTGACCCGGAACTCCGCGCCGCGCTGAAGCTGCCCTCGCTGAACACGAAGAACATGCTGCCCTACGTCACGCCGCAGCCGACCGCCGAGCCGGATTACCGCGCCGGGACGATGCCGCCGCAGCCCTTCCGGACACTGAAAGTGAACAGCTCCGGCGAGGATGTGTACTGGATGCAGCGGAAGCTGACGGATCTTGGCTACTATTCGGGCAAGTGCTCCGGCACATTCCTGGCAGGCACGCAGAACGCGGTGAAGGCGTTCCAGAAGGCGAACAGTTTGTCTGCAACGGGGACGGCGGATGTCAAGACGCTGAATCTGCTGTATGCGGAGGAACTGTCAGCGACGCCCATGCCGGAGGTCGCGGCGGATGACCGCACGCCGGAGCCGCTGCCGACGCCGGCGGCAGGGCAGTGAGATTCAGCTTACCGCCAACACCACCCGCCGTCGCTGCACCCGTAACCCGTTCGCCCTTCTTCGCGCCGCATTCGCCGCCGCCCCCGCGTCCAGCTATTCCGTGCTGGTCGCCGGGCGCACCGTCGGCAGTTACGCCACGCCCGAAGAAGCGGAAACCGCCCTGCACCGTCTGCCCTATCCGCAGCAGCAGCGCGCCACCATTTGCGACGCGGACGGCTTCTGTGTTGCCCGCTGAAAGGAGCATCCGCATGGAGAACCAAACCACCGCTGAAACCAAAGAAGCATTTGATTTCCGGAAGTATCAAAATGAATGGACTGAAAACAATATCCGTACATACCGAATGAAGGTGAACGTCCATAAGGACAATGACATTATGGCGTACCTTGATGGCATTCCAAACATCCAAGGCTACTTGAAGCAGCTCATCCGCGACGACATTGCACGCCACGCGCAGGAGGAAAAAGAGTAATGGAGAAGCACCCGTATTATATCCTTCGCCCGACGTATCGCCTGTTCACGCACGAGCGCGACTAATCCCCCGGCTGTCCGGCTTGTCCGGCAGCCTTTTTATACTAATTCGATTCCAAAACATGGGATCGAGCATGGCAGATTTTTCGTTCTGGCAAAGCTGAGTGAAGCGAGGCGTACTGGAGGTACGCGCGAGCGGAACGATGCAAAGTTAGGGCAGAAAAGATGCTGTGCGAATGCCATGGCTTAGATGAGAATTAGCATTAGTATAAAATAAGGAGCGCTCGTCAGCGGAAAGGCTGGCGAGCGCTCTTTTGAGTGCTGGAAGGGGGAATTGGGTGTGCTATGCTCCCCGGCTTTGCGCAGAAATTGACCATTTTCTTGCTGTCGTGAACGCCGGGGGCTGGCTGTCATTTTGCGTACGGCTGGCCGCAGTATTGGCAGCGTGGCGCGCTGCCGCGTCGGCCGCTGTTCTTCGCGCCGCAGCCGGGGCAGATCCACTGCACGAATGTGCCCTCCGGCGTGTACAGCGCAACCGTGCGCGTCGCAGCGTTAATCTGCAGGTTTTGCAGGTATCCCGTGCCGATGAGCGATCTAAGCTGCTCAAGGGCTCTGCTGGAGGAGAGAACCGTGCCCAGCTGGTCAAAGGTCAGGCTTTCTTCGGTCAGCGGGAGCAGCGCGCCTGCGATACGGTGCGCGCAGGCTCTGCGGTATGCATGGCGAAGAATGCGAAAGACAGGCGTTATGAGCGCAGCGAATAGGAAAATACCCATCACGCCGGACAGCGTTTTCCCCTGCGAAAACATCGTTATCGTCGCGGAGACAGCCGCCGCCGCAAAAATGGCACAGACCAGCACAACGGGAATATCCGTTTTTTTCTTGACGAATGCCTTTGCGCTCAAGTATGGATTGGTGATGTTTGTCATTGCGCGTCTACCGCCGTCTGACAGGTTTCAAATGCTTCGTAGGGATCGCCGCCGCTTAGTACCGCCACGATGCCGTCGCCGTAGTCTTCCATATAGCTGTGCGGCATGGCGAACAGGTAGAACAGCTCGTTCTCACCGGGAAGAACGTCCTCCACCAGGTTGCAGGAGCGGCAGGAGATATAGAATTCGTCTCCATCCAGATCGAGGCGGAACTGTGCATAGTAGATCTCGTTGTTGACCAGCGTGGTGAACACGGCCATCTTTTCAAAGACCTCCCGGGTTCCGTGAATCGGCGCGTCCACGGACACGGACAGCATATCATCGTAGATATAAACGGTTATAAAGGCGTATTCCATCGAGTTATCAACGGAAAAGGGCACGGTGAAGGTATAGTCGTCATATTCATAGGGGAATTCATTTTCTTCCAGAAAATTCTTCACCAGATTGGCCATTTGATCCTCTTTGCTCGTCGGAACAGAATCGGCGAAGGCCACGGAAAACATCAGCAGTGCGGTCAACAGGAAAACGATTATTTTCTTCATGGGGGAAAATCCTCCTCTTTTTGTTTGATCAATGAAAAAGAAATGACGGTCGCTCGTTCCGCGTAGCACAGTGCAGTGCTTCATTCAGAAACGGCATTATTTTGCGGATTCTTCCGGCGCGAAATGGATCAGCATAGAGCCGAAATAGTCCATATCGCAGCCTTTTTCCGTGGGTACGATGTACAGCGCCTGTGTGTAATAGTCGATGACAATGCCGTCGACCTCACCCGCTTCCGTGGGCGCTTTGCCAAAGACCCATGTGAGACCGGGAATATCCGCGTCTGCTATGACCAATTTGACGGTGCCGTCCTCATGGAAGAGAAGGGAATACTCATAATTGCCCAGCTGCGCAGCGGTCATGTTGTAGCCGCTTACATCCGCGTCGGTCATGACGTACTTCTTTTCCAGCATAATCTCGGCGGCGGCGGGTTCGGGCGTGACGGCGGGATTGAATTCCGCAGTTGGTTCGGCGGCCGCTTCGGGGGCATCGCCGGTACGCTCGTACCACAGTGTGAGGTCGCTCATTTCAAGGCTGAGCGTTCCATCCTCGCGCAGCGTGACGGCAGCCTCGCCGTTCAGGATGGAGATGAGCAGCGTGAAATTGTCCATGCGGCAGGACAGACCGTCCAGCGTCGTACCATGCAGGGTCAGGTCGCAGACAGTGCCGTAAATAACCAGCGTATCCCCCGCCATTTCAGCGGCTTCAGCGGGCAGTGTGATGCCGTCCGCTGTGACGCGCGCAAGCGTCCAGAAGCCCCTGAAATTGTCGATAATGGCGCTTTCGTTGATGATCGGGACGGCCGTGCTTGAGGCTTCCGGCTTCTCGCGGCTGAACGCCATGGTCACGCCGTCCATGGAAACCGTGAGGAGCGCGTCCTGCAGCGTGAACGATATGCCGTCCGCCATGAGCACGCCGCTCTGCATGGCGCAATGGATGCTGTCCACGTCGCCGTTCGTGTTCATTTCAGCCGCACCGTCCGCGCCGAGGGTGAAGGTCGCATCCAGCCCCATGTCGGCCAGCGGATAGGGTGTGCCCCCTATCTCCATGCGCACGCCGTACCACACGCCCAGATATTCATCGGGAATGCCAGCGTTCTGCGCAACAGGTTCGGGAATGGGGGTGGGTTCAGGCGCAATTTCGGGTTCAGCCGCGACTAACGTGCCGGACTGCGCGGGCGCGGCGGTTTCCACGCTTGCATCCAGCTTCAGGGTGGGGAGCAGCGCAGGCAAATCGGGCAGCGTGGGCTGCGTGTGGGCGCATGGCTCGGTGATTACGGTAACCTCGCTGCGGTTTTCGCTCCAGCTCTGGCAATTCTGAGCGTGCCTGAGGTTTTCTTCGCTCATGCCTTCGGGCACGCGCACAGTCAGCTTGGGCGCGACGTTCATCATCAGTCCCATGGGGGACGCGGTCAAATCGCAGCCGTCGAAGCAGATTTCGGCAAGGTTCGGGCAGTTGACGATGCAGTTTTCGCCGAAGTCCTTCATCTTGCTGGTGAAGTGCAGGCTGGTCAGGTTCTTGCATTCAGCAAACGCGCCGTATTCCACACGCTCCGCGTCGGCGACGAAGGAACTGAGGCCGGCAAAATTGAACGCCTGCTGGCCGATCCTTATGAGATGCTCGCCAAAGTACAGGTTGCCCAGCGGTCCCGCGCTGTCGAAGGCGTAGTTGTCGATTTCGCGCACGCCGTTGACGAAGATTACGTTGTTCAGGCTACGGCAGAGCATAAACTGATTGCCGCCGGTGCTCTCCAGGGGCGCGTAGCAGACGAAGGTCTCCAGCTGCTGACAGTAGGCGAGCATCATGCCCGGCAGCTCTTTGATTGTTTCGGGCAGCACCAGCGTGCGCAGGCGCACCCATTCGGTACGGTCACTCGTCACAGAGGAATCTGTATAGTCATGGCACGCGTCAAAGGCGTTGTAGTTTTTGAAGCCGACCACGGTTACGCCGTTGATTTCGCGCGGCACGACCACATCCACGTCAGTTCCGATGTAGGCGGCGATCAGACCGGTATCCGGATCAAACTCAAAGTTCTCGGCGAGAGTCGGCTCGAAGGGCATTTTTACGAATTTGCTTACTTCGCCCTCGCGCAGCATGGGGTCGTACCACGGGCGCTGGAGCGTCTCGTTCCATGCGGCAAGCTGCTCATCGGTCGCGTCGGCGGGCAGACGCAGCTCGACGCTCGTGCCCTCGACGGCGGAAAGCGGGAAACTGCCGGCGGTGGGGATGACCATCTTCGTCAGCTTTGTGTTCGCGAAGGCTCTCTCGCCAACGGAAGCGGCCGCGTTCAGCTGTACACGCTCCAGCGCGGAGCTTTCAAACGCGCCCGCGCCGATGGCGGTCACGTTCTGCATTTCGGCACTTGTCAGCGCGGTATTGGCAAACGCGCTGTCGCCGATTTCGGTCACGCCCGCGCCCAGCGTGAGCACGGTCACACCGCTGCCCTCGAACATATGCGCCGGAATTGCGCCGAATTCGATGGTCACGTCGCTCAACGCGGGCAGATTTGCAAACACGCCTGCGGGGATAATCGCCGGATCGCACTGAATCACCAGCTTTTTCAGCCCTGTCAGACCGTCGAGCGCGCCTTCGCCGATGGTGGTCAGCGAGTTGGGCAGGGTCAGTGCTTCCAGCTGCGTGCAGCCCGCGAACGCCCGCGCACCGATGGTGGTCACGGAGTCGAACAGGTCCACGTTCCGGAGGGAACTGTTCATGAAGGCCTCCGCGCCGATGGTGGTGAATTCATCGTTGTGGGCGACGGAGAAGTATTCAATGGTCTGGCTGCCCTTGAACACACCGTCGCCCAGACCGACCACCGCCTCCTTTGAAACGGTGAGATGGGGGTGAATGCGCGTCCTTGTGCCGATGTATTCGGTCAACACGCGGTTTTCGTACCGATACGCGCCCTTCTCAGGCGATTGGGCAGTCGGGTCCTGCGCGCGCCACACGCGGCAGGGAAGCCCCAGCGCGTCCACATACGCCTGCCACTGCTGCATCTCCTGACGCGTACCGTGTGCGTTCAGGTCGATGTCGTACAGATAATCGCAGCCCGCGAAGACGTCCTCGCCCAGCGTGGGCGCGGTCAGGCTTTCCAGAACGATGTACTGAATGTTGTAGTCGCCCTTGAAGGCGCGGGAGCCAATTGACTCAAGCGTCGAAGGCAGATAGAGATTGCCACCCATGTTGCTGCAGGCTTCAAACGCGCTTTCGCCGATGGTTTTAAGCCCCTCGGGCAGCGTCAGAAAGCCTTTGATGCCGGCAAAATAGAAGGCGTATGCGCCGATATGCTCCAGCCCCTCAGGAAGCTCCAGAATGCTGCTCTTGTAGGCGTTGTAAAACGCGCTGTCGCCGATGAACTTCAGCGTGGAGGGGAAGTGAACGCGGGCCAGCGTTTCGCAGTTATAAAACGCGCGATCGCCGATGGTTTCCAGCCCTTCAGGCAGTTCCAGCAGCGCCAGATAGGTGTGCTGCGCGAACGCCTCGGGACCGATGGCCTTTACCGGCGCGCCGCCGATGGTTTCGGGGATGGCCATATAAGTGGCGTAGCCGTTGTAGGAGGTAATCGTGCCGGTGGAAGCGTCAAAATCGAACTCCGATTCCACATAGCCGTTGTTTTCCACAATCACGGCGTTTTTGCCGCTGGGCTGGACGCTTACTTCACTGCCGGCATTTTCAAACGCCGCGATATAGGCATCCAGCTGGTCGTCCGGGACGTAAGCCGTCGCGCCCTCGGGCAGAAGGCTGAAGCAGTCAATGTCGATTGCAGGGCATACACCCTCAAAGGTAATCTTGCGCAGCGAGTCGCAGTATCTGAATGAAGCGTCGCCGATATAGCGCACGCCTGCGGGAATGGTAACTTCCGTCAGCGCCGTGCAGCTGAAGAAGTTCATGCGGTTGATGACCACAAGGCTCTGGGGCAGGGAAACGCGGGTCAGGTTGTCGCATGTGCTGATGGCGTTGCTTCGAAGCTCCAGCACGGTTTCGGGCAATGTCAGCGAGGTGATGGTTTCCCCGCGGAACACGCTGACGCCGATCACATCCACCGTGAAACCGTCCAATTCGCCGGGCACAACCACGTCGCCGCCCGCGCCGTTATAGCCGCGGAGTATGCCGTAGTTCGCGTCATAATTCCAGTCGGCAGCTTCGCCCGACGCTGTGACGCAGGTCACCAGCATCAGCAGGAAAAGAATCAGGCATAGCTTTCTTTTCATGAATTGATTCCTCCATTTCTTCATCATAATATTAGAAGACAAACGTGTTAAATCCGTATTCCTCCATCAGTCCCTCAAAAAATGTTTGATTGCCGAAGCCTTTTCGCAGCACCCCTTGGGATCGTCTTTTCATGGCGGTCGCTCCTTTCTCACAGCGCATCCAGCGCGGCAGTCAGATAGGCGTGGGTAACGGAAGCATAGAGGAAAGCATCGATCAATCGATCCTGCCGGACAATCATCACCCGGTGCGCCAATTCCGGATCGACGTTTTCATCACACAGCAGCACGAATTTGCAGCTCGGCATCAACTTGCGTACGCACGCGATCAGATTCAGTCGATTTTCCAGCGTGTAGGCGGGAAGACGGCTGACCTCCATCAGCAGGATATCCGCCTGCATGGCCCGGCAGAGTGAGAAGGTATCGCTGGTTTTTCCGGGCAGAACCTGCTCCACGCGGAACTCTCCTGTTTCCGCAAGCGTCCGTGCGACGGCCTCTGATAAAAGCATGTTTTGCATACTGACAACGATGCTTCTCATAGAACTCCCCCCTTATACGTTAAGAATAGCAGAAATGAAAGTGCTGCACATCAACCAAATGGCTATTTTTCTCACCGCAAAACAAAAAAGCCGCCCGCAGGCAGCTCTTTTACCATGTTATTCAGTTTTTCCGGTTCAGGATTACCAGCCCGATTTCCCGCGCCCGCACGGCCAGCTCGGTACGATTTCTGAAACCGGTCTTTTCCAGCATGTTGAGGATGTGCGTCTTGACGGTTGCCACGGACATGTGCAGGCGCTCGGCAATCTCCTGATTGGTGTCGCCGCCGGTCATTTCGCGCAGCACCTCCAGCTCGCGGCTGGTGAATTGATAGCTGCTGGCAAGCCCTAATTGCAGCTCCGGCGTTGCGTCCGGATAGACGGATTCGCCCGCCATCGTGCGCGTCATCACGTCCAGCAGGCTTTCGCGCTGCTCCTCCTTGTACCAGAAACTCTCCACACCGATTTCCCGCGCGCGGCTCAGGTAGGAGCATTCCGGCATGGAGGTCACGATGATGATTTTCATCTGCGGGAAGGTACGCTTGATCCGCTCCGCTGCGTCCAGCCCACTCTCGCCGCCGCGCGTGACTACGTCCATGAGAATCAGATCCACGGGAAAGCGCAGGCAGTATACGTCCGCCAGCGCGGCGTTGTCGATGGACAGCGCCACCTCGAAGCGCTCCGAAGCCTGAATCCGCAGTTCGAACAGCTCGCGGGGCATGGTCTGATCCTCAACAATCATGACTTTGTATTTCATGGAATCCCCTGCCTCCCCTCGAAAAATGTCAGCGTCAGTTCAAAACGCGGGGCGTGAGCAATCTCCATCGCGCCGCCAGCGGCTTCCACCCGTGCGCGCAGCGCGGTCAGACCGCTGCCTTCAACGATGGGGCCTGCCGGCGTACTGCCGTCGTTGAGATAACGAACGCGCCAGCCGGACGCGGTTTTCCCGCCGATAATCTCCAGCCGTGTACCGCCCGCGTGGCGAACCAGATTCGTCAGGCATTCATGGGCGGCGATTTCTACAAGCTGCGCGCTCTCCGTGTCCTCCGCCGGAAATACGCCGCGGCGCTCGATGGTCACGCCGATGGCGCGCGCGGCGCGGGCAAGCTGATCAAATGTGTCGACAGGCTGTTCATCCGCATATTTTCCCAGCAGCAGCCGAACGTTCTGCCGCCACGCGGCGCAGACGCTTTCCGCATCGCCCTGCGCGCCGGAGAGAAACTGCCGGGTCTGCAGGAGCGCGCGGCCAATCTGGTCGTGAACGCGGGTCTTGGCGCGCAGAATCTCCTTTTCCCGCGTCGCTTCCTGTACGTCCTGCCCATATTGCCGAAGCCGCCGGTTCATGCCTTTCAGGCGAAGATTGTCCTTTTCCACTTCCCGCTGGAGCCGCGCTTCCTCGGTGATATTCGTGCCGGTGATTTGGTAAATGCTTTTTCCTGCCATCTCCATCTGTACGCGCTCAAAGCTCCATGTCTGGCCATTCTCCAGCGTGATGATGGGCTGCGATTCAATCGCTTTCCAGAAAACGTTCGCGTTGAGCAGCGCTTCTCCCGTGAGCAGATGACTAAGTTCGTCCATTTTAAGGTTCTTCAGGCAGGGCTGACCGTTTTCCCACGCAAAACACAGCGCACTTGGCAAATGGTCGCAGCTTTCCTTGATGGAAACCGGCGAAAGCTGCCGCCTGTTTTTGCGCCGCAATAGAAACAGCGCAGAAAGGCTGAGCGTCGAGAGGAGCAGCGCCGCAGCCGTCCACGGCGCAGGGGAGAGCGCCGCGCTTTCCGGCAGACGGGAAAGCAATATCGCCAGCGCTGCAAAATCCAGCGAAGCGATGGTCAGGCAAATTGCAAACGCAAAGCGGCGGTGGCAGCGCACGGCGCTCATGCAGCTAAGCAGACCGGCAATCGTTCCGATTAGCAGCAATGTGCACATCAAACCGGCGTGAAGCGGATTCATGCGCGCTCACCTCCCCAGTCAAAAAAGAGCGTTAAACACAGTGAGCCGTCTGCATCGTCGATGGTCAGCGCCCCCAGAGCCATGTATTTGTCCACATTCGGAAGCCCTGCCGCGTCCTCCATCATCAGGCGAATGGAAAAACGCTTGCCGCATTCCACGCGCACCATCAGCGCGCTGAGCGGGGGCAGCGCTGCCTCCAGACAATCCTCGAAGAAGTCGTAAGCACTCTGCGCGTGGCAGCTGCATACGCTGCCTTTTCCCTCCTGATGCAGCGCGCAGACAGCGCCGTACTGCGTCAGATAAGTCAGCGATTCCCGGATGCAGTGGGTCAGCTCGTCCACGCGGACGACTGCTTTCTTATCGCAGAGCAGCGCGAGATTGACCCGCCGCTTGACATACGCGCCCAGCAGACAGAGCTGCTTCCATTTTTGAATATCCGGCTTTTGAACGCCTTCTTCATCCAGAAGCCGGCTGATTTGAAGCAGCTGGGGCTGCACGAGCGCGATCATCTCGTCCATGAGCCGGTTCTTTTCTTCAACCTGCGCGCGCTCACGCTTCAGCTCGTTTTCTGCCTGAATCAGCTCGTTTTCCTCCGAAAGCCGGGTGTTGATTTCGGCAAGCTGCGCCTGAATCCGATTGATTTTCGAAATATCCTCCACCCAGTACACGCGCCCGTCCTGCACCGGCGCGCTTTGCAGCCGCGTGTCCGCGTTCAGCAGAATCGCCTCGCGCGCTGCTGCGTCCAGTTGACAGGCGGTGAGCTCCGGCGCATTTTTCGCGCGGTAGATGGGGAAGCCCTGCTCGTCCACAATCTGCGCGGCAACAGTGGATTCGGAAAAGAAATAGCGGTAATGGTCGTTGGTTGGCAGCAGCCCCACCTGCAGGCAGCTCTCCCAGAACGCCGCAAACGTCAGGCAGCAGCATTCCGGTATCTTGTGGAACGTGTAGATGTTAGCAAAACTCAGCGCGCACAACGTAAATCCGCCCAGAAATACACAGAGTGGCACCCATGCGTATCGCCTGCTTTCAGACACGCGGCACTTGCAATAGATAACAGCCCCGGTTGCCAGCAGCAGAACGACAATCCACGCCATGGCGAGATAGTACACCCAGCCGTGAATATAGTCGGCTGATAGCGTTGCAGCGCCCGGCGCGGCACGGAAGGCCATCTGGTGCAGATCGTTGCTCAGCACGCCGCCAATCAGGCATATCGCCGGAAGAAACAGCAGATACCACCGGAGCGAAAACGTGTCGCCATCGCGCCGCCCAAGCTGCAGCGCGGCGAACAGGCTGAACAGCGGCGCAAGAATCTGCGGCACATAATACAAATACCACAGATAGCGTGTAACAGTATCGCCGTTGAAAAAGCGATATTTGACCGTACGCAGGAACAGCCACAGCACGGCCATGGCGCATCCAAGCAGCAGCCAGCGCCGATCACAGCGGTGCAGAATCCTGCGAGATATGGAAAAGCCCCAGCCCATCGCCAGACCGATGTAAATCAGGTTGGTCAGCAGAAAGAAAGCGGCAGAGGGCAGCGGAGCGCCCACGCGATCCGCCTGGCGAAAAAAACCGGCAAGAACGAACAGACCCAGCGCAAGGCAGAGCTTCGCAATGGATTTTCGTTTTGCGGCAGCCATATATCCACCTCCTGCCCGTATTTGAAAGAACAAATATTATACTATTTCCAGATTCACCTGCGCCATCTGCTTGCGCCTTTTCATCTGGAAATAGTATTATACCATACAAGCGGCTGAAAAACCAGTGCTTTCAAGACAAACGAACGGGCAGGAGTCTTTCGTAGACTGTCCCGCACTGGGTTATCCGCATGGTATGCCTTGTTCCTCCGCAGAGATGGGCAGTGTCAGCTCGATCACGGTTCCGTCTTTGCCGCTCTCCGTGATGCGCACGCTGCCGCCGTGGAGATGAGCGATTTCCCAGACCAGCGATAAGCCCAGCCCCACGCCGCCCTTTTCCCGGCTGCGGGACTTGTCCACCCGGAAGAAAGGCTGAAACACGCTTTCTCTGAAGTTTTCCGGGATGCCGCAGCCCGTATCCCTGACCTCAATCACCGCGCTGCTGCCCCGGCGCGACGCGGCGACGCGTACGCTGCCGCCCGGATGATTGTATTTTACGCCGTTCTCTACCAGGTTGAAAATCGAACGATATACAAGCACGTCGCTGCCGGTAATCCAAAGATCTTCGCCAGATTGAGAGAGCGCCACGCCGCTCTTTTCCGCCAGCGGCGACAGATCTGCCAGCACCTCCTCAATCATGGGGGCAAGCTGGATTTTGTCCGTGCGCGGCACAGCCTTCAAGTCGCTCATATCCAGCAGCGTCCGCACCATTTTGGATAGCCGCTCGGTCTGCTCCCGCAGCATGGAAATCGTTTCTGCGGTTTCCGGACGATTATCTCCGTGGTCTGTGGCCATGTACAGATCCAGCCGCGCCTGCATCAGCGCCAGGGGCGTGCGCAGCTCATGGGCGGCGTTGCCCACAAACTGCTGCTGTGCGTCGAACGCCTGATTCAACCGCAGCAGCATCTGATTGATGGCACGGCTCAGTCGGCTGAACTCCACGGCCTCATCCTCACTGAGGGTGATTTCCGTCAAACTCTGCAGCTGCACGCGTTCTGCCTTTGCGGTAAAGCGCTTCAGCGGCTTCAGCGCCTTTCCGCTGACGAAATACGCCACTGCGCCGCCCAGCGCCGTCACCGCCAGCGCGATGTACCAGCCGCGAATGCAGAAACTGTGCTTCGCGCCGCTCAGCTCCAACACGAACTCTCCATTGAAGCGCTCCGACAGATCCTTCCACTGCTCGTCAGGAATGTCGACGCGGACGGCCTGCGGATCCTCCTGCACATAGTGCATCACATAATTGCCGATGGAGTCCATATAGGCATGGCCAGAGGAGCACAAAAGCGTTTTCATGGTCACGCAGGCAGTCGCCAGCAGCAGAATGGTCAGCAGTGTGATTCGCCATTGCAGCGAAAGGCGTTTCAAAAGTCGTTTCATGGCTCACGGCCTCCTATCAGATAACCCTCGCCGATGCGGTTCAGAATCGGGTCATAGCCCAGCGCCGCTTTCAGCTTTTTGCGCAGGGATGAGATGTGCACCCGGATGGAGTTGCTGAAGCTGTTCACGCTGCCGTCCCACACATGCTCTATCAGCTCCTCCTGGCTTACCGGCCGTCCCTGGTTAAGCAGCAGGTATTCCAATATGCCGTTTTCCTTGCGGGTCAGCGCGATGACCTCGCCCCTTACCTGTGCCGTCCGTTTTACCGTATCGAAGGACAACTCCCCGCAGCGCAGCACCGCGTCGTGCTGCACAAAGCTGCGCCGGGTCAGACTGCGCACCCGCGCCTCCAGCTCCTCCAGATGAAAGGGCTTGACCAGATAGTCGTTGGCGCCGCAGTCCAGCCCTTCCACCTTGTCGCTGATTCGGCTGCGGGCGGAGAGAATCAGCACACGGGTTTCCCGGTCCTGCTCCCGCAGCGTTTTCAGCAGATCCATGCCATCCCGTCCAGGCAGGTTCAAATCCAGCAGAAGCAGGTCGTACTTCTCCGTCAGCAGCCAGTCCAGCGCGGAATCGCCGTCATAGCAGGCATCCACCTCGTAGCCCTTTTGCTTCAGGCTTTTGACCAGCGTGTCGCACAGTGCCCGCTCGTCCTCCACAATCAAAATCCGCATACTGCGCCTCCTTTGCGCTCGTGTGAGCATGTCCAGTATAGCATATCGGCATAAAATGCGCATAAAATTTTCTGTTTTAACGTAGATTTTACCCCCGCTATCGTATAATGAGCCTGCGAGAAGACAAAAGGAGGGAAGCTTCATGAATCTCATTTCATCGGCTGCGGGCAGGCGCGCCGTGAGGCTGGGCGTGCTGATACTGGGCGCGGCGATGCTGATTTACGGCGCGCAGCGGGGTGAGGCCGCCACGGTGCTGTCCAAGGCCGTCCGAATCTGCCTGGAGTGTGTGGGCATTGGATAAGAAGAAAAAAACTTCGAAGGCTCCGCCCGTTTCCGGCTTTCTCGCCCGGTTTCGGGGATTTGCGCAGGCCTGCGCCGTGCTGCTGACAAATCCGCACCTGCCCAATCTGCTTAAGGGGCAGATTTACCGGGGGAAGGGCAAGACCGTCTGCGTGCCGGGGCTCAACTGCTACTCCTGCCCTGCCGCAACAGGCGCGTGCCCCATCGGGGCGGTGCAGTCGGTAATCGGCTCATCCAAATTCAAGTTTTCCTATTATGTAACAGGCACGCTGATTCTGCTGGGGGTACTGCTGGGGCGGTTTGTGTGCGGCTTTCTGTGCCCTTTTGGGTGGTTTCAGGAGCTGATTCATAAGATTCCATTGCCCAAGAAGAAGCTGTCCACGAAGAAGCTCAGACCGCTGCGGTATCTCAAGTACCTGATTCTGCTGCTGACGGTGACGCTGCCGCTGATTTTCACCAACGAGGTGGGGATGGGCAATCCCTTCTTCTGCAAGTACCTGTGCCCGCAGGGCGTACTGGAAGGCGCGATTCCGCTGTCCCTCGCCAGTGAGAGCGTCCGAAGCGCACTGGGCAGCCTGTTTACATGGAAGAGCGTCGTGCTGGGCGCAGTGGTCGTCTTGAGCTTGCTGTTCTATCGCCCGTTCTGCAAGTGGCTATGCCCGCTGGGAGCGTTCTACGCGCTGTTTAACCGGGTATCGCTGACGGGAATGCAGGTGGACGCGCACAAATGCGTTCACTGCGGCAGGTGCGAGAAAGCCTGCAAGATGGACGTGGATGTGACGAAGACACCGGATCATCCCGAATGCATCCGTTGCGGCATGTGCGTCAAGGCGTGTCCCACGGGCGCGGTCAGCTTCCGCTGCGGGCTGAGCCGCGGGGCAAAGGAAAAAGAGAATCCAGCCGGCAAACAAGCCGTGGAGAAATAATCACAGAAAAGAAACGGAGGACATTTTCAATGAAGAAGACCTGGATTGCGCTGCTGCTGGCGCTGTGTATGCTGACCACCATAGGAGCGGCTTCCGCCTGCTGCACTTCCGCCTGCTGCACGAAGTCGTCCGGAACGGACGAGGCACAGACCATGGAGGAAACCTGCACCTGCATCATCGATGGCAAGGCCATGGATGACTGCGCCTGCATGACGGGCATGTGCGATGAAAAGTGCAGTTGCGGGGAGAAATGCGACTGTGCCGAAAAGAAGCTGGAAATGCTGACTGCCGAAATGAACGCCGTGTTCGAGAAAAACATGGACCTGTGGAACCGGTTCTTCGGCATGATGGACAAGCAACCCGACATGGGCATGAGTTACGCCGATTACCTGACGGCGCAGCTGGAACTGAAGAAGGAAAAGTTCACGGAGGATGAGTACAAACTACTTCAGCAGGACATTGAGACCATCCGTCGGCTGGACGAAGAGATGGAAAGGCTCATGCCGAAAGACGACGTGACGGCGGGCTCGGACGTGGCGCTGGAGAGCGGCGTGGTGACGGCGGGCGGCGGCATCGTCATGGGCGGCGAAGGGATGATGATGACGGACGGCAGCATGGATGACAAGGACATGCGTGTGGAAGATGATTCGTCCGAGAAGTTCCCTGCTTTCCAGGGCATGGATTTAGACGGCAATCCCGTGAGCAATGAGTTGTTTAAGGAGAATTCCGTCACGGTGATCAACTTCTGGTTCTCTGCCTGCGCTCCCTGCATCGGGGAACTGGGCGAGCTGAACGCACTCAACGAAGAACTCAAGCTGAAGGGCGGCGCGGTGATCGGCATCAATGCGGACACCATCGGCGGCGACGAAAGCATGATCATGGAAGCCAAGAACATTCTGGAAAAGAAGGGCGCCATGTATCAGAACATTTACTTCCCTGCGGACAGCGAGGCAGGAAAGCTGACCTACAGCATCACGGCGTTCCCCACCACCGTGGTGGTGGACCGCAACGGCAACATGGTGGGCGAGCCAATTCTGGGCGGCATCAACAGCGAGAAGCAGATGAAGGCGCTGCAGACCATGATTGACGAGGTGCTTGCCCGAGACGCGGCGATGCTGGACAAGGACATGCTGATGAAGCCGGACGGCAAGTAATCGCCGAAGCGGCGCAGGCAGCATCCTGTGCGAAAGCAATTTCCTGCTTGTGGGGAATTATCTCTATAAACGCGCTCGTCGGCGGAAAAGACCGCCGACTGGTGAACTTTTTCGATAAGCTGCGGCGTCTCTCTCAGCGTGAGGGAGACGCCGCTTCGGCATTCATCCAGAAGCAGTGCCCGCAGACAATCCTGCCGCTGATGCAGGAGTCGCACAATCATCCCCTATTTGACATTTTCCGCAAAAGCAGTATAATAAAATAGAGATTCGCATCTATCGCGCCGAATCCCGCCATCAACACGCAAAAACGAGGGAACAGCATCATGCCAATCCGCATTCCGAACGACCTGCCCGCCGCCAGCGCGCTGCGGAGCGAAAACATATTCGTCATGACCGACACGCGCGCGAAAACGCAGGATATTCGCCCGCTGAAAATCCTCCTGCTGAACCTGATGCCCACCAAAATCGCCACCGAAACGCAGCTGGCGCGCCTGCTGGGCAACACGCCGATTCAGGTGGAGCTGGAGCTGCTGATGGTGAAGTCCCACGTCGCGAAAAACACGTCCGAGGAGCACATGCTCGCGTTCTACAAGACGTTCGATCAGGTGTGCGGCAAGACGTATGACGGCATGGTCATCACCGGCGCGCCGGTGGAGCGGATGGCGTTTGAGGACGTGGAATACTGGGACGAGCTGTGCGCCATCTTCGAGTGGACGAAAACGCACGTCACGTCCACGTTCCATATCTGCTGGGGCGCGCAGGCGGGGCTGTACTACCACTGGGGTGTGCCGAAGTACATGATGGAGAAGAAGCTGTCCGGCGTGTACCGCCACCGCGTCGTGCATAAAAACAGCATCCTCTTCCGCGGCTTTGACGATACGTTCATGGTGCCGCACAGCCGTTACACGACCGTCCGCCGGGAGGATATATTGGCGCATCCGGAGATGAAAATCCTCGCCGAAAGCGACGAAGCGGGCGTGTATGCCATTTCCACCCACGGCGGACGGCAGATTTTCATCACCGGTCACAGCGAATACGACGCGGACACGCTGGAGAAGGAGTACCTGCGCGACAAAGCCGCTGGCCTCCACCCCGATGTACCCTGCAACTACTATCCCGATGACGACGACACCCGCGCGCCGATTTGCTCGTGGCGCTCGTCGGCAAACCTGCTGTACTGCAACTGGCTGAACTACTTCGTCTATCAGGCGACGCCGTACGATTTGAACAGCGTCGGCATTGTCGTCATGGATGACTTCAAGGAACAGCACGAATAAAGAACCGCCGCACCTCCAACAAACGGAAGTGCGGCGGATTTTCTTTACCCTTCCTGCGCGCGAATCTTTTCCAGATAATCTTCGTAGCCGCAGTAGTAGTCGGCAATCGTGCCGTCGGGCTTGATTTCAATGATGCGGTCGGCGATGGTCGTGATAAACTGGTGGTCCTGCGACGTGAAAAGCACGTTGCCGGGGAAGTTGATCAGCGCGTTGTTGACCGCCGTGATGGATTCCAAATCGAGGTGGTTGGTGGGCTGGTCGAGCATGAGGAAGTTCGCGCCGGAGAGCATCATGCGGGAGAGCATGACGCGCACCTTCTCGCCGCCGGAAAGCACGCTGACGGGCTTGTACACGTCGTCGCCGGAGAAGAGCATCCGACCGAGGAAGCCGCGCATGTACGTTTCCAGCTGTTCGGGCGAATACTGGGCGAACCACTGCATCATGTTGAGGTTGCAGCCGTCGAAATACTTGCTGTTGTCCTTGGGGAAGTAGTTGGTGGAGATGGTAACGCCCCACTTGAAGCTGCCGCTGTCGGGCTTGATTTCCTCCGCGAGGATGCGGAAGAGGGCAGTCTGTGCCTGTTCGTTCGAGCCGACAAGGGCGATTTTCTGCCCCTTGGTGACGATGAAGGACACATCCTTGAGCAGCTGCACGCCGTCCTGCGTGTAGTTGAGGTTCGACACCTGCAGGATGTCCTTGCCCGCCTCGCGTTCAGGCGTGAAGCACACCCACGGATAGCGGCGGGAAGAAGCGGGCATCTGCTCAATGGTCAGCTGATCGAGCAGCTTGCGGCGGCTGGTCGCCTGCTTCGCCTTGGACTTGTTGGACGAGAAACGCTGGATAAAGGCTTGCAGTTCCTTGATTTTGTCCTCACGGCGCTTCTTCTGGTCGTTCATCAGGCTCTGCATCATCTTGGAGGATTCATACCAGAAGTCGTAGTTGCCGACGTAGAGCTTGACCTGATTGAAGTCGATATCGACGATATGTGTGCAGATATTGTTCAGGAACCAGCGGTCATGGGACACGACGATCAGCGTGCCGGGGAAATTCATCAGGAAATCCTCCAGCCACGCGACGGAGCGGTTGTCAAGGTTGTTCGTCGGTTCGTCCAGCAGCAGAATGTCCGGATTGCCGAACAGCGCCTGTGCCAGCAGCACCTTGAACTTCTCGCCGCCCTTCAGGTCGCCCATGAGCATCGTGTGCATTTCAACGGGCAGCCCCAGACCGGTCAGCAGCGTCGCAGCGTCGGACTCGGCGTTCCAGCCGTCCATCTCCGCGAATTCGCCCTCCAGTTCGGCAGCGCGTTCGCCGTCCGCATCAGAAAAATCAGGCTTCGCGTACAGCTCGTCCTTTTCCTTCATGATGTCGTACAGGCGCTGATTGCCCATGATTACCGTGTCCAGCACAGGATAGGCATCGTACTTGAACTGATCCTGCTTCAAGGTGGACAGGCGCTGCCCCGCGGGAATCGTCACCGTGCCGGTCGTGGGCTCCAGCTCGCCGGACAAAATGCGCAGGAACGTTGATTTGCCCGCGCCGTTCGCGCCGATAACGCCATAGCAGTTGCCCGGCATGAATTTCAAATCCGCACCCGAAAACAGCTTCTGACCCCCGAAGGTCAGGGAAACATTGCTTACCGTGATCATGGGTTTTCTCCTTACATTTCCGTGGTCGTTCCATTATATACAGACGTACTTTTCTACTATACCATATTCATCCCGGAAATGGAAGGGGGTAGGCGAAAATTCCATGGGAGTTCATGTACAAGTGTCAAACATAGGTTACAAATGAGAACCAAACAGGGAAGTCAAGGG
>ERZ779729.842-NODE-842-length-25733-cov-5.153750_pt1 | contig 25733 bp, 26 predicted proteins | sample MGYA00511072_ERZ779729 | MGnify/ENA primary metagenome ERZ779729 (study PRJEB29588, sample SAMEA2156675) | human gut metagenome | biome: human gut; feature: human-associated habitat; material: faeces | place: Denmark | collected 2008/2010 ...
CGACCTCCGGGTTATGAGCCCGACGAGCTACCAACTGCTCTACTCCGCGATATTGAATTGGGTCCGGTTGGTGCCGGTGACCGGACTCGAACCGGTACGGTATTGCTACCGGGAGATTTTAAGTCTCCTGTGTCTACCATTCCACCACACCGGCGGATATCGGCAAGAAGTATAATACCACACCCCTCCCTCCCTGTCAACCCCTTTTTTGAAATTTTTAGTCATGGCCGGGACAGGCACGTTTTCCGGAAGGGACACATATATTGGGCTATGCAGCAACGGATGGAGGTTTTTCTATGGATCAGAAGGAAATGATGGAGCGGCTGAAGCGGGACCCGGCGGCCCTGCAGGCGGTGATGGGGTCCCGGGACGGCCAGATGCTGCTGGGACTGCTGTCCGGCAGCGACGGGGGCCGCACCCTGCAGCAGGCCGTCCGCCAGGCGGCGGCAGGGGACGCCTCCGCCATCAGCGGGATGCTTCAGGGCATCATGAGCACGCCCCAGGGGGCGGCCCTGGTGCAGCGGATCGGCGAAAGCCTGCAAAAATAGGGAGGAGGGGCGGCAGTGTCGGAGCTGGAGGAAAAACTGAACGCGCTGCTGTCCGATCCCAACAGCATGGCCCAGGTCATGCAGATGGCCCAGCAGCTGTCCGGAGCCATGGGGGAGCAGAAGGCGGCCCCGCCGCCCCCTGCCCCGCCGCCGGGGCCTGACCTGGGGGCGGCCCTGGGCGGACTGGACCCGAAGCTCCTGGGGAAGCTGCTGCCCCTGGTCGGCGAGCTGGGGACGGAGAACAGCGCCGCTTTGCAGCTGCTCCAGGCCCTGCGCCCGTTCCTGAAGGAAGAAAAGCAAGGGAAGATCGAGCGGGCGGCCCGGCTGGCGCGGCTGATCCATGTGGGGAAAAAGCTGCTGGCGGATTGGGAGGGGTAGCCATGTATAACCGCTATATCCGCAACGACAACGGGGTATATGACCGGGTGCCCCAGCAGGAGACGGCCCCGCCGCCCCGTCCCGAACCCCGGACACAGCCGCCGCCCCCGCCGCCCAGGCCGGGGCCTCCTCCGCCCGGGCCGGAACCGGCTCCTCCCCCGCCTCCGGCCCCGGAGCGGCAGTTTCTGAACCGCTTGCTGGCGAAGCTGCACCTGGGGGACATGGACGCCGGGGATCTGCTGCTTCTCCTGATCCTGTTTTTCCTGTTCTATCAGAAGGCGGACGAGGAGGTCCTCATCGCCATCGGCCTGCTGCTGATTCTGTAAGAGACTGTCCCAAAAGGGCAAAGTCCTTTTGGGAGAAAAGGCTTGCAGCCTGCTGCGCGCATAATTGGTTCGCTGATGGCGAACCAATTCCACACTTGCAGCCTGAGAAGTATTTTCGGTCAGGTACACGCCCTGGCCGAAAATGATCCCATTTGCTTTGCCGCCTGCGGGAAGCAAACTCTGCGAGGCTTTTTTAGCACTAAAAAACTGCGCTGCCGTAAGGCAGCGCAGTTTTTTATGGGGCGTTTTACGCGTTATAGACGGCCATGCAGCCCAGATAGTTCATGTAGCAATCCAGCTTGCCCACGGTTTCAAAGGGGGAGTGCATGCTCAGAACCGGCACACCGGCGTCGATGGTGGTGATGTTGCGGTTGGCCATATACTGGGCCACGGTGCCGCCGCCGCCGGCGTCGATCTTGCCCATCTCGCCGATCTGCCACACCACACCGGCGTTGTCCAGCACGCGGCGGACATAGGCCACGGTTTCGGCGTCGGCGTCGGAGGAGCCGCCCTTACCCCGGGCACCGGTATACTTGCAGATGCCCAGACCATAGTTCACCCGGGACTCGTTGCGCTTCTCATACACCTCGGCAAAATTGGGGTCATAGGCGGCGGTGACGTCGGAGGACAGGCAGAAGGAGCTTTCATAGCACACCCGCAGGCTGACGCCCTGGCTCTGGCACAGGTCCTCCATGAAGGTGTCGAAGAAGGCGGACTGCATACCGGTGACGCCCATGGAGCCAACCTCTTCCTTGTCGGCCAGCATGCACACGGCAGTCTTTTCGGGCACGTCGATGTCGAACAGGCCCTTCAGGGCGGCGTAGCCGCACACCCGGTCGTCGTGGCCGTATGCGCCGATGAGGCTGCGGTCCAGGCCCAGATCCGTGGCGTTGAAGGCGGGGACCACCTCCAGCTCGGCGGAGGTGAAGTCATCCTCGCAGATGCCGTACTTCTCGTGGAGCAGGTCCATGACCCGCAGCTTCACGCGGTCGCTGTCGCCCTCCTGGCCCAGGGGGCGGCTGCCCATGAGAATGTTCAGATTTTCGCCGGGAATGGCCTCGTTAAGGGGCTTCTTGCCCTGCTCCGCGCCCAGGTGGGGCAGCAGGTCGGTGATGACGAACTTGGGCTCGCTGCCCTGGCCCAGGACCACCTTCACCACGGTGCCGTCCCGCAGGACCACCACGCCCCGCAGCTCCAGGGGGATGGCCACCCACTGATACTTGCGGATGCCGCCGTAATAGTGAGTCTTGCCATAGGCAAAGTCGCTGTCCTCATACAGGGGATGGGGCTTGAAGTCCAGACGGGGGGAGTCAATGTGGCAGGCCACGATCTGCGCGCCGTGGGACAGGTCCTGGCGGCCGATCTTGGCCAGCATCACGCTCTTGCCCCGGTTCACGCGGTACACCTTGTCGCCGGGCTTCAGGCTCATGCCCCGCTGATAGGGGACATAGCCCTGGGCCTGGGCCAGCTGGATGGTGTAGTCGGTGCACTCCCGCTCGGTCTTACCGTTGTCCAGGTACTGCTTGTAGGTCTCGCAATAGGCCTCCATGGCCTCCAGGGCTGCCTGGTCCACCAGGTCATAGCCGTTTTTGGGGCTGGAGAACAGCTTTTCGCGCTTGGCCTTCATTTCGTCTGTCATGGTTCTGATTCCTCCTCAAATATGTTCGATTTCCCGGAGTATTTTCCGGAAGAAAATCCGTGCCTGATCCCGGAACTGCGCCGGACCGGCGCAGGTGTTTTCCAGGATATGGGAGCAGTGCTCCCGGTAAAAGCCGTCGGACGGCTGGGCGGAGATCCGCAGCCGGGCATAGTCCCGGCTGATGCCGTCCCGGGCCATGATGCGGCGGACCCGGTCCTCCGCCGGAGCCAGCACCGCCACGGTGCAGGCGCACAGCCGGTCCAGGCCGCTTTCCACCAGGTTGATGGCGTCCAGCCCCACCAGGGACTGTCCCGCCGCCCGGCGCATCAGCTCCGGCGGCAGGTATTCGTACACGATGGCGTTGAGCCGCCCCAGGGCGGCGGGGTCGGAGAACACGATGTTCCCCAGCTTCTGCCGGTCCAGGGTCCCGTCGGGGCCGAACACCGGGCCGAAGGCCCCTTCGATGGCCCCCCGCAGGGCGGGGTCTGTGCGGAGCATCTCGTGATACACGGCGTCGCAGTCCAGCACCGTGCCGCCCAGGTCCTCCAGGGCCGCCAGAGCGCTGGTTTTTCCCGCGCCGGTGCCGCCGGTGAGGCCGATGAGAATGGGCCGGTCGGCGTCCACCAGGTGGAAGCCTGCCGCCTTTTTCAGGCGGTTGGCCACCGCCAGACCCAGGCCCCCGTCATCGGGGCACTGGGCGAAAATTTCCGTGACGTCCGTGCCGTCGAAGGTGCGCAGGGCGTCGAAAACGTGCCGGGCCTGGGCGGATTTGTCCGCCGCCGGACCCAGACGATGGATGATGTGCCCGGCATACAGCGGGGCATACTCGTCGAAGCAGATGACCCCCGCCTGGTCCGACAGCAGGCCCAGGATGCGGCGGGCGCTGCGGTCTCGGTGCTGGAAGTATCGGTGGAAGTGGCGTCGGCCTTGGCGGTGTCTTCGCCGCAGGCGACGGGGCGCTGCGGTCCGGCGTGCCGGTAGCCACAGTGACCGGCGCGTGGGGGGCATAGTGCCGGTATTTCATCCCCGGGGCCCTGGGATGCTCTCCGGCGGCCAGCAGGCCGGTGACGGCCTTGTCCACGGATACCTCCCCCAGCACCTCCTCCAGGGCCTCCAGAGGCAGACCGCCGGGCCGCAGCAGCCGGGGCGGCGTCACCGTCAGGTCGATGATGGTGGACTCCACCCCCACGGTGCAGGGGCCGCCGTCCACGATGCCGTCGATTTTGCCGTCCATGTCCTCGATCATGTGGGCGGCGGTGGTGGGACTGGGACGGCCGGAGGTGTTGCCGCTGGGGGCGGCAATGGGCACCCCGGCGGCCCGGATGATGGCCAGGGTCACCGGGTGGTCCGGGCAGCGGACGCCCACCGTCTCCAGGCCGCCGGTGGTTTGCAGGGGAACGATATCCCGCCGGGGCAGGATCATGGTCAGGGGGCCAGGCCAGAACCGCTCCGCCAGGCGATAGGCCTCCGGCGGCACGTCCCGGCAGTATTGCTCCAGCCAGGAGGCGTCCGGCACATGGATGATCAGGGGATTGTCCTGGGGCCGCCCCTTGGCCAGGAAGGTCCGGACCACGGCGTCCTCGTTCAGGGCGTCGGCCCCCAGGCCGTATACGGTTTCCGTTGGGATGCCTACCAGGCCCCCCCGGCGCAGAATGGCCGCGGCCTCCTGTATGGCGGCCGGGTCCGATTCCGGGTGAAAAACAATGGTGTTCAAGTGGATCCCTCTTTTGCCTTAAAAGCCCAGATCCTCGCCCACCAGAATGACCTTGATGCGGCCGGCGGGACGACAGGCCCGGGTGATGACCATCTGGCAGCAGATGCAGTCGGAACTGGTGCAGTCGCCGCAGCTGCCGGTGACGGCGCAGGGGGTCTTGATATCGAAGCGCTGGGCGTTGGCGGGGGCCGCCACCTGGCGGGCCCGGGCAATGGCGCTGTCCAGATCGCCCATGACCTTGTTCATCCCGGCGATGACCAGGACGCTTTCTGGCCCAAAGCACAGGGCGGCCACCCGGTTGGCGTTGCCGTCAATGTTCACCAGCTGGCCGTCGGCGGAGATGGCGTTGCTGCTCATGATGAAGGTGCCGCAGGTCAGGGCCTGGCGCATCAGGGCCTGCTTTTCTTCGGGGGTCTTGCCGGTGTCCCGGTCGATGAGCTGATAGTCCCCCTGGTGCAGGCGGTCCATCAGGCCGATCTGGGCGGCGGTGGCGGTGCCGCCCCAGGACACGGTGCGGTCCTTGGGGATCAGGGTCAAGGCCAGCTCCAGGGCCTCCTGGGCGGTGGAGACATAGTGGGCCTCAAACCGGCGGCGGCGCAGGGCCTCGGCCACCTGGGGACCGGCCTTGTCATAACGGGTTTTGATGGGAGCTTCCATGGTTCATTCTCCTTTCTCTGCGCCCTCCTGCAGGCGCCTGGCCTGGTCGGCCAGGGTCAGCGCATCCACAAGGGGGTCCAGGTCGCCGTTGATAACGGCGGCAATGTTGAAATTTTTCACGTCCCCGGTAAGCCGGTGGTCGGTGACCCGGTTCTGGGGGAAGTTATAGGTGCGGATCTTGCCGGACCGGTCGCCGGTGCCCACCTGGCTTTTCCGCTGGGCGGCAATGGCGGCGTTCTGCTTCTCCTGTTGGGCCTCGTAGAGCTTGGAGCGCAGGATTTTCATGGCCCGGTCCTTGTTTTTATACTGGCTGCGCTCGTCCTGGCACTCCACCACCGTGCCGGTGGGCAGGTGGGTGATGCGGATGGCAGACTCGGTCTTGTTGACGTGCTGCCCGCCTGCGCCGGAGGAGCGGAAGGTGTCGATCTGCAGGTCCTTGGGGTCGATGGTGAACTCCACCTCCTCCGCCTCAGGCATCACGGCCACGGTGGCGGCGGAGGTCTGGATGCGGCCGGAGGACTCGGTTTCCGGCACCCGCTGGACCCGGTGGGTCCCGGCCTCGAATTTCAGGCGGGACCAGGCCCCCTGTCCCTCGATGGTGGCGCTGGCCTCCTTGACGCCGCCCAGCTCCGTGGTGTTTTCATACACCAGTTCCATGTTCCAGCCCCGGCGCTCGGCATACAGGGCGTACATCCGCAGCAGGTCCGCCGCAAACAGGGCCCCCTCCTCGCCGCCGATGCCGGCCCGGACCTCCAGGATGACGTTCCGGTCGTCGTTGGGGTCCCGGGGCAGCAGCAGGCGCTTGAGCTCCTCCGACAGGCGGTCCCGCTCCTGGCGTGCCCGGCGCAGCTCCTCCTGGGCCAGCTCCCGCATCTCGGGGTCCGTCAGCAGCTCCTGGGCCTGGGCACAGTCGTCTTCCGCCTGCTGCCAGGCCCGGAAGGCGGCTGCAATGGGGGTCAGCTCCTTCTGCTCCCGGCTCAGGCGGGTGAGCATCTCCCGGTCGGCGTATATCGCCGGGTCGGACAGCTGGCGCTCCACCTGGTCCAGCCGCCGGGCGATGGCTTGTAATTTCTCCAGCATACGGACTCCTTACTGGGCGTCCAGATAGCGGCGCACCTCGCCCACCAGCTTGTCCCGCCAGAACTCATATCCCACGGCTCCCGGCCGCAGGGATACCTCCAGCAGGTGGGGCCGGGCGGTGTACTGGTCCATCTGCTCATAAATCTCCTCATACTTCCGGGAGCTTTTCCGGGTCAGCACATAGGCTACCCTTTCCAGCTCCAGACCCCGGCGCTTCAGCAGCGCCCGGACCGGGGAGGCGCAGCGGCCCGCCCACACGGGGGTGCCCAGGATCACCAGCCGGTATTCGGACAGGGGGCGCTCCGTTTCATAGGGGGCCAGCGGCAGGGTGGCCCGGCGCATGGCGTCCATGCCGGAGCGGAGATAGCCCCGGGCGCCCTGGCGGTCCACACCGTCGGTAAGCTCCACCAGCTCCGCATCCAGGGCCTGGGCGATCTCCGTCATGGCCTGGCGGGTGGCGCCGGTGCGGGAGTAGTACATACACAAAATATCACGCATAATGGTCCTCCTGATTATTCCTCCAATTGCAGAGACAGCTCCTCCCAGCGGGCCATCTCTTGCTCCAGCTGAGCCTCCACATTCTGCTTTTCCCGATACAGCTCCTGGAGCTTTTCCACGTCGCAGGCGTTCTGTTCCATTTCGGCGTCCAGCTGGCGGCAGCGCTCCTCCAGCTTGGAGATGCCGGTTTCGCAGATGGTCAGCTGGCGGCGGGCGGCCTGCTTTTCCCGTCCGGCCCGAGGGGGCCGGGTGTCCTGCTTTTTCTTCTGGACCGGGGCGGGGGCGGGCTTTTTCTCCTCCGCCTTGGCAGCCCGGTACTGGGCAAAGCCCATGGGATAGTCGTTGATGGTACCCTCCGCCAGCTCCCAGACCCGTGTGGCGAAGCGGTTGATGAAATACCGGTCGTGGGACACGAACAGCAGGGTGCCGTCGAAGGCCTCCACCGCCTCCTCGATCCACTCCCGGGAGGCGATATCCAGGTGGTTGGTGGGCTCGTCCAGGATCAGGAAGTTGATCTCCTCGTCCATGAGCATGCACAGCCGCAGGCGGCTGAGCTCGCCGCCGGAGAGGACCGACACGCTTTTGAACACGTCCTCCCCCTGGAACTGATAGGCCGCCAGGCGGTTGCGGGCGGTCTGGGGCGTCATGCCCTTCTTTTCATAGAGCATGGTGTCAAGCAAGGAGCGCTCCGGGTGCTCAAAGTGGATGATCTGAGGCAGATAGGCCGCCCGGATGGCGGGCCCCATGCGGATGATGCCGCTGTCCACGGGCTCGGCCCCGGTGATCATGTTCAGCAGGGTGGTTTTCCCTGCGCCGTTTTCTCCCAGAAAGGCGATGCGCTCGCCGCCCTCCACCCGCAGGTACACGTCGGAAAACAGGGTGCGGTCACCGAAGGACTTGGACACGCCCTTCAGCTGCAGTACTTCGTCGCCCCGGAACTCCCGGCTGGCGAAGCGGGCGTCCATCTTCTTGGCCCGGGTGGGCTTGGACACGGTGCGCATGCGCTCAATGCGCTTTTCCATGGAAAAGGCCCGCTTGTGCAGGGCGTCGTTGCCCATAAAGGCCCACAGGTGCATCTGCTCCGCCGCCTTCTCCAGCTGTTGGATCTTGGCCTGCTCCTTCAGATACTGCTTCATGCGCTCCTGATAGCGGCGCTCCTTTTCAATGGCATAAAAGCTGTAGTTCCCGCTGTAAAACTCCGCCTTGCCGTCCAGAATTTCAATGATGCGGGTGACGGTGCGGTCCAGGAAATAGCGGTCGTGGGAGATGGTGACCACGGTGCCCCGGAAGGAGCGGATATAGTCCTCCAGCCACTCGGTGGCCTGCAGGTCCAGATGGTTGGTGGGCTCGTCCAGCAGGAGGATGTCCGTGTCCTCCAGGATCAGACGGCCCAGGTTCACCCGGGTTTTCTCCCCGCCGGACAGCTGGTCGAACAGTCTCCGCCGCATATCGCCGTCGATGGACAGGCCGTTGGAGACCTTGTTGACGGCGGTGTCGGTGTCATAGCCGCCCAGGCCCTCGAACCGGGCGGTGAGCTCGCCGTAGCGCCGCAGGGTCTGGGGATCGCTGTCCCCCTGCTCCATCTGCCGGGTCAGGCGGTCCATCTCCTCCTTCAGGGCGGTGGTGCGCTGAAAGGCGGAGCGCAGAACGTCCTCCACGGTGTATCCCGCGGGATACACCGGGATCTGGGAGATCAGGCCCACCCGGCGGCCCGGTGCAATGAGCACCTGGCCGGAGTCATAGTCCAGCTCCCCGGTGAGGATGTTGAACAGCGTGGATTTCCCCGCGCCGTTTTTGCCCAGCAGGCCCACTCGCTCACCGGTGTCGATCTGGAAGGACACACCGTCCAGTATTTTCTTTTCCAGGTCAAAGGACTTGACCAGGTCGGTTACGCTGATATCTATCATATGGCCGATTCGTTACATTTTTTCCAATTCACTGACAATTTTGCCGAATTCCATGGCGTGGGACGCCTTCACCAGCACGGCGGTGCCGGGGGTGAATTCCCGGCGCAGGGCCGGAAGGGCCTCCTCAATGGCGGCGAAATGCTGCGCCCGGGGACCGGCAGTCTGGGCGATGGCGGCGGCCTTGGGGCCGATGGCGATCACCGCGTCCAGCCCCAGCCGGGCGGTGGTGCGGCCCACCTGCAGGTGGGCGTCCCGGCTGATGGGGCCCAGCTCCCCCATGTCGCCCAGCACCGCCACCCGGCGGCGGCAGGCGGTGTCCGCCAGGATTTCCAGCGCCGCTTCCATGGCCTGGGGATTGGCGTTGTAGCAGTCGTCGATGATGAGCCGGTCCTCCGGCAGGCGGATGCGCCGCATACGGGAGCCGGTGGACACATACCCGGCCACGCCCTCGACGATCTCCTGCTCCGACAGGCCCAGATATTCGCCGATGGCCACGGCCATGGAGGCGGAGTAGATCATGTAGTCCCCGGGGGAGGGGATGGACAGCCGGTAGCTGCGGCGGGGGGTGGTGACGGTGCAGTCCAGGCCGTCGATGCCCCGGCGGACGATGTCCGTGACCCGGACATTGCAGTGTTCGCTCCTGCCGCAGCGGAGGGTCTCAAAGGGCAGGTCCAGGCCGTTGAGCAATGCATCGTCGCCGCACAGCACTGCCAGGCCGCCGGGGCGCAGGTGGTCGAAAATCTCGCACTTGGCCCGCAGGGTCCCCTGACGGGTGCCGCCCAGGTTTTCAATGTGGGCGTCGCCGACGTTGGTGATCACGGCGATGGTGGGCTGCACTAAGCTGCCCATATAGCGGATCTGGCCGAAGTGGTCCATGCCCGTTTCGATAACCGCCGCCTGATGGCAGGGCTCCAGCCGCAGCAGGGTCTGGGGCGTGCCGATGTGGTTGTTGAGATTGGCCTGGGTTTTCAGGGCCCGGAAATGCCGGGATAGCACCGAGGCGATCATCTCCTTGGTGGTGGTCTTTCCGGCGGAGCCGGTGACCTGTACCACGGGGATGTCATACAGCCCCCGGTACCAGGCTGCCAGAGCGCCCAGAGCCAGCGTGGTATCCTGGACCTGAATATAAAACTTGCCGGGCAGCAGGGTCTCCGGCTGCCGGCTGCACAGGCAGCCGACCGCTCCGGAGGACAGGGCCGTGTCGATGTAGTCATGCCCGTCGAACCGGGCTCCCACCAGGGGGATGAACAGGTCGCCGGAGGCGATCTGGCGGCTGTCGCTGGTGATGCCGGTGACGGTGCCGCCGCCGGTCTGAAGGAAGGTCCCGCCTACGGCACGGCAGATGTCCGCCGCCGGCAGGGGCCTCATGCCCGGCCTCCCTTGCGCAGGGCCAGGGACTCGTCTACAATGCGCTGGCACAGGTCGCCGTAGCTCAGGCCCACCTGGGCCGCCTCCTGGGGCACCAGGCTGGTGGGGGTCATGCCGGGCAGGGTGTTGATCTCCAGGCACCAGAAGTTCCCCTCCTCATCCAGAATGAAGTCCGCCCGGGAATAGACGCCCAGGTCCAGGGCCCGGTGCAGGCGCAGGGCCAGCTCGCCCACGGTGCGCCACTGCTCCTGGGTGATGGGGGCGGGGCAGATCTCCTGGGCGCCGTCCTTCTGATACTTGCAGAAATAGTCGAAATAGGCCCCCCGGGGGATGATCTCCACGGCGGGGAGATAGGTGTCGCCCAGAACGGCCACCTGGATCTCCCGGCCCTTGATCTTCTTCTCCACGATGACGTGGTTTCCGTAGGCCAGCATCCGCTCCAGGGTCTGGGCCAGCTCCTCCCGGGTGTCCGGCAGCTCCACGCCGATGGAGCTGCCGCCGTTGATGATCTTCACGGCGCAGGGCACCGGCAGCTCCCGGGCCAGACGGGGAATGTCCTCCCGGGTATAGCGCACGTCGTGCCAGGGGGCGGTGGGTACACCGGCGGCGTCCATGATGCGCTTGGTGACGGATTTGTCCATGGCCATGCCGCTGCCCAGATAGCCGCTGCCGGTATAGGGCACGCCCAGCAGGTCCAGGGTGGCCTGAATCCGTCCGTCCTCGCCGCAGGCGCCGTGCAGGGCCAGGAACACCAGGTCTGCCATGGCGCACACCGTCAGAACGTCCTTGCCCAGCATGGAAGGGCCCTGATCCCGGCGACTGCGGCGCACGGCCTCCAGGTCCGGCTCGGTGGAGTGGACCCGGTTGTCGCCGCACAGGCCGTCCGGCGCGTCGAAGATATCCGCCAGGCTGCCGTTGTAATCCTCCAGCCCCAGGAACATATCCACCAGGATGGCCTGGTGGCCCCGCTCCCGCAGGGCGCGGCACACGCCGGTGCCGCTGGTCAGAGATACCTGCCGCTCGGTGCTGAGGCCGCCGGCCAACACTACGATTTTCATATACAATCCCTCATTTCTCACGGGGGTACACGCCCCCGGAATGCTATCATATCAATATAGCAGTATATCACACCAACCGGGCAAATACAACTGTTTCCTGCGCAAACAAAAGAGCTGCCGCGAGGCTGCGGCAGCTCTTTTGCAATCAGAAAACGTACAGCAGGATGCACACCAGGACGACGCACAATCCCAGGCAGGCCATCAGCAGGGCATAGGACAGGCTGCCCTCCATCCGGCGGATGGTGTCCAGGATGGTGCCCAGCCGGTCGGCGGCCTCCTGCTCCGTGCGCTGTCCGCCGTGGGTCATGGCGTGGAGCACGGCGCTGCGGGGGGATTTCCGGCGGCGGGGACGGGAGTCCCGCAGGAAGGTCCGCCGGGCCACCAGCACCAGGAAGTCCAGCGCGTCGCATACCGCCCGCATCACCACGTTCAGCACCCGGTACAGGCCCCGGATAGCCGGGCGGTATACCCGGTCCTCCAGGCTCAGCCAGCGGGGCCAGCGCTCCAGGTACACCACCTGGCCCTCCCGGCGGTCCATAAGCACCAGGCGGATGAACAGGAAGTACACCGCCATGCCGATGGTCAGGGAGATGGCCACGCCCTTGAGATTTTCCCAGGCCAGGTAGTGAACGGCGTGGCCGAAGGGGTGTCCGCCCACGAAGGGCAGGGCCAGGGCGGCCACCGGCTCCGCCAGTACATGGGGCAGCAGTCCCAGCACCGGCAGAGGCAGCGCCGCCAGGATCAGCGCCGCCGTGGTGGCGGGGGTGCCCCAGGTCCTGCCGGTGGAGGCGGCGGGCTTCTGCCAGAACAGCGCCGCGTAGATTTTGGTCAGATACGCCGCCGTCAGGCCGCCGGAGAACAGAAACAGCCACTCCACCGCCGTAACGCCCAGACTGCCGCTTTCGGCGGCCAGCTCCACCAGGGATTCGTGGACCAGGGTCTTACTGATATACCCCAGGAAGCCCGGGATACCCGCCAGGGAGCAGGCCCCGCACAGAAACAGGATATGCAGCAGGGGCTTGCCCCGGCCGAAGCCCCGGATCTGGTTCAGGTCCAGGGCGTGGGTGTTGCAGTACACCACGCCGGCCAGCAGAAACAGGGTCAGCTTCACCAGGGAGTGGTTCATCATATACAGCACCGTGCCGTGGGCGGCCAGGGCGTTGTGCTGCCCCAGCAGGGCCAGCGCCGCCGTGCCCACCAGGATAAAGCCGATTTGGGACAGGGAGGAGCAGGCCAGAATATACTTGAGGTTGTTGGAGAACACGGCGATGGCCGCGCCCAGCACCATGGTCACCGCCCCCAGCGCCAGCAGCAGGACGCCCCACCGGTGCTCGCCGGGGAGAAGGTCCGCCGTGATGATCAGGGCACCGAAGATGCCCGCCTTGGTGAGGACGCCGGACAGCAGGGCGCTGGCCGGGGCTGGGGCCACCGGGTGGGCCTTGGGCAGCCAGATGTGCAGCGGGAACACGCCCGCCTTGGCCGCAAAGCCGAAGAGGATGCACAGCGCCGCCGCCCACAGCTGGGAGCGGTCCGCCACCCCGGCGCAGAGGCCGGGCAGGTCGGCAATGACCAGGGTGCCGGTAAGGCGGTACAGCAGGAACAGGCCCATCAGGGTCACAAGGCCGCCCAGCACCGCAATGGTCAGATAGGTCTTTCCCGCGTCCAGGGCGTCGGGGGACTCCTCCTGCACCACCCAGGCATAGGAGCTGAGGCTCATCAGCTCGAAGAACAGGAAGGTGGTGTACAGGTCCGCCGACAGGAACACGCCCATGGTGAAGCTCAGGCACAGCAGGAAGAAGAAGTGGTAGCGCCGCAGATGGTGATGGCCCCGGAAATACTGGGGCGTCAGCAGGGCTGACACGAACCACATGAAGCTCACCACCAGCCCATAGATGCACCGGAAGCCGTCCAGGGTGAAGCGGATGCCGCACAGGGGGATATCCAGGGATTCGCCGAACCGGGTGCATACAGCCAGCACCATCACAAGAAGCGTCAGCCCCGTGACGGCGCAGGACCAGCGACCCAGCCCGGATTCGCTTTCGCTGCGGGTCAGCAGCAGGGGAAGGGCCCCCGCCAGGGGCAGCAGGATCAGAAGAAGCAGCATCACAGGCCCACCGCCTTTCCGATCACGTCCAGCAGCCACTGGGGGAACAGGCCCATCAGCAGGCAGGCTGTCGCCAGGATGGCGGTGGGGACGGTCATCATCCAGCCCGCCTCATGAGCGGAGCCCTCCGGAATGGCCGGGGCCTCCGTCCGGGGGAACCAGGCTTTCAGCACCACCTGGAACATATACACCGCCGTCAGCAGGGCCGACACCAGCAGAGCTGCGAAGCCCACCAGCGGCAGCGCCGCGCCGGTGTCCACCGCCGCCTGGGCGATGTACCACTTGCTGACAAAGCCGTTGAAGGGGGGGATCCCCGTCAGGGCGCAGGCCGCCGCCGTGAAGCAGGCGAAGGTCACCGGCATATACCGGCCCAGGCCCTCCAGCTGGGGCACATACTCCCGGTGGGCGTAGTGCAGCACCGCACCGGCGGTGAAGAAGGCCATGATCTTCACCACCGAGTGGACGATCAGGTGCAGGAACGAGGCGGCCAGGGCCTGGGTGGTCATCAGGGCGGCGGCGAACAGGATGTACGACAGGTTCGACACCGTGGAATAGGCCAGCCGCAGCTTGAAGTGCCGCTGCTTCAGGGACATACAGGAGCCGTATACAATGGTGATGATGGGCAGCAGCAGCGCCAGCTGCTGGGCCCAGGTACCGGACAGAATGTCCGGGCCGAAGCTGTAATAGATCAGGCGGATGCAGGCGAAGGCACCGGCCTTTACCACCGCCACCGCGTGGAGCAGGGCCGTGACGGGGGTGGGGGCCACCGCCGCCGAGGGGAGCCAGCCGTGCAGCGGCCAGATGGCGGCCTTGACGCCGAAGCCCACAAAGGACAGGGCAAACACCGCCAGCAGCATGGACAGATCTCCGTCATAGCCTGCCAGATGGCCGCCCAGGGTGAAGTCCACCGCATCGTGGATGGCCAGGAACACCAGGCCGATAAACGCCAGGGCCGCGCCGGAGATGGAGTAGACTAGGTACTTGATGCCGGCCTTTTTGGCGGCCCTGGTCATGGGCTGCATCACCAGCGGCAGGGTGGCCAGGGTCAGCAGCTCATAGAACAGGTACATGGTCATCATATTGGCGGAGAAGGCGATGCCCAGGGTCACGCCGAAGGAGGCCGTGAAGAAAGCCCAGAACATATGCAGATGCTTCTCGTGGCGCATGTAGTCAAAGCCATAGAGCATGGTGAAGGGCCAGAGGGTGGCCGACAGTCCGGCAAACAGCCGGGCCGCGCCGTCCATGCGGAAGGCGATGGTCAGCCGGTGGGAAAAGTGCAGCAGGGTGAAGGTGCCGTCATCGCACAGGAGGATGGCCGCCCAGGCCAAGGCCGTGGTGCCCAGGATCAGGAGGCTGTATACCAGGCGGCGGCAGCTCTCGCTGCGGATGGGCAGGAAATAGGACAGCAGACCCAGCACCAGCGGCAGAAACACCGGCAGCAGGAGAAGGATTCCGTTCATATGGCGCACCTCCTTACAGAATGGACCCGGTGATGTGCTCCATCACGGGGACAGTGATGCCGGACAGCAGGCCCAGGATCAGGCTGGCTGCGGCGAACAGTGCCAGGGACAGCACCAGCAGCAGCGGCTCCCGGACCCGGCTCTGGGCCGGGAAATCCTGCCCCGGAAAGAAGGCGCGGCACAGCGGCGGAAACAGATAGGCTGCCGTCAAAAGCGCCGAGATCAGCAGCACCGCCGGAATGATATAGCACAGGGGGGCGGACATGCCGTCCAGGGCTCCCAGAGCCAGATACCATTTGCTGAAGAAGCCGCCGAAGGGGGGGATGCCCACCAGGGACAGAGCCAGGGCGGCGAAGCAGCCCATGGTGACGGGGATCCGGCGGCCCAGACCCGGGAAGCCGTCGATGGTTTCCGTGCCCGTCAGGAAAATGATGGAGCCGGCGGACTGGAACACGCCGATCTTGGCCAGGGCGTGGAACAGCAGCTGCAAAAGCCCCCCCAGCAGACCCACCGGAGTCATAAGGAATACGCCCAGCAGCACGTAGGAGATCTGGGAAATGCTGGAATAGGCCAGACGCTTTTTCAGGCCGTTTTCCGTGCAGCCCATAAACGAGCCCATGAAAATGGTCACCAGGGTCAGAACGATGCACACGGTCTGGACCCAGGTGCCCCGCAGGGCCTCCGCGCCCACGGTGAAGTAAATGACCCGGATGGCGGCGATGGCCCCCACCTTGGCGATGATGCCGGAGAGCAGAGCATGGGCCGGAGCCGGGGCCACGGGATGGGCCGAGGGCAGCCAGTTGTGCAGGGGGTACAGACCCGCCTTGGCCCCGAAGCCCAGCAGCATCAGAAACGACGCAGCCAGCAGGGTAGGAGAGAGCGTCTGGAAATAGCCGCCACGGAGAAAGGCCAGGGAGGATTGCTGGGCCAGCAGCACCACGCCGAACAGGGCGATGAAGCCGCCGCAGACGGAGTAGTACAGGTATTTTACCGCGCCCAGCAGGGCCTTGGGCCGCTGGGTGTGCAGCACCAGGGGGAAGGACAGCAGGGTGGTGAGCTCATAAAACAGGTACAGAGTTACCAGATCCGCCGCCAGGGCCGCGCCCAGCACCGCCGCCTCCGTCAGCATCAGAAATGCGTAGAAACGGGGATGGTGCCCCTCGTGGGTCATGTAGACGGAGGCGTAGGGGATGGTCAGCAGCCAGCACACGGCGGTCAGCAGACAGAAGAACCGGCCCAGGCCGTCCAGCCGCAGGGAAAACGTCAGGTCGGCGGTCATGTGCCACACCGGTGTGGCCGTGTCGCCCAGGGTGCAGGCAGCAATCAGCAGCGCGAGCAGCAGGGCCTGGCCCACGGATAGGATCACCGTGCGGACCCGGTCGTTCCGGATCAGGCTCAGGGCCGCCATAGCCAGCGGCAGCAGGAGAATCAGATATAACATATTCGTCTCCTCCCTTTCACTGACAGAACAGGTCCATGCCCTGGCGGAACAGGTCCATGAGCCCGTAGGACCGCAGGCCAACAGCGATGTTCAGGGCCGCAAACACCAGGCCCGGCACGGCGGCCCATTTCAGGCGGCGGTCCCGCTTTTCTCCGGCCTCCGGCACCCAGAGCAGCAGCGTGGTGTACAGGAAATACAGCACGTTCAGCAGGGTGGACAGGGCCAGCGCCAGCAGCACCGCCCAGGTCCGCCAGCCCATATGGAAGGCCGCGGCGGCAAAGTACAGCTTGGGGATGAAGCCCGCGAAGATGGGAATGCCCACCATGGACAGGGCTCCCACGGTGAATACGCAGCCGGCAGCGGGGTCCCGGTGGGCGGCACCCCGGAGGCTGTTGAAGTCCTGATGCCCGCCGGAGACGGCCATCAGGTTCGCACCGGACAGAAACAGCATGGGCTTGGTCAGGGCATGGGACACGATCTGGAACAGCACCGCCCCCAGGGCGGCCTCCGTTCCCATGCCCAGGCCCATGTAGATGTAGCCGATCTGGGCGGCGGAGGAGAAGGCAATCATGGTGGTGAGCCGCCGGGCGAAAATGGCGGAGACGGACCCGGCGATCATGCCGCCGATGCCGAACAGCAGCAGCACCGTCTGGATGCCGGAGGCGGCGAACACGTCAATGCCGATGACCTGGTAGATGACCTTGATGAGAAACACGATATACCCCTTGGACACCACGCCGGACAGGATGCCAGAGGAGGCCGGGGTGGCCTGGCCGTAGGTATCCGGCATCCACAGGTGGAAGGGGAACAGGCCGCTTTTGATGGCCAGTCCCGCCGTTATCAGGCCCAGGGACATGGTCACGGAGAACCGGTGCCCGCCGGAGGCCCATAGGTCCGCGATGGCGGTGTGCAGCTGGGGGAACAGCAGGTGGCCGGTGACGGAATAGGTGAAGATGACGCCGATCAGGAACAGGCCGGAGCCCATCAGGGCGAAGATCATGTACCGGGCGGAGGCGATCAGGGCGCGCCCGCCCCGGCGCACCGACAGCAGGGCGCAGGAGGCGATGGTCAGCACCTCGATGAACACATAGCCGGTGAAAATGTCGTTGGTGTAGCACAGGGCCACCAGCGCCACATGGGCCAGGTCCACCATGACCCAATAGAGCTTCTGCTTGTCGGCTGGAACGTCCTGCAGGATGCGGCGCATACCGCCCAGCACGCTCAGCAGCATGACCCCGGCAAACAGCATGGCCAGGAAGGACTCCAGGATCCCTGCCGTCAGCTCGTTGCCCCAGGGGGCGGGGTAGTGACCCATCATATAGGAGTAGCGAACGTGGTGAACGGTGCAGTAGACCAGGAGGGAGCCCTGGAGCACCACGCTGGCAGACAGCAGGAAGATGCTCAGCCGCCGGGCCCACCGGGCGTTGGCGGCAAAGGACACCACGGCGCACACCAGGGACAGAATGATGGAGAAGAAGGGAAAATTCTGCACAAAGCTCATTGCTCGCCGTCCTCCTTCTGCCGCTTTTTGTGGGACATCATCATATACAGCTTGTCCATGTCCAGGGTGCGGTAGGTCTGGTAAATGCGGACGGTCAGGGACAGCATCACAGCCGACACACTGACGGACACCACGATGCCCGTCAGCACCAGGCCCGCGGGGATGGGGTTGACGTAGTGCTCCATAGAGGTGACGCCGTCCACGATGATGGGAACGGTGCGGCCGGTGATATAGCCCCGGTCCGCCAGCAGCAGGAACACGCCGGAATCCATAATGTCCAGGCCGATGACCTTTTTCAGCAGATTCCGGTCGAACAGCAGCATGCAGAAGCCGATGACGAACACCAGAATGGCCACCACCAGCTCATAGTTGGAAGCGAGGGCCTTCAGCATCACAGCTCCCCCCTTCTGAAATACATATAGAAGCTATACATGGTGCAGCACACCACGAAGCCCACGGCCACATTCAGGGGCAGGATCAGTCCGGCGGACAGGATGCGCCCGGGGGTGCCGGGGGAGATGATGGAGTGCAGGTGGTTGGCGCCGGTATAGAAGGAGTAGCTCTTGGCCAGGCAGTAAAAGCCCAGGGAGCACAGCACCACCGTCTGGAGCCGCCGGGGCCGCAGCACGGCGGAGGCCGCACCGTCGCCCCACACCATGGCAAACAGCATCAGTCCGGCCGCCAGAATGGAGCCGCCGGAGAAGCCGCCGCCGGGGGACAGGTGGCCGTTGAGCAGGATGTAAATGCCGAACACCAGGATCACCGGGATCAGGAACCTGCACATGGGGGCCACAATGGGGTCCGAGGCATAGTCCACCACGTCGGGCTGCCGGAGCCAGCGCTTTTTGCCGGAGCGGTTGAGCAGGATGGTCACGGCGCACATGGCGGTGAACAGCACAAAGGATTCGCCCAGGGTATCGAAGGCACGGTAGTCCAGGATCATGCCCGCCACGGTGTTCACCGCGCCGGTCTCCTCCGTGCCCTGCTCCACATAGCGCCGGGCCACCTCGTTGACGGTGGGGGCGGTGTCGGAGCCGTAGGGGGGCAGGTCCGCCGCCGTCAGCAGCATGAGGGCCGACAGCACCACGCACAGAAGGCCTGCCAGCACGTTGTACAGCCGCAGGGACCGGTGGACTCCCTGCTCCACCAGCGTCCGGTCCCGGCGGGGGGTCGGATGAGCGGAGACGTTTTCAGCCGGACACTCCGGAGGCTCCTTTTGCAGCTGCTCGGACAGGTCCAGGCCGCCGTGGAGCCAGAGCTGCACCAGGGAGGGCTCAGAGGGTGTCGTCATGGTGGTCCTCCTCTCTGCGGGCCTCGTGCTCCGCGTCCTTGTCAATGAGGTTGATACGCCGCAGGGTCAGGAAGAACAGGATGCCTGTGATCCCCGCGCCCACGGCGGCCTCGGTGATGGCCAGGTCCGGGGATTCCAGCAGCAGCCACACCACGGACATGATAATGGAATAGGCCATATAGATGATAACAGCCCGCATGGGCTTTCGCACCAGCGCCGTGGCCACGGCGCAGATCACCAGCCCCGCCAGCAGGAGAATGCGGAAGGTCGTGCTCATGCTCTGTCCTCCTGTTCTCCGTCGGGCAGCTCCAGGTGCTGCTCCAGATTCTGGTTCACCCGGTACTCAAACTGGGCCAGCATATGGCCAGACAGGGGAGAGGTGCACCACTGGAGGATCACCATCAGCAGCAGCTTCCACAGCACCGGGCGCAGGCCCACCGCCAGCATCACCGCCAGCACCAGCAGGGAAAGACCCAGGGTGTCGGCTATGGAGGCGGCATGGAGCCGGTTCAGGGAAAAGTCAAAGCGGAACAGGCCCACGATGGCGGTCAGCAGGGCGAAGCACCCGGCCAGCACGCACAGAGCCGCCAGGCCGAAGCGGATCCATTCACCGATCATGCGATTCGTCCTCCCTCTCGTCCTGCCGCTTGTACTGGTACAGGTTGATGTAAATGCGGCACAGCAGCATCACCGCGATAAACGACAGCACCACATACACGATGGCCACGTCCACCAGGTAGTCCTCCCCCAGCAGATAGGCCAGGATGGCGATGATAATGGCCACCAGCGTGCCGGTAAGGTTGATGCCGATGATGCGGTCCACCGTCAGCCTGGCCCGGATGATATACACCATCACTGCCAGCAGGCCCAGACCCAGAAGCACCAGAGCGCCCCAGAACAGATCGTGATAGCACTGTTGGATCAGTTCCATTCCGGGCCCTCCATTTTCCGCAGGAGCCGGGTCAGACTCCAATCCGGGATGTCGGCGGCATGAGCCTTATTCAGGCACAGCACCAGGTAGTCCTCTCCTTCCTGGCGCACCGTCACAGTGCCGGGGGTCAGGGTGATGGAGTTGGACAGCAGCATCCGGGAGACGGGCTTTTCCAGGGGCGCGTGGACCCGGACGATGGCAGGGTGATAGTCCGGCTTCCGGGACCAGATCACCCGCATCACAGCCAGGTTGGCCCGGATGATCTCCCGCACAAGGATCGCACCGTAGACAACATAGCCGCCCAGGCGCTTCAGAAAACGCCGCTCCGTCTGAGGCCGGCAGCCCAGGGCAGCCACGCAGAACGCGTAGACCGCCGCCGTGACCACCACGCCGAACAGGCAGATCTCCAGCGTGACTTTTCCGTTCAGGATCAGCCACAGCAGGAACAAAAAGATACACATGACCATGGGGGTTCCTCATTCCTCTCTCACACACATAGCGTGAATGTTAAGATTTTTTCGCACACGGCGCAAAAAACTTCATACAAAAGTTATTTTACCATGTATGCAGAAATAAAGTCAATAAAAACCGGGAATTTGCCGGGAAAAGATGAAAAAGCCGTCAATTGGCGTGCATAATTTCCCAAACGTGTCCCGCGCCGCAGCGCCTGCCCGGTCAGATATTTCCAATCCGAAAAATGTAGCAATTGCAACAGACAAATACCGGATTCCGGCGTATACTGCCGGATGTACCATAAAATATGGAGGAATCATTTCATGATTCGCAGGATCATTCACATAGACCAGGACAAGTGCAACGGCTGCGGGGCCTGCGCCAGGGCCTGCCACGAGGGCGCCATCGACATGGTGGACGGCAAGGCTAAGCTCATGCGGGAGCACTACTGCGACGGGCTGGGGGACTGCCTGCCGGCCTGTCCCACCGGGGCCATTACCTTTGAGGAGCGGGAGGCCCCCGCCTATGACGAGGCGGCGGTGAAGGCGGCTCAGGCCGCCAGGAACCGGCCCCATACCGGCTGCCCCGGCGCGGCCATCCGCCAGCTGGCCCACAAAAAGCCCGCCGCCCCGGCACCCGGCCGGGAGACGGAGAGCCAGCTGACCAACTGGCCGGTGCAGATCAAGCTGGTCCCCACCCGCGCCCCGTATTTCGAGGGGGCGGAGCTGCTGATCGCGGCGGACTGCACGGCCTTCACCTATGCCGACTTCCACAGCCGGTTCCTGGCGGGCCGGGTATGCCTCATCGGCTGCCCCAAGCTGGACGGCGTGGACTACACCGAGAAGCTGGCGGAGATCCTCCGCAGCAACAACATCCGCTCCGTGACGGTGCTGCGGATGGAGGTGCCCTGCTGCGGCGGGCTGGAGATGGCCGCCCGGCGGGCCCTGGAGCAGTGCGGCCGGGACCTGCCCTGGCAGGTGTGCACCGTCCACATCGACGGTACGGTGACGAAAAACTGAAAAGCCGCAACAAGTGCGCCCCGGTTCTGCCGGGGCGCTTTTATGCACCTGCGGGGCGCGGCGGGCATAGACTGCCCTGTGAGGAGGTATATGCATGGACCATGAACTTTTGCTGGCCCGCTCCATCACACAGGCTCAGCACATGGTGCGCTCCCTTGGCGGCTGCGGCATCCGGAGCGCGCTGATGCGCGCCCCTGTGGGACTGACGGACCGGGGCTGCGCCTATGGGGTGCGGCTGCGGCCCGGGACGCTGGAGCAGGCGCTGTCTTGTCTGAAATCGGCGGGGATTACGCCCCTGGCCGTTTATCATCATACGCAGGAGGGGTATCGGGAGGCGGCGCAATGATCTATTTCGACGCCGGGGCCACCACCCTGGAAAAACCCGCCGCCGTGGGCCGGGCCATGGCCCGGGCGGCACACACCATGAGTTCCCCGGGCCGGGGGAGCTATCCGGCCTCCCACCTGGCCGAGGAGACGGCCTATCTGTGCCGCCAGGAGGCGGCGGAGCTGCTGGGGGTCCCCCAGCCGGAAAACGTCGTCATCACCGGAAGCGCCACCCATGGCCTGAACCTGGCCATCCGGTCTTTGCTGGGTCCCGGGGACCGGGTGGTGATCTCCGGATATGAGCACAACGCCGTCACCCGGCCCCTGCACGCCATCCTGGGGCTTTCCGTGACGGTGATCGACACGCCGCCCTTCCGGCCGGACCTGGCGGCGGAGGAATTTTGCCGGGCCATCCGGCAGAAGCGGCCCCGGGCCGTGATCTGCACCCACGTTTCCAACGTGTTTGGGGCGGTGCTGCCGGTGGAGGACATCGCCCGATGCTGCCGGGAGACGGATACGCCCCTGATCGTGGACGCCTCCCAGTCGGCGGGGGTGCTGCCGGTGGACCTGGCCGGGTGGGGGGCGGCCTTTGTGGCCATGCCCGGTCACAAGGGTCTGTACGGCCCCCAGGGCACGGGACTGCTGCTGTGCGGGGCGGAGGGGAAGCCCCTGCTCTACGGCGGCACCGGCAGTATGTCCCGCCTGCAGGATATGCCCCCGGACCTGCCGGACCGGCTGGAGCCCGGGACCCACAATATGCCGGGTATCGCGGGACTGCTGGAGGGCATCCGGTTCGTCCGGCGGCAGGGGGTGGAGAGCATCGCCGCCCGGGAGCGGCAGGTGGCCCTGCGGGCCGCCCGGGGTCTGGAGAGTCTGCCGGGGGTCCGGGTGCTCCGGGACGGGGACTTCCGGAACCAGACCGGCGTGGTGTCCTTCGTGACGGAGGGCCGGGACTGCGAGGCGGTGGGGGAGGCCCTGGCCCGGCGGGGCATCGCCCTGCGGGCGGGGCTTCACTGCGCGCCCCTGGCCCATCGCACGGCAGGGACTCTGGACACCGGCACCCTGCGGCTCAGCGCGTCTTTTTTCAACACCTTGGACCAGGCGGACCGCCTGGTGTGGGCCGTGTCCCGGGTGCTTCGTGAAAATGTAGAGCTTTGACAGACGTTTTTGTTGCATTTTCCCAATAAATTTTATATAATGTAAAATACGTATTGGTATGTGCAAGGAAGGGACGCCTGAAATGGAAGCAATTGTATCTGTATTGGAGCGGGCCGGGTGGTATTTGTCGCTGATCCGGCCCATGGATGTGCTGGACGTGGCCATTATCGCCTATCTGGTGTATAAGACCCTCTGTCTGGTGCGCAGCACCCGGGCGGAGAATATCCTCAAGGGCGTGGCGATCTTTCTGGTGGCCCTGTGGCTGTCGTCCCCGGCGGCCCTGAATCTGCGGGGCGTGAACTATATCCTCAGCCACATGGTGGAGTGGGGCGTTCTGGCCCTGATCATCCTGTTCCAGCCGGAGATCCGCCAGCTGCTGGAGAAGGTGGGCAGCCGGAACATCCGCCTGCTGCGCATTTTCCAGCCGGAGCAGCAGTCCACTGAGCTGGAGCGGGCCATCGACCAGACCGTGGCGGCCTGCACCGACATGGCCAAGACCCGCACGGGGGTGCTGATCGTGTTCGAGCGGAAGCTGCTGCTGGACGAGATCGTCCGCAGCGGCACCACCCTGGACGCGGCGGTGTCCAGCGAACTGCTGAAGAACATCTTCTTCGTGAAGGCCCCCATGCACGACGGCGCCGTTATCATCCGGCAGGGCCGGATCCTGGGCGCCGGGTGCATGCTGCCGCTGTCCAAGAACGTGAATCTCAGCCGGGACCTGGGCATGCGCCACCGGGCGGGCATTGGCATGAGCGAAAATTCCGACGCGGTGGTGGTCATCGTGTCGGAGGAGACAGGCTCTATCTCCGTGGCCATCGGCGGAATGCTGAAGCGGCACCTGATGCCGGAGACGCTCCGGCAGCTGCTGCGCAACGAGCTGATGCCCCAGCCGGAGGAGGAGCCGGACAAGCCCCGCCTGTCCCTGCGGGAGCTGCTGCACGCCCATAGAAAGGGGGAGCAGAATGGAAACCAAGACTAACACCAACCAGAATCCCGACAAGAGCCGCAAGGTTATCCGCATCGTCATCTCCATCTTAGTGGCCATCGCCCTGTGGGTCTATGTGGGCCGGGGGCTTTCCGTGGAGGTGACCATGAAGGTCAACAACGTCCCCGTGGAGTTTTCCGGCGAGGACACCAGCCTGGCCGAAAAGAACCTGATGCTGCTGTCGGGCTATGACACCACCATCGACCTGGTGCTCAAGGGCCCCAGCAGCGAGCTGTTCAAGCTGGACAAGAGCAAGGTCCGCATCGTGGCGGACACCAGCACCATTCAGGAGACCGGGCAGCAGACCCTGTCGTACCAGGTGTACTTCCAGGACGACATCCAGCGCAGCAAAATTTCCGTGGATCACGCCAGCGCCTACAGCGTCACCGTTACCGTGGGCGAGATGGACAGCAAGACCGTGCCCATCCGCTGCGACATCGTGGGCAGCACCGCCAAGGGCTTCACCGCCGGGGAGCTGACCCTGGATCCGGCGGAGCTGAACCTGCGGGGCCAGCGGGACGATCTGCTGAACATCGCCTATGCCAAGGTGACCCTGGACATTTCCGGCGCCGACCGCACCGTGGTCCAGGCCCTGGAGTGGGAGCTGTATGACTATAACGACATCAAGATCGACAACCCCGCCGTCCGCTCCAAGGTGAAGACCGTGCAGGCTACCCTGCCGGTAAAGACCTCCAAGGAGGTGGATCTGGTGGTCAACTTCGTCCCCGCCGCCGGGTCCACTCTGGACACGATACAGTATACCGTGTCCCCGGACAAGGTGACCCTGGTGGGCGAGAAGGACGTGCTGGACACCATCGACGCCATCGTGCTGGACACCCTGTACCTGCAGGACCTCCAGCCCTCCCAGAGCCTGACCTACAGCGTCACCGCCCCGGAGGGTACCACCCTGGCGGAGAACGTGGGCCCGGTCACCGTGACCATCGTGGTCACGGGGGTCACGGAGCGCAATGTCACCGTGACGGCCTTCAACTGCGAAAACGTGCCGGAGGGCTTTTCCGCCGTGCCGGTGACCGAGAGCCTGAACATCCTCCTGCGGGGCCTGGAGAGCGAGATGGCCCAGATCACCGCAGAGGACCTGCGCATTACCGTGGACCTCAGCGGTATCACGGAGCCGGGGGTCCACACGGTGCCGGTGACGGTGCAGGTGGCCAACTACGCCAACGTGGGCGTCAAGGGCTCGTATCAGATCGTGGTGGACGTGGAGCGTCTGCCGTAACAGAGATTTTTCCCCAAGCGAAAGGACTGAGCAAAATGACACAAGTGGCAACTGTTGAAAAGATCCTTCGGGACGGATATGTGCAGATCTCCGTGCCCCGCAAGTCCGCCTGCGGACACGACTGCGAGGAGTGCGCCGGATGCGGCATGACCGGGGCCTCCGTCTATGCCGAGGCCCGGGACCCCGTGGGGGTCCGCCCCGGAGACAAGGTGGTGGTGGAAAGCTCCACCCGGGCTATCCTGGCGGTGACCTGGCTGGTATATATGCTGCCGGTGGTGTTTTTCCTGCTGGGCTACTTCCTGTCGGCGGGGCTGACGGAGGGCTGGCGCTATGCCGTGGCCATTGCGGCGGCGGCGGTGTCGTTTATCCCCATCAAGCTGTATGACGGCTATGCCCGGAAGCGGGACACCCTGACCTATACCATCGTCCGGGAGTTCTGATGTTCGGTTATGTGCGGCCGTCGGACGGACATCTGACGGCGGAGGACAAGCAGCGGTTCCAGGCGGCCTACTGCGGCCTATGCCGCAGCCTGGGCCGGAGATACGGCCTGGCGGCCCGGATGATCCTGAATTATGACCTAGCCTTTCTGGCCATGCTGCTGTCCCGGGAGCCGGAGTGCCCCACGGCGCACTGCCGGTGCCCGGCCCACCCCATCC
>ERZ779729.846-NODE-846-length-25640-cov-8.611647_pt1 | contig 25640 bp, 20 predicted proteins | sample MGYA00511072_ERZ779729 | MGnify/ENA primary metagenome ERZ779729 (study PRJEB29588, sample SAMEA2156675) | human gut metagenome | biome: human gut; feature: human-associated habitat; material: faeces | place: Denmark | collected 2008/2010 ...
TCCGCCGAGCCACCTCCCCTGAAAGGGGAGGCTTCCAGCGAACGCTTCTTAACAGTCCCTTAACGCGACGAAAACTTTCCTTTATGCTATGATAAAATGGGTGAAGATCTTATGGGAAATACACAGACAAAAAAAGAACCGAAGACCCTCCGGGCGCGCCTGCGGCAGCTGTTTCCGTTTTCGTGGCGGGATCTTGGCGTGAGCCTCGGCGTTCTCAGCATGGCCGCGAGCCTCTGCGCGCTGCTGCGGATGATCGACTCGTCCGACGTCTTCGTCGCTCTGATCTTTGAGTGCGCGGTCGTCCTCGTCTCGCGCTTTACCGACGGATATCTGTTCGGCCTGCTTGCCTCGTTCCTCGGCGTCGTCGGCGTCAACTGGATCTTTACCTACCCCTACATGCAGCTGAACTTCACCATCTCCGGCTACCCCCTGACGTTCCTCGTCATGCTGGCTGTCTCCGTCGTGGTCAGCGCGCTGACCACCCAGATCAAGCAGCAGGAAAAGCTCCGCGCCGAAGCCGAAAAGGAAAAAATGCGCGGCAATCTCCTGCGCGCCGTCTCCCACGACATCCGCACGCCCCTGACCGCCATCGTCGGCGGCATCGACGCGATCCTCGAAAACGGCGAAAAGCTCTCGCTCGAGACCCGCACGAGCCTGCTCGAAAACATGCGCGACGAATCCAACTGGCTCATCGGCGTGGTCGAAAACCTGCTTTCCGTCACGCGCATGTCCGGCGCGTCGAACATCAAAAAGGAGCTCGAGGCCGGCGAAGAGGTCCTCAGCGCCGCGGCCATGAAATTCCAGCGCCATTACCCCGCCACCCGCGTCGAGATCTCCGCCCCCGACACCCTCCTGATGATCCCCATGGACATCATCCTGATCGAGCAGGTCCTCATCAACCTCATGGAAAACGCCGTCCAGCACGGCAAGACCACCACGCAGATCTCCCTGCGCCTGACGCGCAGCGAAGATCTCGCCGTCTTCGAGGTCTCCGACGACGGGCAGGGGATCGCCCCCGCCCTGCTCCCGCACCTGTTCGACGGCTACCTCACCCGCGACCAGGAGGCCATCTCCGACAAGCGCCGCAACATGGGCATCGGCCTTTCCGTCTGCAAATCGATCGTCCAGGCCCACGGCGGCGCCATGCGCGCCAGCAACCGCCCCGCCGGCGGCGCACTTCTGCAATTCACACTACCACTGGAGGAAACGAGCCATGAAGATCAAAGAGAAAATACTTCTGATTGAGGACGAGCGCACCATCCGCGGCTTCATGCAGGCCATCCTCACCGCCAACGGCTACGACGTCCTCATGGCCGGCACCGGCGCGATGGCCAACACCATGATCTCCTCGCACTGTCCCGACCTCATCATCCTCGACCTCGGCCTGCCCGACATGGACGGCATGACCATCCTCCGCAGCGTCCGCGAATGGTCCAAGGTCCCCATCCTTGTCGTCTCCGCCCGCAGCCACGAGCGCGATAAGGTCGAGGCCCTCGACGCCGGCGCCGACGACTACCTCACCAAGCCCTTCGGCACCGAGGAGCTCCTCGCGCGCATCCGCGCCGCCATCCGCCACACCCGCACGCCCGACGGCGCAGCCGCCGTCGCCAATTCCGGCGTCTTCACCGCGGGCGACCTCACCATCGACTACGGCAAGCACCGCGTCTACATCGCCGGCCGCGACGCCGGCCTCACCCAGAACGAGTACAAGCTCGTCGCCCTCCTCGGCCTGCACGCGGGCAAGGTCCTGACCTACGACTACCTCATCAAAGAGCTCTGGGGCCCCAGCGCCCGCAGCGACAACCAGATCCTCCGCGTCAACATGGCCAACATCCGCCGCAAGATCGAAAAAAACCCCGCCCAGCCCGCCTACATCTTCACCGAATCCGGCGTCGGCTACCGCATGATCGAGGGCGATTAAAAACAGGCGGCCCCGCCCGGGCCGCCTGTAATTTTTTTCGACATTCCTGAAAAAATTCATAAATCTTGTGAACCTATTGCATTTTTCCCCCAAATGTGCTACCATGGCCCATATACCATGAGAAATCAAAAAATGTTAAATTCCAGTAAAACTTCTTGCGCTTGACAGCCAACTGTGCTAGAATAAGCGCACAGATAGTATTTGCTACATCATCCGCCCCATGAACTGCCAAAAGAGGGTACCCTCTTTTTTCCTTCTGCAGGAACTGCAGAAGGAAATTCCTGTAAGCCCCTTGGCTCCCCTTGCGAAGGGGAGCTGTCGCGCAGCGCCTGAGAGGTCATCCCCGCCGCAGCGGCCCTACGGAACCTCTCCGCCTCGCTCCGCTCGGCACCTCCCCTTAACAAGGGGAGGCATTGGCTCCGCCGCACCCCCCTTGGCTCCCCTTGCGAAGGGGAGCTGTCGCCGCAGGCGACTGAGAGGTCGTCCCCCGATTGCACCCTTCCCCCTAAACCCCGGCCCCCCGGCCGTTGCACATAGAAAAACGAAAGAAGAAAACAAAAAAATTGAACCATACATAAGGAGAGAAGAAAAAATGATGAAACGAATCATAGCCCTCTTCCTGGCGCTGATCCTGACCGTCGGCCTGCTCCCGACCGTCGCGCTGGCGGCCACGGGTGACGAGGAAACAACTGCGAATCCAATCACCAATCCGGAGTCGCAGACGGCCAACGGTGTGACGCTCAGCAAGACCGCTGCGAAAAATGATGATGGTACGTACACCATCCGCCTTGAGGCATATGCCCCCGGTTCGTCGACAACGACTGAGGAAGTTACGGAGGTCCCGACCGATATCATTCTGGTGCTTGACCGTTCTGGCTCGATGGGCGAAAATAAAATGGGCAAGACGGAATACAATAAGTACACTAAGAGCAACAGAAGAAATGAGAATCTTTATAGAAACAAAGACAACCTCTTCCATAAGCTGACTGACGGGTCCTACGTCAAAGTTGAGGTTAAAAAAGTAGAGCAGACTGTTTATTCCCCATATGGGGAGAGAACAACCAATGGAGAATATTACGATGATAGCACTGGGTGGGGCGCAGTCACGCTCTACGCACAGATTTCGGGGACGGATTATCAGGAGGTGACTGTTAGCCGGAAGTTGAAAGGGGACGGACTTCGTCTGCGGAATTTCTATACCTATACGCTGGAAAATGGAACAAAAATTGCCGCGAATATCAAAGGCAGCGATACCGTCCCAAGGTTTACAGGCGTTGCAAGTCCGGTTCTTTACACAAAGTCCACGCAGAATGTCTATACCTATACGTATACCGATGCAGAAGGCAAGGAGCAGACGATCGGTACGTCTACAGGTGATCGGACAGAATTTACAGCTGAGGATCTGTATGCGCAGCGGGTCAACAGCAACGGTGGCGAAACCAGAATGGAAGCGCTGAAGAACGCAGCGTCGAACTTCGTCGACAGCGTTGCAAAGAAAGCAGCTGGCACCGGCAGCAAGACCGTTGCACACCGCATCGCTGTTGTCAGCTTTGCATCCGATGCAACGAACGATACCAACGGCTTCAAGGATATGACGAAGTCCAGTGATGTCAGTTCTGTAAAAGATACGATCAATAACCTGACAGCAGGCGGCGGTACGCTCGTTGACAAAGGCATCGAGACGGCAAACAAAATTTTTGAAAAAAATCCGCTTTCTGGAACCCCGAAACGCAATCGCGTCATGATCGTCTTCACCGATGGCGCTCCCGGTTCGTATGGCGACTGGAAAAGTGCGAGCGAAGCGACTGCGAACAGCGCGATCAGTGCAGCAAAAACCACGAAGAACACCCATAAAGCAACTGTGTTCACGATCGGCATTTTTGCCGGTGCAAAGAACGATCTGCCGATTCCGGTTTACACCAAATATACAATTGAACATGATATTTTCGGAAACTACGAGGTCTCGCCCAGCGAGGCAGATCAGATCAAAAATTCCAACCGCTTCATGCATCTGGTCTCTACGAACTATCCGAGCGCGACGGACATTGAGAATCCCGGCGCACAGAACAAAAACACCGGTTATTATCTCACCGCGTCTGACTCGGCCTCGCTGAACAATGTCTTCCAGCAGATCAGCAACCAGATTCAGGATGTCAAGACAACTGATCTGGACGGGAGCGCAAAGGTTGAGGACGTTGTCGGAACAAACTTCACGTTTGCTGGCACTGCGGCCAGTGATGTTACGATCAAGACTGCACCGTTTGTAAGTGAGACCAATGCGCAGTACACGTTTGGTACCGAAGAAACTGCAAGCGCGACTGTTACTGCTACTGTAGACAATGGCAAGATCAGCGTCACGGGCTTCAGCTTTAAAGAAAACTGGTGCGGCTACGATAAAGCTGGCGATACGCAGACACCGCATGGCAAAAAGCTGATCATTGAATTCAAAGTCAGCGAAAATACGACTGGCTGCGACACAGCTTCTATCCCGACCAATAATGGCAACGCAAAGATTCTGGACAAGGACGGCAATCCTGCCGTTGAGATCGGTTCCCCGACTGTACAGGGTTATCGCGTGGCCTATGACGACGGCGTGGACGACAATACGGTTGCGAACATGCCGGAGCCCAGCAACTATTTCATCACGAGCACGACAGTTGCGTCTGTGACTCCGACCCGCGCGGGCTATGACTTCGCGGGCTGGAAAGTCGAGGGCGGCGACGATAAGCTTCTCAAAGCCAATGACAAGGTCACATTCAACGGCCAAGATGTCAAGCTGATCGCACAGTGGACGCCGAAGACGCTGGAGGTTGACCTCGGAACCTTCGTCAAGAAGCAGTTCAACATGACCGGGGAGAACGGACTTGCAAATCCCGGTGAGACCTTCACTGTGACCGTCAAGCAGACTAAGCCAGTAGTAGAATCTGCACCGGAATATACGGGTGCTGTCACTTTCACCAAGGGCGGTGAGGAGTCCTTTACTTTCGCCGGAAACAAGCCGACGCTCACCTACGGCGTTGACTATGAGTTCAGCGTTGTCGAGAAAGCAGGCCAGAACAAAAATATTACGTATGATAGCGAAACGCATACGCTGAGGCTCAAACTGAAGGAAGTCACCGACAAGGACGGCAAGAAGCAGATCGTCGCTGATGGTAACACTGTCACCATTCAGAATAGCTACACCGAAACCTACACCCTCACCTACGACGCCAACGGCGGTATTGCCCCTGTTCCTACCGACACTAAGGCATATACCTCTGATGAGACTGCAAACTTGGAGTTTAGCCCGCTTCCTACGCATGCTGACGATGCCGACGGCAACAAGATCGTCTTCCTTGGTTGGTCTGCAACGAAGGACGAGACGATTCACGAAACGGAGCCCATCAACCTCATTTATGACATCACAATGGATGCGGACAAGACCGTCTATGCAGTCTGGGGCTATGACAAAAACAACAACGACAACCCTGACTTCTACGACGCCACAGCTACGTATAACATCGTAGGCGGTAAGTGGGATGATGACACCACTTCTAAGACGGAGACCGTGAAGGTCAAGACCATGGACACCAATGGCGAGTGGAAGGCCACGAACGAAACGCTGAAGGCTGTTCCCGACACCACAAAGGTCAAACCTAGCACCGACTATACCAGCACTGGCAGTTGGGGGAGTGAAACTCCTGTAAACAATACGACGGTTATTACTAAGGATACGACCTATACCTACACACTCCAGCAGACCGAGAAAGTCACCGTCACCTACACATGGAGTGGCCTCGACTCGAGCGACTTTGACGAGAACTATCCGGTCCCGGCGGAACCCGACGATGCGAAACCGAACAAGGGCAGCGACTACACCGTTAATACTCGGTACAACAACAGTTCTATCGCAATCGGCAAGGACGGAGTCCGCTACAAGTTCAGTGGCTGGAGCACGAACGAGGCCACCATCGAGGACGGCCAAATCAAGAACATCCAGACTAACGTCACCCTCACCGGCACCTGGACCAAACTCGGTTCTGGTACCTTCGACCTCACCAACAGGATTTTCAAATCCTTCACCGAAGCGGACAGGAGTAACGACATTCCCACTGCTGAAGGTCTGACGTACAACTTCGAGGTTAAGGTCACACGACAGGATGATTCCACTGATGTCAGGTACGGCTCTGCAACCTTAAAGGGGAACGAGACTGAGGCAACGGCATTTAACTTTGCCCCGAATCATACGCTGACATTCGATAAAGCTGGAATCTATACGTATAGTGTTGAAGAAAATTCTGGCTATGTTAGTCCTAACGGCGCAGTCAAGGGTAATATCATTAACGACGCCCGAAAGTACCAGCTGACCATTAAGGTCGACGGCAACTTGGATGTAGAGGCTTACAGCTTCATAGAAATGCCTGCGGGCGATACACCGACTGAGACTGTACCGACTGGCGAGCTGACGATTACCTTCGAAAACAAATACGACGAAGACCCCAATGCAGACATCGTTACCCTCGACCTCAGCAAGTACGTCACCAAGACCTTCGAATCCCGCCACGGCAAGAGCGCAACCGAGACCTTCGAAGCCAAAGTCCAGATTTGGCTGGACGCTGTTCCGATTATTACAAATATTACAAACGCAGCGGCGGAGAAAGATTCCATTGCCATCTATGCTGCGGCGAATGGAGAGAAGGTTTATGACAAGACTGGCACTGTGATCCTGTCGACCGGTGAAACGAAGCCCTTCGACTTCGGCGGTTCGATTACGCTGGATCGGAATCACAGATACAGAATCAGAGTTACTGAAACAGCAGGCTCCAATACCGATGTTGAGTACGATAAGACAGTGTACGAAACCTACGTCAATTTCGATTATGAGACGAAGGAAGTCAAATGGTACGAATATAATGGGAACTTCTCCTTCACCAACACCTACACCGGTATTGATGACTACTATCCCATCATCATCCCCACCATCATTGGCAAGGACACCGGGATGCTGAACAAGACCGACCACTTCGCCTACGTCATCGGCTATCCGGACGGCACCGTCCATCCCAACGGCCAGATCACCCGTGCCGAAGTCGCCACCATCTTCTTCCGCCTCCTGCGTGACGAAGTCCGCGACGGCGCCTTCACCACCTCCAACTCCTACTCCGACGTTGCCTACGGCAAGTGGTACAACAACCCCATCTCCACCATGTCCGCCCTCGGCATCATCACCGGCTACCCCGACGGCACCTTCAAGCCCAACAAGCCCATCACCCGTGCCGAGTTCGCCGCCATCGCCGCCCGCTTTGACGAGACCCAGTCCGGCAAGTCCGCCACCTTCTCCGACGTCATCGGCCACTGGGCCGCCAAGGAGATCGGCATCGCCTACTACAACGACTGGATCAAGGGCTACCCCGACGGCACCTTCAAGCCCGACCAGAACATCACCCGCGCCGAAGCCATGACCCTCATCAACCGTGTCCTTGAGCGCAAGCCCGAATCCCCGGCCGACCTGCTCACCAACATGAACAAGTGGACCGACAACATGGATACCTCCAAGTGGTACTACCTCGACGTCCAGGAAGCCACCAACAGCCACGGCTACACCCGCAAGACCTTCAACTACGAGCTCTGGCGCCAGATGCTCCCCGACCCCGACTGGTCCCGCTACGAACGCTGACCCAATCCAAAGCCCCCGGGCATCCGCCCGGGGGCTTTCCCCATAAAAAAAGCCTTCCCTACCAGGGAAGGCTTTTTTGCGTAGGGGATCACCCCACCTGATTCACGATCCCCGCGAACAGCGGCAGGCCGTCGGCGCCAGTGATGGCGAAGAGGAACGGCTCGTCGAGCTTGAACTCCACGATCTCCTCCGGCGGCATCGCGGCAGTCTCGCAGACCGAGAGAATGGTGTACGCCGCGGCCTCGCAGCCGTCCTCGTCGATCTTCACGCGCGCCGCGTGCTTGGCCTCGGTCAAGGCCAGCGGCAGCTGGTTCGCGGTCGTGAGCGGCGTGAAATCCGCCGCGCCGGGCGTCTGCACATCCGTCATGCCGAGCTGCGCCAGCGCGTCCAGAAGGTCCAGATCCGATGAAACGTCAAACTTCGGCAGGCTGAGGTCGACCTCGGCCTGCTGCGTCTGCGACCAGCTGCCGTTTGCCAGCAGGAAGCCCACCGCGTCCTCACTTTGCAGCAGATCCTCCGGCGTCACGCCCACGTCCGGCTTCAAAAGCCACATCGACCCGCTGCTGCGCAGCGGAAGCTCCGTCGCCATGAACCCGTCGCCGTAGTACACTGTCCCGGACCGGCTGCTGTGCAGGAACGTCGCGGTCTCGTCGCCCGTGGGCGCGTGGAAGGTCTCCTGCGTGTTGTTGCCCTCGTAAAACTGGTCGCTCCACTGCGCGCTGTAGTAGATCGTCGACACCAGCGCGAGCACGGTCTCGGGCCGCAGCTGCACGCTGCCCGCCTGCTCGGTCAGCAGCCCGCCAGTGTTGTCGTTGAGCCAGCTCTGCAGCTGCTTGTTATAGTCCTCCGAGCCCATTTCCCCGGAAAAGGCCGAGGCGAAAAACTCCTCGCCCAGCTTTTTGAGCGTGTCCTCGTTATATTCGTACCCGTCCTGCAGCCAGATGGAGTTTGCGAGCAGGCTCGTGACCAGCCCGTCGTTCCAGCTGTTCTCCTGCCAGAGCAGCGCGGCGCGCGTCTGCAGCTCATCCAGCGAATCCGCGCCCAGCGCGTCCAGGATCTGCCCCTGCGTCTGCCCGTCTGTCACCGCCGCCAGCATGGCGAGCGCCATGTAGACGTTCAGCGGCGAGCACACGCGGTTTTCATCTCCTGCGCCCTGCAGCAGAACCGGGATGCTGCTGGTGAACCAGTGTGCCACGTCGGCTGGATCCACCATGGTCTGCAGCTTCTCCTGCCGGGCCGCCTGCCAGTCGTCGCAGGCCTTGTCATAGCCGCTGTAGTCGACCTTTCCGTCCTTGACGAAGTCCGTATCCTTCGGATACGGCACCGACGTCACCTCCGGCGGCGCAGCCAGCTGCCCGTCGGCCATCGATGCCTCCGGCAGCGTGATGATGCCGCCCGTCTTCGCCGCGCACGCCGCCATCGATACCGCGCACGCCGCCGCCAATACGATCGCAAGAAGTTTTTTCATGTCTGTCGCTCCTTTTTCATTCAGAATTTGTAAGGTCAAGAGAAGGCACAGTCCAAAGGCTCCCCTTGCAGGGGAGCTGTCAGCCGCAGGCTGACGGAGAGGCCGTATCTTCCCGGCACAACCTCTCCGTCACGGCTTCGCCTCGCCACCTCCCCTGAGAGGGGAGGCAGGGGCATATGCCCCAACCAGTCCCTTCCTCTCTACAGACGCAGAAAAACAATAGAAGTTGCGCCCTCTGATTTTATTCAATTTGCCGACTTGCCTTTTTCCATGATTTGTGTAAAATACGAAGTAGAATGAAACCAAAAGGAGGCCGTTTTATGGCTGTCGATACGAAAAAATCCCTGCGCAATCAGGTCCTGTATTCCATCTACGTCCGCAATTACTCCAAAGAGGGCACCTTCGCCGCCGTGCAGGCCGACCTTGACCGCATCAAGGCCCTCGGCACGGATATCATCTGGCTGCTGCCCATCCATCCCACCGGCGAGAAAAACCGCAAGGGGAGCCTCGGCAGCCCATATGCCATCCGTGACTACCGCGCCGTCAACCCCGAGTTCGGCACGCTCGACGATTTCCGCCATCTGGTCGACGCCATCCACGCCCGCGGCATGAAGTGCATCATCGACGTCGTCTATAACCACACCTCGCCCGACTCCTGGCTGGCCGAAAACCACCCCGAATGGTTCTACCACAAGCCCGACGGCTCGCTCGGCAACCGCTTCGGCGACTGGTGGGACGTGGCGGATCTGGACTACAGCCACCCAGAGCTCTGGGACTACCAGATCGAAACGCTCAAGACCTGGGCCCGCCTCGTCGACGGCTTCCGCTGCGATGTCGCGCCGCTCGTCCCGCTGGAGTTCTGGAAGCGCGCCCGCGCAGAGGTCGCGACCGTCCGTCCCGGCTGCTTCTGGCTGTGCGAATCGGTCGAGCGCGGCTTCCATGTCGCCGCCCGCGCGCAGGGCTTTGCGAGCCTGTCCGACGCCGAGCTCTATCAGGCGTTCGATGCCGCCTATGACTACGACGTCTACCCCTACTTCCGGGACTACCTCGAAGGCACCATCACCCTCGCGCAGTACGCCGACCGGCTGGACGCCCAGGAATGGCTCTATCCCGACAACTATGTCAAGCTCCGCTTCCTTGAAAATCATGACCGCGCCCGCGCGGCCCACATCCTCCCGGAGGAGACCGTGCGCCGCAACTGGACGGCCTTCAACTACTTCCAGCGCGGCCTGACTCTCGTCTACGCCGGGCAGGAGGTCGACGATCCGCACGTACCGTCCCTGTTTGACAAGGACCCGGTCCACTGGCAGACCGGCCGCGACCAGTCCGACTTCCTCACCCGTCTCGCCGCGATCAAGCGCGACCCCATCTTCGCCGAGGGCAGCTACACCCTCACGGCCCTGCCGCACGACGTGCTGCTGGCCGTCTATGAGCAGAATGGCCGCCGCGTTGCGGGTCTGTTCAGCCTCCGCGGCGCGTCTGCGCTCGTCCGCTTCCCGGCGCCGAACGGCGTTTACCATGACAGCATCACCGGCCGCCCCGTCGAGATCTACGAAAACCAGCTCGCGACCGACGGCCAGCCGCTGATCCTGGAGCTCTGATCCGGATTTCCCGGAACAAACCGGAAAAATCAACGTCTAAATCCATATCAATGAATCAATGAAATGAAATGGAGGAACTTCTGATGAAGAAACTGTATAAAAGCAACAATCGTATGATCTGCGGCGTCTGCGCCGGCGTGGCCGAGTATTTCGGCATCGACCCGACGATCGTCCGCCTGATCTGGGCGGCTCTGGCCCTGAGCGGCACAGGCATTCTCCTGTATATCGTCGCCGCCATCGTCATGCCCGAAAACCTGGACGTGATGTAAGCGAGAAAAACAAACCCCGCCCGCTGCAAACGCAGCGGGCGGGGGATTTCTTTTCTCAGGGCAGCGTCCGGATGCAGTCTTTCAGGATCTGCATGAATTTCTCGCGGTCGAGGTGCAGGAGCACGAGGGCGTTCTGCACGCCGAATTTTTTGTCGCTCTGCAGGTCGGTGACGGTCTTGCCGAGCGTGACTGCGCCCTGCGTCTCGACGAACACGCCAGCCATCCGGCCTTCGAACAGCTCCGGGTGCGCCAGATACATCACGGGGCAGGAGTCATGCTGCGCCACGCCGGTGAGTCCGACGGTCTGGATCGTCTTCCACGCGCAGGCGAACAGCTCCTTGACGAGTCCGCCGCAGCGGTTGCCATATCCGGCCATCTCGTCCCAGTCCGCAGGGCGGAGCTCAGCCTGCATCGTCACATCCAGCCCACACATGACGAGCGGTACGCCGGATTTGAACACGATCTGCGCCGCATCCGGGTCGTCGTAGATGTTGAACTCCGCCGCGGGCGTCACATTGCCGCCGACGGCCGCGCCGCCCATCAGGGCGATGGAGTGCAGAAGTCCATGCAGGTCCGGATACTTGGTCAGCGCGATGGCCACGTTGGTCAGCGGGCCCGTGGCGACGAGCCGCAGCTCGCCCGGCATCCGCTTTGCCGCGGCGTACAGCGCATCCCACGCGGGCGTCTGCTCCGGGGCCGTGTCGGGCAGGGGCAGCTGCACGTTTCCAAGGCCGTTTTCGCCGTGGAACGCGCCTGCCACATGCGGCTCGCGCACGAGCGGCCGCTCCGCGCCGGGGTAGACGGGGTAGTCCGCCCCCAGCAGATGCACCACGCGCCGCGTGTTCGGGAACGTGTTGCACAGCAGGCTGTTGCCCGCCACGGCGGACAGGCCGACGATCTGCAGCTCCGGCAGCGCGTGCGCCAGCATGATGGCGACGGTATCGTCCGTACCGGTGTCGCAGTCGATCCAGATGGGAATTTGTTTCGTTGTCATGCCTTTGCCTCCCCATAGAATCCGATGGCCTCGACCAGCAGATCCGCAAAGCGGCCGCGGTCCACGTCCATCAGCACGTCGGCGTTCGGCGCGTGGCCGGAGAAGCCGAGCAGATCGCCCACGGTCGTCCCGCGGCAGTATTCGCCGCCGGTCTCGACCTGGACATACATGGGCCGGATCGTGAAGATCTCCGGATGGATGAGCGCCATGACGGCGCACGGGTCATGCATCGGGGCCCCGGCGTAGCCGATGGACCGGTGGAACTTGTAGAAGAACTCCAGCCACTGCGCCACGATATCGCTCACTGGGTTGCCGAGCGCGCGCACGCGCGCAAAGTCCTCCGGCAGGATCAGCGCCTTTTCCGTCACGTCCAGCCCCGCCATCGTGATGGGGACGCCGGAGGTGAAGACGATCTTCGCCGCCTCCGGGTCGACCAGAATGTTGAATTCCGCGGCAGGGGTCCAGTTGCCGGTGGCGATGCCGCCGCCCATGAGGCTGATGCGGGCAATCTTGCCCTTCAGCTCCGGATGCGCCAGCAGCAGCGCCGCGACGTTCGTCTGCGGGCCGGTGGCGACGATGGTGACGGGCTCTTTGGCCTCGCGCAGGACCTTCGCCATCAGCTCCGGCGCGGGAAGCTCGGACGGAGCGAAGGCCGGCTCCGGCAGCGCCGGGCCGTCGAGGCCCGATTCGCCGTGGACCGAGGGCGCGTTCATCACGTCGTTCAGCAGCGGATGCGGGCAACCCTTGCCGACCGGTGCGTCCAGCCCGATGAGCGTGCAGACGCGCAGGGCGTTGTAGGTGGTTTTTTCGATCGTCTGATTGCCGCAGCACGAGGTCACGGCGAGAATGTCGAGCTCCCGGCTCGCCCGGGCCAGGACCCACGCGATGGCGTCGTCATGGCCGGGGTCGCCGTCGAGGATGACGGGGATCTTTTTCAGTTCGGACATACAAAGCTCCTTACTTGAGCGCCGCGGCGGAATGCAGCTTTTTGGCCCGGCTGCGCCGCACGAGCGAGAAGATGACAAGGCCGATGATCGTCACGGCATAGGGGATGGGGGAGGCGAGGTTCGAGTCCAGGCCGACAGCCGAGAACTTGATGCCGAGCGCCTGCGCAAAGCCGAACACGAGCGAAGACAGCATGCCGCCCAAACATTCGCCGCCACCCATGGCCTGCGCGGCCAGCGCGATGAAGCCGCGGCCCGCGACCATGTCCAGCGACCAGCCGGCCGCGTAGTACATCGACATGAATGCCCCGCCGAAGCCGCACATGAGGCCCGAGAAGCCGATGGCGATGTACTTGATCTTCAGCACCGACACGCCGACCGAGGAGGCCGCGTTCGGGTTTTCGCCCACCGCGCGGATGTTGAGGCCGAGGCTCGTCTTATAGAGCATCACGCTCGTCAGCGCGCAGCAGAGGAAAGCGATCCACGTCAGCAGATTGTGGCCCGAGAGGATGCCGCCCAAAAACGGGATCTTGCTGATGAGCGGAAGATTGATGCTTGGGATGAGCAGGTTGGAGTTAATCAGGCCCGTGGACGAGGCCATGGCCGTGCCCTCGGTCAGGTTTGTGATGACCTTGCAGAGGAACAGCGTGCCGCCCGAGCCCATCATATTGATGGCGATGCCGACGAGCGTGATATCCGTCTTCAGCTGGAAGGCGAAGAAGCCCATCATCAGGCTCATGAGCACGCCGATGGCCAGCGCCGCAAGCAGACCCCAGACCCAGCTGTGCGCGTAATACGACACCAGCGAGCCCGTCAGCGCGGAGAACATCATGAGGCCCTCAAGACCGATGTTGCAGAAGCCAGCCTTTTCGACCACGATGGCCGCCAGCGTCGCAAACAGGATCGGCGCGGAGATGCGGATGATGGAGAAGAAAAACTCCGGCGTCAGCAGCAGCTTCAGAAAATTAAGCATGTTCCGCGCCTCCTTTCTGCGTTTCGAGCGCGGCCTTGGCAGCCAGCTCCTCCTGCGCGGTCTTGACGACCAGCTTCTGGCGGTAGCCGGACAGGAACTGCTCAGCCGCGAAGAACAGGAAGATGACGCCCTGGATGATATCGATCAGCTGCGAGGGCACATTGGCGTAGGTCGCCATCAGCTCGCAGCCCTTCGTGAGATACGCCATGAAGAACGAGGCGAACGGCACGAACCACGGGTTGTTGCCCGCGAGAATGGCGATCGTGATGCCTGTCCAGCCGTAGCCCGGCAGCGAACTCCACGAGAAGGTCGGGTAGCGGCCGAGCATCTCGATACCGCCGCCGATGCCCGCGAGGAAGCCGCCCAGCACCTGCGACAGAACGATGACCGTCGCGACCTTCATGCCGGAATACTTGGCGAACGCCTGGTTGATGCCGATCATGCGGATGGTGTAGCCCCAGCGGGTATTGTATATGAAAAGCCCGATGAGCACGACGCACGCGATGGCGACGACGAAGCCCCAGGAGAGCTTCGAGCCGTTGTCGATGAGAGGCGCGATCTTGGACGTTTCGAGGAATTCATACGACTGGATCTGGCCCTTGGTCTTGTCGGCCAGGTATGTATTCATCAGGTACTTGATGAAGTACATGACGATGTAGTTAAGCATCAGCGAGCAGACCATCTCGCTCACGTCGAGCTTGGTCTTGAGCAGCGCCGGCAGCAGCATCATCACCGCCACGGCCAGACCGCCCGCCAGCACGCCGACGATCGGGTGGATGGCGGCCGCCATCGGCACATAGACCGCGACCATGGCCGTCGAGAACGCGCCGAGCATGATGCCGCCCTCGGAGCCGAGGTTAAACTGGTTGGCCGAGAACATCACGCAGACGGACAGGCCCGTAAAGATGATCGGGATCATCGAGGCGAGGATGTCGGTCAGGCGCTTGAAGTCGAATTTCGTGCCGCTGCGGCCCATGCGGAACAGCGGGCCGACCAGCAGCTGCTTGAGCGCGCCGCCCGTGGCCGCGAGCTTTTCGGCAAAGCTATCGCCGTCGGCAGACAGGAAGATCAGCAGCGTCGCCACCAGCAGTGCGATCAGAATGGCGAGCAGACCGCGGATCACCGAAAACAGGATCTGACGTTTCTTAGTCATGGCAAACCCTCCGGATCTCTTCGTCGCTCTGGTGCTTGAGCCCGAGCATGTATTCGCCCATCACATCGTCGGTGAGGGTGGAGGTATCTTCAAAATAGGCCGCGATCTTACCGCCGTGCATGACGATCAGACTGTCGGACAGCTCCATGACCTCGGCCAGATCCGCCGAGATCAGCAGCACCGCGATGCCGGACCGCGACAGCTCGACGAGCTTCTTGCGGATGAACTCCGTCGCGCCGACGTCGATGCCGCGCGTCGGCTGGTCGGCAAGGATGAGCACCGGATCGCCGGAGAACTCACGCGCGACGACGACCTTCTGGATATTGCCGCCCGAGAGCATCCCGACCTGCTGCTTGCGCGACTTGCAAAGGACCGTATAGTCCTCGATGAGCCGGTCGGCCTCCTCGTGGATGGCCTTCATGTTAAAGAGCGGCCCGTGGTTCAGCCGTTTTTCCGCCGAGCGGTCGGAGATGAGGTTTTCCTCGATCGAGGCGGAGGCGGCGATGCCGTAGAGCATCCGGTCCTCCGGCACGAGCGAGATGCCCTTGCTGCGCAGCTTCTGCTGCGGCAGGCCGAGGATGTTCTCCTCCTGCACCGTGACGCTGCCCGCGTTCGGCGTCAGGAAGCCGAAGAGCATGTCGACCAGCTCCTTCTGGCCGTTGCCCTCGACGCCCGCGATGCCGAGGATCTCGCCCCGGCGCACGTCGAAGGAGATCTTGTCGAGCATTTTCTTGTGCCACTCGTTGACGTATTCCACGTCCCGCACGCGCAGCACCACGTCCGTCGGCTGCGCCTTGTCCTTCTGCACGTTCAGAATGACGTCGCGGCCGACCATCAGCCGGGAGATCTCCTCTTTCGTCACGTCGCAGGTGTTGTACACGCCCATCGAGCGGCCGCCGCGCATGATGGTCAGTCGGTCGGTGATCTCCATGATCTCGTTGAGTTTGTGGGAGATGAAGACGATCGTGTAGCCCTGCTCCTTCAGATTCCGCAGCTCCTTGAACAGCTCGACCGTCTCCTGTGTGGTCAGAACGGCCGTCGGCTCGTCGAGGATGAGGATCTTCGCGCCGCGGACCAGCGCCTTGAGGATCTCGACCTTCTGCTTCATGCCGACCGGGATGTCCATGACCTTGGCCTCCGGCTCGACGTGCAGGTTGTATTTTTCTGCGTATTCCTTCGTGATGGCGACGGCCTTCGCGTGGTCAATGAAAAGACCCTTGCGCGGCGCCATGCCGAGCACCATGTTTTCCGCCACGGTCAGGCTTGGCACGAGCATGAAGTGCTGGTGCACCATGCCGATCCCGTGGGAGATGGCGACGGTAGGGGAGGTGAGCGACAGCTTTTCGCCGTTCACCCAGATCTCGCCGCTCGTCGGCTGCTCCAGACCAAAGAGCATCTTCATGAGCGTCGATTTGCCGGCGCCGTTTTCGCCCATCAGCGCGTGGATCTCGCCTCTGCGGAGGAAGAAGTCCACGCCCTGGTTGGCCGCGACACCGTTGGGATACACCTTGGTGATCCCTTTCATCTGGACGACATACTGCTCGTCCGGACGGCCGGTTTTTTCGTCTGGCATACGATATGTTCCTCTCTTTCTTCAGAAAAAGTTGTGCGCATAAAAAGCAATAAGTAATAGTGAATCCTGAAGAAGCGACAAAATTGCCGCGCTGAATGCGCCACGTCGCTTGTTCCTTATTCACTATTACTTTTTACCGCATGTTCCGGGGAGACTCAGAGAGTCTCCCCGGAAAGAACCGAAATTACGGTCTGACAGAGTCGCGCAGCGCGGCGACGTCGAAGTTGGCGTCGAACGCGGTGTCGACCTTGGTGCTGCCGTCCATGATACCGGCCTGTGCAGCCTCAACGGCGGCTTTGGTCTCGGCGGAAGCGTACTTGTCGTAGTTCTTGTCGGTCACGATGCCGACGCCGCCCTCGGCCAGGCCGAGCTGGACTTCGGTGCCCCAGTAGGTCTTACCGGCATCCCACTGGTCGAAGATCCAGATGATGGAGTTGCCGATGTTCTTGAGGCCGGAGGTCAGCGTCAGCGCTGCAAGGTCGTCGGAGAAGGTCAGCTCCTGGTCGGAGTCGACGCCGATGAACCATGCCTTGCCGGTCTCCAGAGCAGCCTCAGCCGCGCCGTTGCCCGCGTTGCCGGCAACGCCCCAGATGATGTCGCACTTGTTGTCGTTGATCATGGAGTAGCCGAACTCCTTGGCGATGGCGGTGTCAACGTAGTCGTTGGTGTAGCGGGTGTCGACCTTGATGTCGGGGTTGACGGCCAGAGCGCCCTCAATGAAGCCGGTCAGGAAGTCGTTGATGACCGGGGAGTCAACGCCGCCGACGAAGCCGATGACTGCGTCCTCGTTGATCTTGTCGAGGCTCGTGTCAGTGGTCATGCAGGCGGCGTAGGTGCCGACCAGATAACCCATGTCGTTCTGCTTGTAGGTGATGTTGACAACGTTGGAGTTGTTGCCGGCATAGGTGTTGTCGTCGAAGATCAGGTAGAGCTGATCGGGATACTGCGTAGCGACTTCCTTCAGGTAGTCGGGCATCTGGTAGGTGCCGCAGATGACGAGGTCATACTCGCCGGACTCGGAAACGTCGTACAGCGTGGACAGCCACTTCGGCTGGTCTTCGTCCAGACCGCCAAGCTCGATGGTGTCGCAGGTGATGCGGCCGTCGTCGATCAGCTTGTTGATGCCGGCCTGCGCGGAGTCGAAGAAGGACTTGTCGCCCAGGTTGCCGTTGACGATGTAGACCACGTGCTTCACGTCGTCCGCAGCGGGAGCTTCTTCCTCAGCGGCCGGGGTCTCTTCCTCGGCAGCGGGGGTCTCTTCGGTGGTTTCCGCCGGTTCCGCTGCAGGCTCGGCAGTGGTGGTATCGGCGGCGGACTCCGTCTTGGATGCGCAGGCAGCCAGACCGAGCACCATGATCGCTGCAAGCAGCAATGCGATGATCTTTTTCATGTTTGTTCCTCCATCATGTTCAATCTGTATGATTGTGGGGATAAAAATCCCACTGTTATTGTACAGGACTCATGAAGACCTGTCAATACGTCTCCCGGCAGCAGACAAAATTTTTTTTTGCGCCGGCTGAAAGATTTTTGCACGCCGCCCGGCTCAGTCGTCGACCTTCTCCGAGTCGATGATGGGCCCGCCCATATACATGTGCAGCTTCTGCCGCGCCTCGCGCACGCGCTTGGAGAACGCGAGCGTCGCAATGAGGTCGAACACGCCGTCGACGATCAGCGAGATCCCGGCCAGCAGCATGATCGAGCCGAACTTGCCGAACAGGATCACGCACCCAAGCGCGATCGTGATGACGGCCAGCGCCGCCAGCACCCACCAGCCGCCGAGCTTCGCCCGCGCGCAGTCAATGCCGTCCTGCAGCGTGACCATGCCGTCGATGACCAGAAACACGCCAAAAATGACGGTCAGCAGCCCCTGGATGACCTCCGGCCGCAGCAGGCAGAACACGCCGCACACCAGCAGCACGATGCCAGACACCAGCGCGTACGACCCGAACAGCCGCCCCGAGGCCAGATAGCTCACCACCGCCGCAATGCCGGAGGCCAGCAGCAGAATGCCCGCCACATAGCAGATAACGTCCGCCGACGTCTGCGGCGTCAGAATAAACAGCAGCCCGATCAAAATCGCACTGAACGCGATGATCAGACTGCGCCACTTCAGGCACTTGAAATAACTCCGGATGGATCCCATAAAAAAGCTTCCTTTCATTCTTTATAATAATATTATGCCGCGTCCCGCCCCAAAAAACAACAGTCATTTTCCCACCCCTGCCCGACCACCGCCCAAAGGCTCCCCTCCCAGGGGAGCTGGCGTACCAATCCTGGCATAAACTACGCGCCTGAGGGGTGAACCCGCCGCAGCGGAAGGCTTCCCCTATGAGGGGAAGCTGTCGCCGTAAGGCGGCTGATGAGGTGGACAGCGCCGCGTAGATGGAAGTGCCTCCACCTCATCCGTCTCGGCTGCGCCGAGCCACCTCCCCTGGAAGGGGAGGCTTTGGGGGCGCGCCGCTAAAGCAAAAAGCCTTCCCCATCCGGGGAAGGCTTTTGTCTATTAAAATGTCACGCCTGCAGCAGCAGCGACGCGAGGTCGGTCTCGCCCGCGGTGAAGGTGACCGTTTCGCCGTCGTGGGTCAGCACGAACGGGGCTTCGGACGCGTATGCGGTGAGGTCGGCGGGGCGGAAGGCGGAGGTCGCGCTGGTCGTCACGAAGATGACTTTCTCCACGCCCTGCGCCGTCAGCGCCTGCGCTTCGTCTGCCGTGAGCGTCAGCCGCGCATAGGCCGCGTCCACCCGGATGGTCAGCACGCCGCCCTCCCGGGCCGCGGTATAAGAGATCTGATTCCCGTCCTTGTCCGTCACATGGTAGACGGGCGCGGGCTGCGCAGCTTCCGCGGGCGGCTCGGGGACGATGAGTGTGCCGATCTGGAATTCGAGCGTCTCGTCGCCAAACCGTACCACGCAGGTGACGGGATAGGTGCCCGGCGCGGTGGGGACGGTCTCGCTGCCGCCGTAGAGGATCTTTTCGACCGTGCCTTCACCGGATGCGTCTACAGTAAATTTGCCGTTTTCGCTGCGGATGTCCAGCCTGGTCAGGTTTTCCGGCTCGCCGTTGCTGTTCAGACGCATGTTGACGTACTGCTTCAGCGCTTCAATATTGCTGCCGCTGATGCCGTTGATTGTCACGTCCGGCCCGATCACGTAATGACCGTTGGCGCTGTCATGGTTGGTCTCCTGCCCGTCGCCGATGTAGCCGATGGAATTCTTATCTAGCTTGTATTTGATTTCTTTCGTATCGTAATCAAAGTAGACATTGTCATTGTCGAGAATACCCGTATTAACACGCGCATTCCCGAGGATGAAAATAGTGCCGGTCATATCGTCTTCGTCATCGCTGCCGATGGCGGCGGCACTATCACCTGCAATGGCAGTGACCTGCGCGTTGTCCTGAATGATGATCGTACCTTCCATCTTTTTATCTTCACCGGAACCGATGCCAGCGCCCTCATTCTCGCCGATCGCCATCACCTTTGCGCTGTCGCGGATAATGATCCTGCCAGTGGAGGTGATGGAACCGAATTCTCCCGCGCCGATGCCAGCGCCGTCGTCGTCGCTTCCCGCAGTTACCTGTGCATTGCCGCCGATGGTGATGGTGCCGGACATATTGGCTTGCTCATCACCTTTTGCGCCAGAGCCGATACCGGCGCCCTCGTCATCACTCCATGCGGTCACCCGCGCATTGTCACCAATGGTGATATTGCCGGACATATCACCGTCCTCGCCAGAGCCGATACCAGCACCGTCAAAATCACTCCATGCGGTCACGTGCGCGCTGTCGCCGATAGTGATGGTGCCAGACATATCGCCGTAGTCACCAGAGCCGATACCAGCGCCGTCCCAGCCGCTTCCCGCAGTTACCTGTGCACTGCCGCTGATGGTGATGTCGCCGGACATATCGCCGGAATCACCAGAGCCGATACCAGCGCCGTCCTCCTGACTAAAGGCGTCGACATTTGCATTTTCATCAATGGTAATGCTGCCGGACATTTCGCCATTCTCACCAGAACCGATGCCCGCACCGTCACCATAGTAGATATCGATACGGTCGTCCTTTGTGGTAACCGTTGCGTCGCCCGTAATGTGGATGCTGCCGGACATGTTCTCGTTCTCGTGGCTGCCAATCTTGGCATTTTCGTTGGCACTGTCTTCCACGCCAATTTCAGCTTCCAGCGAGCCATTACCGTCAATGGTCACGTCGCCGCTGGAGACGTGCAGGGCGGAGCCGTTTTCGGAGAGGATCTTGTTTTTGCCCTTCAGCGTGATGTTTGCTCTGGAGCTGCCGACAACGTCAATGGCGTCGCCGTCGCTCTTGATGTTCACATCCTCGATGGTCACATCCGCCGTCGCGTCGCCGGTGGTCTCGATTTTGATCGTTTTGTCGGTTGTCGTTTCGCTGTTTTTCTGCTTGATGACCGGGGCATCGTCTGCCTCTGTTGTATTGCCCTGCGACACAGTCTGGCCGTTTTCTGTGGCACTGATGGTGATGTCTCCATCATCGATGTACCAGTCCCGGGCCAGGGCCGAGACCGGCAGGGAGACTGCCAGCAGCAGGGCGAGGGCGAGCGCGAAGAGTCGTCTTTTCATGCGGTTTCCTCCTGCGTCTGTATCCCGTACCCGGCGGGCAGACGGACGGGGATCGCACCGGGAGGGGACCCCCCGGTGCAATGGGGTACCCCATTGCAGATAAGCTTGCATGCCAATTACTTGGCTCTTGTGCCAAGCATATCAGATATCCGGCCAAATAGCAAGCCTTTTCTGAAAAATCGTGGGATTATTTTTTCACGCCGGCCCGCCGCCAAACTTCCCCAAAACTTTCTTCCGTCCCGGGCTTGCGCCGGGGGAGAAGATGGAGTATAATTTAGACTATCTATAAGTATCAGTGGGAGAATGACCCTATGGCTACGATCCGAGAATTCTTCCAGAATCTTCTGTATCAGGTCCCGGCGATCGGGATCACAGATATTGTCGATATCCTGGTCGTTTCTATCATCTTCTATTCGCTCCTGCGTCTGATCCGCTCGACCAGCGCGGCCCGCGTGGCCCGCGCGATCCTGCTTCTGCTCGCCATCACGCTGCTGACAGACGTTCTGAATCTCTATACATTAAACTGGCTGCTCAACAAGATCCTTGAGGTCGGCGCGATCGCCCTCATCATCGTCTTCCAGCCCGAGCTGCGCCGCGCGCTCGAGCGGGTCGGCGCACAGCTGCATTTCCACCTGCTTGCCACCGAGCCCACTGCCTCGATCGAGCAGAGCGCCGTCAACGCCACCGTGCAGGCCTGCGAGATCATGTCGCGCGAGCGCGTCGGCGTGCTGCTCGTGTTCGAACGCGAGACGCCGCTCGACGAATATTTCAAGACCGGCACCATCGTCGACGCGCAGCTGTCCGAGCAGCTGCTGCGCAACCTGTTTTTCAAAAATTCCCCCCTGCATGACGGCGCGGTCATCGTCCGCGGCGGCCGCGTCGCGGCCGCGGGCTGCGTGATGCCCCTGAGCGACAATCCGCACCTGCCCGGCGACCTCGGCACGCGCCACCGCGCGGGCGTCGGCACCAGCGAGGTCTCTGACGCCGTGGTCGTCATCGTGTCGGAGGAAAACGGCACGATCTCCGTCGCCATCGGCGGCATGCTCAAGCGCCATCTGGCCCCCCAGACGCTGCAGAAGCTGCTGTCCAACGAGCTGATCGCGGATGAGACCGAGAAAAAGTCTCTCTTCAAAAAGCTCGCAGCAAGCCTCACAAGGAAGGACGGTCCCAAATGAAAAGCAAACTCTTCTCCCTGATCGTCTCCGTCCTTGCGGCCATGTGTCTGTGGGTCTACGTCATGACCGTCGTCAATCCGGACGTCGATCTTGTCATCGGCAACATCCCCGTGACGTTCTCCGGCGCGGAGGTTTTGCAGGAGGACCACGGGCTGGTCATCACCGGCGACTATCAGGAGTTCGTCTCCGTGCATTTCTACGGCAAAAACGCCGATCTCAAGACGCTCGACCAGCATAAGGACGAGATCAAGGCCGTCGTCGACGTGTCCAAGGTGCGCAGCACCAAGGAATACACCATGACCTACGACATCACGCTCCCCAGCGCCGTCTCCGCCTCCTCCATCACCCGGGCGGACAAGACCCCCACCAGCATCACCTTCACCGTCGAGCGGCAGATCCGCAAGTCGGTCGAGGTCAAGGGCGATTTCTCCAACGTCCGCATCGCCGAGGGCTTCATGCTCGACAGCACGAGCTTCGACTATGACTCCATCACCGTCGAAGGCCCGGAATCCATCGTGGGTACCATCGACTGCGCCCAGGTCACGCTCGACCGCAGCAACGTCGATAAGACCATCACCGAGACCGTCTCCTACGTCCTGCTCGACAAGGACGGCAATCAGGTCGACACCTCCGAGCTGACGCTCAGCGCCGACGCGGTCGAGGTGACGATGAAGATCGTCAAGTACAAGGTCGTGCCGCTCGAGGTGGAGTTCATCGACGGCGGCGGCGCAAAGGCCGAGACCGACGTGACCTACACGGCGGACATCCAGGCTGTCACGCTCTCCGGCGACGTGACCGTGCTCGACGGGCTCAACTCCATCCAGCTCGAACCCATCGACCTTTCCACCCTCTCGAGCAACGACGAGACCATCACGCGCACCATCCTCATCCCCAACGACGTGAAGAACGTCTCCGGGCAGGAGGAGGTCTCCATCCACGTCATCATCCACGGCAAGCAGATCAAGACGCTGCGGACGACCAACATCGTCTTCATCGGCGTCAACGAAGAAAAATTCAAGGCCACGAGCCTTTCCCAGCAGGTGCAGGTCACCATCCGTGCCGACGCTGCGGACGCGCAGAAGATCCTCGCGGGCAATATCCGCATCGTCGCGGATATGAGCGGCTACACGCAGGAGGGCACCTATCAGGTGCCGGTCAGCGTGTATGTCGACGGCTATGACTCCGCGGGCGCCATCGGCCAGTATTCCATCGCCGCCAACCTCGCACCGGCCACAGCGGAAGAATAGAAAGGAAGGAACGCAACGTGATCAGAAGTATGACCGGCTACGGCCGCGCGGAAAAAACCATCGACGGCCGGGAGATCACCGTCGAGATGCGGGCGGTCAACAACCGCTATCTGGATCTGAACGTCAAGCTCCCGCGCGTCTACGGCTTTGCCGAGGACGCGGTCAAGTCCCTCATCAAGGCAAACGTGAACCGCGGCAAGCTGGATCTGTTCATCACCGTCAACGTGACGGCCGACACCAGCCTGCAGATCTCGCTCAATAAGCCCGTGCTCGAAGGGTATCTCGCCGCACTTAAATCCATCGCCGCCGATTACGGCGTGCGCGATGATATTTCCGTCACCGCCCTGTCCCGCATGCCCGACGTCTTCGTCGTGGAGAAGCAGGAGGAGGACGAGCAGAAGCTGACGGACGATATCCTGTCCGTCGTCAAAGAGGCGCTGGCGAAGTTCAACGCCATGCGCGAAAAAGAGGGCGCGGCCATGGAGGCAGACCTCCGCAGCCGCGCGAAGACCGTTTTGTCCCTCGTCGAGAAGGTCGAGGCCAGAAGCCCTGTCACGCTCGCGGAATACCGCGCGCGGCTGACGGAGAAGATGCAGGAGGTCCTCGGCCAGACGAATATCGACGAAGGCCGTATCCTGCAGGAGGCCGCCATCTACGCCGACAAGATCGCCGTGGATGAGGAGACCGTCCGCCTGCGCAGCCATCTCGATCAGCTCGAGCAGATGCTGACATCCGGCGGCCCCATCGGCCGCAAGCTCGATTTCCTGCTGCAGGAATTCAACCGCGAATCGAACACCATCGGTTCCAAGGGCAACGATCTCGAGCAGGCCCGGACCGTCGTCGAGCTCAAGGCGGAGCTGGAAAAGATCCGCGAGCAGACGCAGAACATCGAGTAAGCGGAGGAAGCTATGAAACTGATCTCGATCGGCTTCGGCAACGCCGTCGCGGCGGGGCGGATCCTGGCTGTCGTCAGCCCGGACTCGGCCCCCATCAAGCGCGTCGTGCAGGAGGCGCGCGAGCGCGGGATGCTGCTCGACGCGTCGTTCGGCCGCAGGACGAAATCCGTTCTGCTGATGGACACGGATCATGTCATCCTCTCGTCCGTCACGCCGGAGACCATTGCCGCGCGCATGGAAGAAAAGAATGCAGAGGAGACGAGCGTACAGCCATGAAGGGAAAACTGTTTGCGGTTTCCGGCCCCTCGGGCGTCGGAAAAAATACCGTCCTGAACAGCGTCGTGCAGCAGCGCGAGCGGGTGCAGTATTCCATATCCGCGACCTCCCGGCCCATGCGCCCGGGCGAGGTCGACGGCAAGAGCTACTACTTCGTGACCCGCGCCCAGTTTGAGACCATGATCGAAAACGGCGAGCTGCTCGAGCACGCGGAGTACGTCGGCAACTACTACGGCACCCCGCTGGCCCCCATCCGCGAGGCGCTCGAGGCCGGGACCGACGTCGTCATGGACGTCGATGTCGTCGGCGCGCTGAACATCAAAAAGCGCCTGCCCGAGGCCGTGCTCGTTTTCCTGACGGCTCCCTCGCTCGCCGAGATCCGCCGCAGGCTCGAAAAACGCGGCGACGTGAGCCCGGAGGCGATGGAAAAGCGCATGGAACGGGCAAAATGGGAATACAGCCAGGCATACCAGTACGACTATCTCGTCGTCAACGATACGGTCGGCCACGCCGCAGCGGAGCTGCTGGCGATCATGACCGCAGAAAAGTGTAAAATGATGGATCGCATCCATTGCATAAAGGAGGAACTCTAATGCTTTACCCCGCAATGTCGGAACTTCTCAAGAATGTGGACAGCCGTTATCTGCTCGTCAACGTCGTGGCGCACCGTGCCCGGCAGCTGTCGATCGAATCCGAGCTCACGCATGAGCCGCTCGAGGAAAAGCCCGTGACGCTCGCCATCCGCGAGGTCGCCGCCGGCTCGCTCAAGGCCACGCTCGACGACAAATACAGACATTGATCGAAAGGCGCAGGCCCGCCGCCTGCGCCTTCATTCGTTGCAAAAGGAAGGCTCCCCTTCCAGGGGCCGATTCCCCCTATCAGGGGGAAATGTCCCGAAGGG
>ERZ779729.847-NODE-847-length-25631-cov-2.526666_pt1 | contig 25631 bp, 9 predicted proteins | sample MGYA00511072_ERZ779729 | MGnify/ENA primary metagenome ERZ779729 (study PRJEB29588, sample SAMEA2156675) | human gut metagenome | biome: human gut; feature: human-associated habitat; material: faeces | place: Denmark | collected 2008/2010 ...
CATGGGGCCTCTTTATAAAAAGATGTCTGTGAAAGGAAATAAGATCATTCTGGAGTTTACCAATCAGGGTAAAAAGTTGGTGATGGGAACTTCTCCGTACATCCCGGCAGGAAAACCGCCTCATCCGAAACCGACGAAGCTGACAGGCTTCGGCATTGCAGGAGCGGACCGTAAGTTTGTATGGGCAGATGCGGTGATTGAAGGAAATAAGGTGATTGTGTCCAGCAGTGAAGTGGCTGTACCTCTTGCCGTACGTTACGGATTTTCCAATAGCCCCCTTTGTAACCTGTACAATGAGAAAGGCTTGCCGGCATCTCCTTTCCGCACGGACAGCTGGGATAAATGATGGGGGAGAGTACGGGGCTTACCATGTTTGTTATTAAATAGGATAGAAAAATGATCATGATGAAAAGGTATAAAAAGATTTTGTTGACAGGTGTGTTGTCAGCCTTGTCTTGTTCGTTCGTTCACGCACAGGAGCTATATAAGAATGAAAATGCGCCTGTGCATGAACGGGTAATGGATTTGATTTCCCGTTTGACGGTGGAAGAGAAGATCAGTTTGCTTCGTGCCACTTCTCCCGGCATTCCCCGTTTGGGTATCGATAAGTACTATCATGGCAATGAAGCATTGCATGGAGTAGTACGTCCCGGACGTTTCACCGTATTTCCACAAGCCATCGGACTGGCAGCTACCTGGAATCCGGAGTTGCAGAAAAGGGTAGCTACAGTAATCTCGGATGAGGCGCGTGCCCGTTGGAACGAGCTGGATCAGGGAAGAGAACAGAAAGAACAATTCAGCGATGTGCTGACTTTCTGGTCGCCTACCGTGAACATGGCACGTGACCCGCGTTGGGGACGGACACCGGAAACGTATGGAGAAGACCCTTTCCTGAGTGGAATAATGGGAACAGCCTTTGTGAACGGACTACAAGGAGATGACCCGCATTACCTGAAAATCGTTTCTACTCCCAAGCATTTTGCCGCCAACAACGAAGAGCATAATCGCTTTGTCTGCAATCCACAGATATCGGAGAAACAATTGCGTGAATATTACTTTCCTGCTTTCGAAATGTGTGTGAAGGAAGGAAAAGCCGCTTCCATCATGTCCGCCTATAATGCGCTGAATGATGTGCCCTGCACGCTGAATCCGTGGCTGCTGCAAAAGGTGTTGCGTCAGGACTGGGGATTTCAGGGATATGTCGTTTCCGATTGTGGCGGACCTGCCTTGCTAGTCAATGCCCATAAATATGTAAAGACGAAGGAGGCGCCACTTTATCCATCAAGGCGGGACTCGACCTTGAATGCGGTGATGATGTATATGACGGCCCTTTATTGAATGCTTACAAACAATATATGGTATCGGATGCCGATATTGACTCCGCCGCCTATCATGTGCTGACGGCCCGCATGAAACTGGGACTTTTTGATAGCGGGGAGCGAAATCCGTATACTAAAATCTCTCCGTCAGTGATCGGTTCGAAAGAACATCAGCAGATAGCTCTGGACGCTGCCCGCCAATGTATCGTTTTACTGAAGAATCAGAAAAACAGACTTCCGCTGAATGCTGACAAACTGAAATCAATCGCAGTAGTCGGCATCAATGCCGGCAAATGTGAATTTGGCGATTACAGCGGCGCTCCGGTAGTAGAACCGGTTTCCATACTACAAGGTATCAGAAACAGGGTGGGCGATCGGGTGAAAGTCGTCTATGCTCCCTGGAAATCGGCTGCCGATGGGCTGGAACTTATTCAGGGAGAGAACTTCCCGGAAGGACTGCAAGCTGAGTATTTTGACAATACCCGCCTCGAAGGTACCCCGAGAGTGCGTAAAGAGAGTTGGATCAACTTTGAACCTGCCAATCAGGCTCCCGATCCGTTCCTGCCCAAATCTCCGTTGTCTGTCCGTTGGACGGGAAAGTTGAAACCGACCGTTTCTGGTCGCTATACTTTCAGCTTTACATCCGATGACGGTTGTCGTCTGAGCATTGATAATCAGATGCTGATTGATGCGTGGCAGGCACATGCCGTATCTACGGATTCCGCTTCCATTTATCTCGAAGCGGGGAAAGAATACCAGTTGAAAGCGGAATATTATGATAACCGGGATTATGCCATTGCAAAGTTGCAATGGAAAGTTCCGCAGATAGGCAAGGCAACTCGTCTCGATTTGTACGGAGAAGCCGGGAAGGCGGTTCGCGAATGTGAAACGGTAGTTGCTGTGATGGGTATCAATAAATCGATAGAGCGTGAAGGACAGGACCGGTATGATATTCAGCTTCCGGCAGATCAGAGGGAGTTTCTGCAGGAAATCTATAAAGTGAATCCCAACATAATTGTTGTTCTGGTAGCAGGCAGTTCATTGGCTGTTAACTGGATGGACGAGCATGTTCCTGCCATTGTGAATGCCTGGTATCCGGGTGAACAGGGAGGAACCGCTGTTGCCGAGGTATTGTTCGGTGATTATAATCCTGCCGGACGTCTGCCGCTCACCTACTACAAGTCTTTGGATGAACTGCCTCCGTTTGATGATTATGATATAACCAAAGGGCGTACTTATAAATATTTCAAAGGAGATGTCCTTTATCCGTTCGGCTACGGACTAAGTTACTCTTCTTTTAAATACAGTGATCTGCAAGTAAAGGACGGTGTTGGTGAAGTCACCGTTTCTTTCCTCTTAAAAAATACCGGTAAGAGAAATGGCGATGAGGTTGCTCAGGTTTATGTGCGGATACCGGATACCGGAGGAATTGTTCCTTTGAAAGAATTGAAAGGATTCCGTCGTGTTCCTTTGAAATCAGGAGAAAGCCGTCGGGTAGAGATTAAGTTGAGCAAAGAGCAACTTCGCTATTGGGATGTAGAAAAAGGACAGTTTGTGGTACCCAAAGGGGCATTTGACATAATGGTTGGCGCTTCTTCCAAAGATATTCGTCTGCAAACAGTCATTGATTTATAGACTTTATTTAAATTTGAACCGGAAAGAAGATTAAGATTATATTCACTGAGGTAATGCCTTCTGATTACACAGTCTGTGCCACCCTATTGGCACAGTTGTGCCACCGCACTGGCACTGTTATGCCAAGCCTTTGGCACAGTTGTGCCAATAGGGTGGCACAAGCATGACACAGTATGGGGCAATCTTAAGGCATTACTTCTTAAAATTTAGTATTATGAGAAACAAGTATTTGCGTTTTGCAGATGTATTATTTCTACTTAGCTTTGTGGCAGGAACTACGATGACGGCTTGCTCCGAACAGCCTTATCAGCCGACCTTGAAGGCAACTTATAATAAGCCTGCCAAAAACTGGGAAAGTGAAGCCCTGCCCATCGGTAATGGTTATATGGGAGCCATGATTTTTGGTGACGTCTACGTAGATGTCATCCAGACAAACGAACATACTTTGTGGTCGGGAGGCCCCGGTGAAGATCCGTCTTACAATGGAGGACATCTGAGAACTCCGGAAGTGAACAAGGATTATCTCCACAAGGCGCGGGTGATGTTGCAACAAAAGATGAACGATTTTACAGCAAACCGTTCTGCATATATAGATGAGAATGGAAAGCTGATTACCCATAACTACGATGGAGACGGTGACGGCACAGAATTGCGGAATCTGATTGATAATCTGGCAGGAACAAAGGAGCATTTCGGTTCTTTCCAGACATTGAGCAATATCATTGTAGAGGCTGTCAATCCTCCCATTCCCGTCTTGATAAAAGAAGCTGTGCAGACCAATTATGACAATACAAAGAATCAAAGTCAGTCGATAGGCAGCCTTTTCGATCAGAGCACTACCAGCAAATGGTTTGCCGATAACGATCGGTTCTCTGGTGCGGGAAGCCTGCCATGCGTTATCAAGTGGGCATATACCCATGCTCCCAAGGCTGTTTCCTATAGCCTGACCTCGGCCAATGATATGCCGGGCAGAGATCCGAAATCATGGAAACTCTACGGTTCGACAGACGGAAAATCATACGACTTGCTGGATCAGCAGTCCGGCACTTTTTGGGGGGATGATAAGGACGGAAAGGGGAGTCGCAATAAGACCCTGTCTTTTCCTTTGAAGGCGGACAAGTACACCTTCTTCAAACTCGAAATCACAGAATTAATCGATAACAAACAGAAACCGCAATTGGCGGAACTCTCGATAGATGCCTCTACCGAACTGCCTTATTCCGACTATACCCGTACGCTTGATATAGATAATGCGATTCATACGGTGATGTATAAGGAGAATGGAATCACCTTTAAGCGCGAATACTTTATGAGTTATCCGGATAATGTAATGGTGATGCGTCTCACCTCAGATTCGAAGAAGGGAAAACTTTCACGCATCATTTCTCTTGAATCGCTGCATACCGATAAAACCATTACGGCAGACAGTCATACCATTACCATGACGGGATATCCGACTCCGGTCAGCGGAGACAAGCGGATAGGGGATGCCTGGAAGAATGGACTGAAATATGCGCAGCAACTGGTCGTGAGGAATAAAGGAGGAAAGATTTCGGTAGTGGACGGAACGAAGCTGAAAGTAGAGGATGCCGATGAAATAATCGTTCTGATGTCTGCCGCCACAAACTATGTACAGTGCATGGACGACTCCTACAATTATTTCTCTCAAGAAGATCCGTTGGAAAAAGTGCAGGCTACGCTGCATAAAGTAGCTGATAAGAAGTACACGGCTCTGTTGGCTACCCACCAGAAAGACTATCATTCGTTATACGACAGAATGCGACTGAATCTCGGTAACTTGCCGGAGGCACCCGTTGCCCCTACGGACAGTTTGCTGAAAGGCATGGAGGAGAATACCAACTCGGAACAGGAAAACCAGTATCTTGAAATGCTGTATTTCCAGTTCGGTCGTTATCTTTTGATATCTTCTTCACGAGAAGGTTCTTTGCCTGCCAACTTGCAGGGAGTATGGGGTGAAAGACTTTCCAATCCATGGAATGCCGATTACCATACGAATATCAATATACAGATGAATTATTGGCCGACACAGTCTACCAATCTGAGTCCGTGTCATCTGCCTATGGTAGAGTATGTCAGAAGTCTGGTGCCTCGTGGAAAGTATACAGCGCAACAATATTATTGCAAACCCGATGGCGGCAATGTTCGCGGCTGGGTGACGCATCATGAGAATAATATCTGGGGCAATACGGCACCAGCCAAGAAAAGCACGCCTCATCATTTTCCGGCAGGGGCAATATGGATGTGTCAGGATATTTGGGAGTATTATCAGTTCAACCTTGATAAAGACTTCTTGAAAAAGTATTATGATACAATGCTCGATGCTGCTCTTTTTTGGGTAGACAATCTTTGGACAGACGAACGCGACGGTACACTGGTAGCAAACCCGTCTCACTCTCCCGAACATGGCGAGTTCTCACTGGGCTGTTCAACTTCGCAGGCTATGATTTGTGAAATGTTCGACATGATGATCAAAGCCAGCAAAGAACTGGGAAGGGACAAAGACCCTGAAATCATAGAGATAGCAACAGCTATGAGCAAACTCTCCGGACCGAAAATCGGTTTGGGTGGGCAGTTTATGGAATGGAAAGATGAAGTAACGAAGGATGTTACCGGAGATGGTGGGCACCGGCATACGAATCATCTTTTCTGGTTGCATCCGGGTTCGCAGATTGTAATCGGAAGAAGCGAACAGGACGATAAATATGCAGATGCCATGAAAGTGACGCTGAATACACGCGGCGACGAAGGAACCGGGTGGAGCAAAGCATGGAAACTGAACTTTTGGGCACGTCTGCATGACGGCAATCGTTCTCATAAACTGTTGAGAAGTGCCATGAAACTGACTGTTCCCGGAAGCCATGTAGGCGGTGTATATACTAATTTGTTTGATGCGCATCCGCCTTTCCAGATTGATGGAAACTTTGGTTGTACGGCTGGTATCGCAGAAATGCTGCTGCAAAGTCAGGGCGGATATATCGAACTGCTTCCTGCTTTGCCCGATGCGTGGAAAGATGGCTCATTCAAAGGAATGAAAGCGAGAGGAAACTTTGAAGTAGACGCGGCATGGACTGACGGGAAGATAACAGCTGTAGAGATTCTTTCTAATTCCGGTGCGGAATGTGTGATTAAATATCCGAATGCAAAGGATCTGAAAGTTTCCGGAGCGAAGGTAAAGGTACTTGCTGATGATCAAATCTCTTTTGCTACTGTGAAGGGTAAAACGTATATTATTAAAAACGTATCTTCTTTATAAAGAGAAAACTAAGTGATAAGGAGGTAATGTAGTCTGTCCAGGGACAACTATTAACGACTGAAACCAAAAGGCAATTGATTCGCAATGAATCAGTTGCCTTTTGGTTTGAATCTATGTTCAATAGAATAAAGATGTGAATAGTTTGGATAAGGCTTGTTCTTGGGTTTGAATAAAAGTCGAAACTATCTTCATTGAGGCTGACTAAAAAAGCGGTAGTATCTACAATGGAGGTGACTAAAAGTCGGTTCTCAATGAAGACACTAAGAATTCTACTGAATTGGGAAGTTTTTATTATTTCTTATCTTTTGTGAATTAACTCAGGGATTGCAATTGTAAGAACATCTTTGCTAATTACTTCGATTATAATCAAAAACAAAACTGCCCGTCTCCTCTAATGGGAAGACGGGCAGGAAGAATGGAAAAACTCCACTCAATGATATTAATTACATACCTATTTCAATAATTCATTCACCATGTTTACCAGCAGTTTACCTGCTATCGGATCAGTGGTTGCCTTTTCTGTACATAGAGTTGAAACGAGAGACTTTCCTTTATTGTCGGCTATCTGTAGCAGTGTCAGTCCGCGCATAGATTCGATACGTGCGATACGTTCCTCCGGCTTACCACCATCGATATAAGCATGGATCTTCATTTGGGCGGCGAGTTCCTTCACATTCTCGTGGCGGATAGCTTTCAATGTAGCGGTGCAAGCTAGTGGAATTTCACGCTTGTTGTTATTGAAATAGCGTAATTCCAGTGCACCGATTCCATCGAATACAGGGGCATCATTCCGTTCCATCACCACGATGTCTCCCTCAGTGGGAATAATCCATCCGGTGATATATTCGGGATAGACTTTTTGTGCTGCCTCTTTGCTGTTCAGGAAGAGAATCCGACCGCCTTTTGACTGATATTCACGCAGTAATCTTGCTTCTTCATCGGTACATTCTTTCAAGCCCGATATAATGCAGAGATTAGCTTTTTGCTTGGCATTCAGTAGTTCCTTGATAGACGGTACTGTCTGGCAGGCGATGTCCAGGAAGTCAAGGGTAACTTTCATATGATCTTTATCCAGTAAAAGAATCTTCTTGCTGGCAGTTACTTGACCGATATTCCATTCCTTGTGTGCCACTAATAATCCGTATTCATTCTGGGATAAAGTGACTCCGCTTTCGGTGAGAGTGAGTTTCAGTTTTACATTAACCTTGTCTGCCGGTAAATTGGAAGGCATATGGATGTTCGGTTCGATGTATTTACGACCATAATATTCCACTGCCGGAAATTGTTCCGTGCCGGAAGCCAGTACCTTATTGGTTTCGTCTACAATGCTCCATGCCAGTGACGTAGGCTTTAAGTCACGTCCTTCTTCATTATCATTTACTACATAGATACGTGTATGTAACTTCTCACCTGCATAAAGATTGCGTCCCCACAGTTCCGCACTGACAAGTACGGGCTGCATAGCACGTTGCATAGCGTAGTAAGTGGGATACGGTTGTATATTCCGGTGATCATAGCATTGGCGGAACCAAGTCATATAGGCAAAGTGCATGATGCCCGAAGCCTGTTCGTTGGTGCGACGGAGGGTTTCGGCCAACTCTCCCGTGATGAACGATTGTGTATTAAGGAAACTGGCGGGATCTCCCCAGTCATATGCTTCATATCCAATTAATGAATAGGGATTCTGATGGATCAGCTGATAAGAGCGGGTCGGATGACCGGTTTCAGCATTCGGATAACCTGTACTCATTTCCTGGCTGATCAACGGGCGTCCGGGACTCTTGAATTGTTTCTGGAATTCTCCGTTGAAGAAGCGGAATACCGAATAGTCATACCAATTATAGTAGGCATGGTTGTCATCAATATCTCCGTCATCAACTGTTTTCAGAAAGTTATCACCAAAGCGTTTGCTGGCTTTGTTGTGTAGGTAGTTGGAGTCGAAGCATACTGGGCGCGTAGGGTCGGTCTTTCTCATATCTTTCACCACATCGGATACGATGCGGAATTTTTGCTTGGCACGTTCCGTGTCGGCATCCAGATCGTAGAATTTCATTTCATTGTTCACAGTCCAGAAGAATACGGAAGGATGATTTCTGTACTTTTTCATCACACGCAGCCATTCACTGCTCCAAAGATCCAGCACACCTTTGTCCGGTATCGGGGTGGAGTGTATCATGAGCCACGACCAAGTACCCTCAAAGCTGATAGCGATACCGTTGCGGTCTGCTGCCGACACCCAAAGTTCGTTCCAGGGGGTGGTATGTGTTCGGGTAGACTGTACATTACCTTCTTTCATCAATTTCATGAACTTGTCTGCAAGGAGCGAATCATTGGGACAGAGAGCGAAAGGAATATGGTTACCTCCACGCAGCCAATATTTGCGGCCGTTCAGATAAAGGAATCCATCTTTGCTTTCAAACGTGCGGAATCCCGAAGTTACGGTGATGCAGTCCGTCACTTTGTTTTTTCCTTCCGTCAGGCTCACGCGAAAATCATAAAGATTAGGAGTGGCAGGTTCCCAAAGTTTGGGTTTCAGCCCTTTGATATCACAGGTAAATGTTTCTTGTGCGCTTGTCGCTAATGAGAGTTTGCTACGCACAGGTGCACCGTACAACGTTTCCCCTGTCTGTTTATCTATAATATCTATGCGGATATCGAAGTTTTTCTTTTTGGGCGCATGATTTTTGATGGTGACATCTATTGATGCACCGTCCAGAGCCGGCTTGATAAAGATATCTTCTACTTTAAGCGGGTTGCTGACAATGAGTTTCACCGGTTGCCATATACCGGCAGGGTTATCACCATAGAATCCATGAGGGATGTCTGTCAATACGGCTTTGTTGGCCTGCTGGTCGTTCTGGTTATCCTCTACTTCCTTGCGTACTGATGAATAGTAGTTTTCCATGGCGTCACTGGTTTGTGCGGCTTTTCCGTTGATGTCACGTGTCACTTTTACTGCGATCAGGTTGCGTCCCGGACGCAGGAATCGGGTGGCATCTACTTGGAAATCACCGAACATACCGATGTTGGAACCAGCCGCTTCGCCATTAATATACACTTCCGCCATTTTGGATACGGCGTCGAATGAAAGAGTCAGCTGTTTTCCCTTCACGTCGGCTGGCAGTTCCAACCATTGGCGATACCAGGCAGCACCGGTTTTCCGGTAGTTGAACGTATAGTTCTCGCATCGGTCGGTTTCTTGTTGGTAGTAGGTGTCCGATACCCCTTTATGTTGTGGCCCGGTGGGTGATGGCATGGTTTCTCCGTGCAGCCAGATGCGGATAGGGTTCCAGAAAGCGGGAACGGGCATTATATGCCAGTCGTTGTCGTTTGTCTGGATGGAGATGGCCTTTGTCTTATCGTTTAGTTGGTAGTCGGGCATGAACAGCCAGTTTCCGTCCAGTGATAGCTCGGTGCGGTCGGCAGTTAGTTTATCCAGTTTGACGGAGGTGTATTGCGCCCGTTCTTCGCTGCGTTTCTTCTCCTTTTCCTGTGTGGTGAGTGCCATGCGATACTCCTCAACTCTGACACCTTTGAGAGCGTCTTCTGCCAATGGGGTGACAGTGAGGTCATCAAATTCCGTATCTATCCATCCGCCTCCCAGTGCTACTTCACCGGTGGGAGCCAGATTGCTGTTTTTATCTTCCAAATCAATATGAGGAAGCTTTTCGTCGTTTACAAAAACCCGGATACGGTTACCGCATACTTCCACTTTCACTTTGTACCACTCTCCCGGCACGGGGTGAAAGCCCAGCGGACGGACTCCCATGAATTCGTCTGTACCCATATATCCGGTACGCATCAGGTAGAGATCGTCTTGCAACCCGCCTTTGATACCTATCACATAACGGTCAAAGCGGTTATGTGTACGGAAGCCTGCCCATATCTGTACCTGTTCGGCGTCTTTCGGGGCACGTGCCTTGAAAGACAGGGTATAATCTTTCCACTCAGGATTGCCGAAGAGGGCATAAGCGCTGCGCGAATGAAATACTCCATCGTTCACCCGACAGACACCACGTCCCACAGTATTCAGTGGTTGGGAGGCATTGGAGAAATCATTGCTCCATACGGTTTGATCTTGGGCTTGCGTTGTCAGACCGGACAGGCTACAGGCGCAAGCTAAAAATACTTTGCTAATTTGATTCATGATATGATTTTGTAGTTTAAAAGTTCATTGTATTTAAAATTATGATTTGGCAAAGACTGCAATTCACAGTTTGATCACGAAAAATGATGTGGCAAATATAGAGACAGGTAGTTAAGTGAGAGCTTAATTTTCGCTTAATTGACTATTAAATATCCCTTAAATGCGGAATTTATGCAAATAATCACGGGAGCGCTTTGAAAATCTACCAGGAATAACGCCATTGTAATACTAAAAATCCACATCTTATATAATCGGATAAGTTACTAATTGGATATCTCCTGATTTGTGTTATGTTTGTATAGTATTTGCCTTATTCCCCTTTTTAGCCTTTCTATTTGAAATATTCTTCTTTTTGCAGGAAATGAATGTTCATTTGGATAAATAAATAGGGTATGGACAGCATATTATAGGATATAAAACTTCCCCCTTTTCCCGAAATTAATACCTAAGATTGCGAAAAATTATAAGAAGATAGTATTAGTTTTAAAATTAATTAGAAATTAATCAGAGTTTAATCGTATTTTATAAAAAATCTTAAGCAGGCTCTTGTTACTTTGCATCAGAACTCAAAAATAACCTTAAATATTAAGTTTGTTCAGTCGACGCTTTCTTAAATAATAGATAAAAAGGGTGTTTTCGAGGTGTAACAAATAGCAAATGTATAATATAAAAAAGAGACCGTGAAAAATTATTTGAAAATCACGATGGGGCTTGTATTAGCTTCCATGATTGTTAGCTGTTCTGATGAGGACAATACTATTGTTCCTGATACTAATCCGGACCCGGTTATACCGACAGAAGGGACGTTCATACTTCCTGCTCCTGCGGTAGAGAGTAACATTCCCGAACATAATTTCCTGATGGGTGCATTGTTCAGCTTCCAGAAGAATCTCCGCAATGGAGAAGATGCTGCCAGTGGCGGGACAAGTTCTACAACCTTTTATAATAAGCCGCTTTTCGAAGTGAAGTCTTTTGGAGCTACGGAAACAGAGTGGTGGGATAATCTGGTGGAAGAGATGGTGTATAGTGGTTTGGATTATGTAGCTCCCAATTGCCGCGGACGCTTGCCGAAGGCCGACACTGATCCTGCTTATGACAGAGATCATGGTGATCCTACCCGTATCAAAGATTTCATTGCTGCTTTACAGCGCCGGAATGAAGAAAATCTGAAGATTGCCATCTTCGATGACTGTCCGGCTTCTTGGGCGGCTGCCCGCAATTTTGATTTGTACCAGACTTATGCTACATTCATTAATGCCGAAACTCAGCAAAACAAGGGACTGACCGATGAAGAGGTGATGTATCCGCTGGACAATTTGGACGATATATATAAGTATATATGGGACTACAATATAAAACTGGCCTTCGATAACTTTTATGGCGAGAATAAAGCCAATAACAAGTATCTTCTTCGCATAGACGGCAAACCTGTCCTATTTTTGTGGAGCATCAATGGTTTCCTTAATGTAGACTATGCTGCATTGGGCAATAAGAAAATAGACTGTAAGGGCAAATTAAAGACTATTCTGAACAAGATTCATGCTGACTTCAAGTCGGCTTATGGCGAAGATCTCTTTATTTGTGCCGACAGAGCCTTTCAGGACCGTGATAAAGAGGTGGACGAATCAGTCGTAGAATCACTGAACGATTGGTTTATTGCTGCTGAGCAGGCTCCCACCCGTAGTTCCTGGACGGTACGTACCTTCAATGGAAAAACTGTAGGTGTGGCTGTTCCGGCTTTCTATACCAATGATAAATCGGGTACCCGTATGTTTTTTGATGCAGATCACGGCAAACGTTTGACGGATGCTTTGGACGATATGGTTGCGAAGAGTGCTGATCTGGTCTTCCTGGAAGGTTTTACCGATATGGCCGAGAATGCTGCTTATTGGAGAAGTACCGACAACATTTACTATGACTTCCCCAATCAGCGTCTGAACATTCTCCGTAAATACAGTAGCAGCCGGGCATGGGCCGAATCATTCCGTGTAGAAATGGAGGCCTGCGATTACTTCTTCGATGTATCTGCTAAGAATAGCGGTAATCAATACCGTACCGGAAGTCTGGATGTTGCCAAAATAGCCGGTGTGGCTCCGGATAAGAACACCGAATGGTACGTCACCAGCACAGAGGCGGGTGAGTGGATGGAATGGAAAGAACTGCCTTATGCTGCCGGAGATATTACAGTCAAGGTATGTTATGCTGCCAAAGAAGATGCTAAAATCCGTTTTGATTTTGGCGAAGGCACGAAAAGAAGACAAGGTCCTGTCGTAGAACTTCCTGCTACCGGAGGCGAATGGGTTACTGTCGACGCTTTCACCATGAAGAGCGATGTGAACGGCTGGCGCCGTACCGTGCTGAACATTGTGGCGGGTAAACCTGATTTGAACTACTTCACCATCACTGTAGAAAAATGAAAAGAACAAATTTATTAATTATAAACTTAAGCTAATATGGAGAAACTTTATCTGAAAAGAAGCTGGAGGATAGGGACGTGCCTGATGGTATTGCTCACGTTCTTCGCACTTTCACTTTCGGCGCAAAACCGAAAGGTCACTGGAGTCGTTGTTGACGAGTTTGGTGATCCGCTTCCAGGTGCTAATATTACGGTGGTTGGAAACCAAAACTTAGCTACTGCGACAAATATGGAGGGACAATTTACCTTGAACAATGTGCCGAAAGATGCTATTCTGAATGTAAGATTCATAGGTTATGCTGTAAAGACTATCAGACTGGCTACCTTGAAAAACAATGATCTGCTGCGCATCGTTCTAAGTGAGGATGTCAAAGAACTGAACGATGTCGTGGTTACGGCATTGGGTATCAGCCGTGAATCCAAATCGTTGGGATATGCCCGTCAGTCCATTGACACGGAATCTTTGCTGGATACACGTGACCCGAACTTATTGAATAGCCTGAGCGGTAAAGTTTCGGGCGTTAATTTTATCTCGAATGGCGGTCCGTTGTCTTCTACCCGTGTAGAAATTCGTGGTAACAACTCCTTGACCGGAAATAACCAGCCGTTGTACGTAATTGACGGTGTGCCCATCATGAACCCGATGGGAGAAGATGGAGACCTGGACTACGGTAATCCTGCTTCAGCTATCAGCCCGGACGATATTGAATCAATCGAAGTTTTGAAAGGTGCCAATGCGGCTGCCTTGTATGGATCTGATGCTGCCAATGGCGTTATTCTGATCACTACCCGTAAGGCTACAAAGAAATCCGGACTCGGTGTTTCTTATGGCTACAATATGCAGTTTACTTTCTTGCGTGAATTTCCTGCCTATCAGAATGTTTATGGTTCGGCCAGCCTTCCGGCTGTCGGTGTGGGTGACGGATTCAACTATTATGGTTCCAACTCAAAGAACGGTTATGCTTATGACCCCAGCCTGCCTTATGGTATTTTTGTATTTAACTGGGCGAATCCGAATCAACGCTCATGGGGGTTGCCGATGTTAGGCTTTGACCTGGTGGGACGTAATAATCAGATACGTTCTTATGTACCTAATAAGGATGGTATCACGGATATGTACGAAATGGGTGTAGCCATGACTCATAGTGTTTCGGTCAATAAAGTGTTTAATGGAGCAGGTATCCGTTTCAACTATACGGGTATCGACTACGACGGAATGCTGAAGAACTTCGATAACATGAAGCGTCACACATTTGACCTGCGTGTGAATATGGATTTGGCTAAATGGCTGTCCAGTGAAATCTCCGTTAACTATCAGCTGGAAACAGCCGATAACCGTGATTATAAAGGTGACAGTAACCGTAACCCGATGCGTGCCATCATGAATATGCCGCGTGACGTTGTTATGGAGGAATTACTGCCGTGGAAGCGCGAGACAGGTGAAGCCTTCACGCGTGGTAACGGATTCTACAATCCTTACTGGCTGCTGAACGAAATCAGCAATGGTGACGGCCGTAATAACTTCCGTGGTAACCTGACTCTTAATATCAAACCGATTCAGGGAATGAATATCCGTTTGCGTGCCAGTGTGGAAAAGGCAAACAAGAACGGTTGGAAGTTCGACAATTATTATACCATGTGGGATATCGACGGACAGTACGAAACTTTCCGTGAAGCCTCCAACAACTACAATTATGAAGGAGTTATTTCTTATAACCGCAATATCAAGAAGGTCAGCCTCAGCGCTAACTTGGGTACTTCTATGCAAAAGAATGACTGGTATAAACTCTGGAATCAGGTTTCTCAACTGGCAGCTCCGGATGTGAAGTCATTGTCCAACAATGCCTCTATATTGAGTGGGACGGAAAGTGTGAATGCGAAAGAGAAACAGTCCGTATTCGGTATGTTGTCTTTGGGATATCATGGCTTGTTTGTAGATGGAACTTTCCGTAATGACTGGTCAAGTTCTTTGCCGAAAGCCAATAATTCTTACTTCTATGCTTCCGGTAGTGCCAGTGCCGTGTTGACGGAAATCTTCCCCAAACTGAAGAGCAAGACATTCTCATTCGCCAAGTTGCGTGGTTCTATTGCCCGCGTGGGTAACGATGCCGGTTTCGACCGTTTGATTAACAGTTATAGTTACGGAGGATTGTTCCGTAATGACATGGCATGGTTCCAGGGTGACGCCGTACGTAAGAATCCGAACTTGAAACCGGAAACAACCATCTCAAAAGAAATCGGTGCGGAAGTTCGTTTGCTGGACGGACGCCTGACAGCAGATGTTACTTACTATGACAAATACACTCGTGATCAGATTGTCGAGTCGGAACTTTCTTATTTATCCAATTACCAGCGTGTAATCATCAACTCCGGTAAAATCTCCAATAAGGGTTGGGAAATCTCCGTGAGCGGTGTGCCGGTGAAGGTTAAGAACTTCGAGTGGAAAACCATTTTCAACTGGTCAAAGAACAATTCCATGGTAGAATCATTGCCCGAAGGTATCGACAAGATACAGATTGGTAGCGGTGTGTACAACGTGAAGTCTTATGCGGAAGTAGGCAAGCCCTACGGTGCTATCTATGCGAAGACATTTAAGCGCGATGCCGAAGGATACATTCTTTGTCAGCTCGACGGGTCGCCGAAAGAAGGACAGGACTATGAATATTTAGGCTGTGTACAGGCTGACTGGCGAGGTGGCTGGAACAACGTGTTCCGTTTGGGTAATTTCTCCTTCTCTGTTATGTTCGACTTCCAGAAGGGTGGTAAGTTCTTCTCTCAGACATCCATCCAGAGTTCTGTAGACGGACAATCCGTCAAGTCATTGGAAGGTCGTGACGCGGATTTCTTCTCCAGAAAGATTTTGGGTGAGTCGGACGAAGAACGATATGGCTTCATGCGTCCTCAGAACGCCAACACACCGACTGCAAACGGACAGATTTATCCTGACTGGGGACGTCCTAAAGGGGTAGTTCTTCCTAACTGCCGTTATGACGAAGACGTAGAAGGGCTGGCTGGACAACAAGTATTGGGTTATTGTACCCCCGAACGCTATTGGATGCACTATACCTCTCGTGATATTTCCCGTTTCATCTACGATGCTTCTTATGTGAAGTTGCGTGAAATCACTGTCAGCTACGATTTACCGAAAAAATGGCTGAGAAAGACTCCGTTCCAGACATTCCGTGTGGCGGCTGTCGGACGAAATATTGCTACCCTGTTTGCCAATACACCGCACGGGCTGGATCCGCAGGCAACGAGTACAACAGGAAATGCACAAGGTTTCGAACGTGGTTTCAACCTGCCTTCCGCAACCTATGGATTTGATATTAAAGTTTCTTTTTAAATTCGTAAAGCATGAAATTGAAAAACAAAATATTACCGTTACTCCTGCTGGCATCGACTGCCGTGGGGTGTACGGACGGTTTCGAAACCACCAACTCGGACCCGAACAAATTGTATGAGGTAAATCTGCAGAGTATTTTCCCCGGTACGGTTTACAAAACAATGAATGCGATCAGTGAATTGAATAATAACCGTATGTGGAGTTATTCACGTTACATTACTAACGTCGCTTTCCAGACACCGTGGAACGAAAGGGGAGACGGATTCTACCGTAAGTTTTATGTAGAGATTCTGCGCGACCTGGAAGAGCTGGCAAAAGCATACGATGATGGCTCTTTGCCTAACAGTCTGGCTGTTGTAAAGACATGGAAAGCATTCACTTACTACCAGTTACTGTCACTCTATGGTCCGGTCGGACTAAGCCATGCCGGTATGGACGGAGGAACGGACAAGCGTATCTTTGATTATGATTCGGAAGCCGATGCTTACTATTCCATTTTGGGTTGGCTGGATCAGGCAGTCGATGAGTTCGACGAATCATCCACTGATAAGATTCTGAAAGACCCTGTTTATAACGGAGATGTGCAGAAATGGCGTAAACTGGCTAATACATTACGCCTGGAGATAGCCATGAATATCCAGAACATCAGCGAAGAGAAAGCACGCGAATATGCTGCGAAATCTATGGGACATGAAGAATGGCTGTTCAGTTCTCTGGACGATGCGTTTGCTCCCAAATATGGAACGGTGATCGACAAAGACTGTTCCTGGTATTACACTCGTTTGTATAAAGAAGAAATTCAGACGAAAGCAAACTGGGGACTGATCCCTTCCATGAACGAATATTTCGCCATTTATCTGTTCTCATACAACGATCCGCGTATGGAGACTTACTTCGACGGCTCCAACGTTTATTGGCCGGAACGCCAGCCTTATCGTATGACGGATGTGCTGACTCGTTCACACGACTGTGATGTGAGCGGTTGTTCTGCCAGCGATCAGCAGGAACATCTGCAATGGATGATAGATGGATATGAAGTGCGTGATTCATTGCGTGTACGGTACTCCATTCCATACGTTCCTACACCGGACAATCCGGGTGCCCGTACACCGTTCGGCTGGAGAAGACCGATCGACCCGACCGACCCGAACGGTACAAGAGAAATCCCTGATCCGTTGTCAATGAATGAAGACAACAGATGCTACATCAACCCGAGATATTATGCAATGGACGCTACGATGCCTTTACTGCGCTGGGCAGATGCTTGTTTCCTTTGCGCTGAGGCGAAAGTGAAGTTCGACTTGGGATCCAAGGATGCACAGACCTATTATGAAGAAGGCATCCGTGCTTCGTTCGAAGAGAACGGCTTGTCTGCTTCTTCTGCTGCCTATATGGCTCAGGAAGGAATCGCCTGGGGAACCAGTCATAAAGGATTCTATGATACCCGTAAACTGATGACTGCCGACATCAACGGAGCAGACGGTAAAGAAGGACAGTTGGAACAAATCTACAAACAACGCTGGTTTGCCGACTTCCTGGATGGAATGTCTGCCTGGCGTATGGAACGCCGCACACGTGCATTGAACCTTCCGCCTCTGTTTCTGAACGGATCTCAGGCTTATGAAGAAGGCGGAAATATGTACTACGGCTGGCCCGAACGCCTTTACTTCCCGGATGCGGAACGTCAGACAAATGCAGAGGCTTATTACAGAGCTATCGATTTGTTACAGAAGAATAGTCCGAAGCCTAATGCCGCCCGTTGGGGAGACAATATCTTCACGATGCTTCAGTTCGCAAAACCTGTACCTAATCAGGAAGAGATGATAGCCAGCTGGGAGAATATTGATTATGTACAGTTCAACATGGATTTCCAAGCCAAGAAGTATGGACAGACTTATGAAGAGTTCTTGAAGAATGCCCGTGAGCTGACCGGTATCAAGGATGCCGAAGAGGCTTTGGACAAGGCTTATAACTTCTTGATAGAAGCTACACTTTTAGTTTATAAGGTAGAAAAGTAGTAATTAAGTAATGACTGAAAAATGAAAAAGTATAAGATTTTTAATAAGACAGGTCTTGCAATATGCCTGACGTTGGGACTGGTAGCCGGATCGGCCTGTTCACCGACAGATGACGGTCCTTCCATCGATGATCATTTCTTGAACTATGAGATTCCGCAAATCAGACCGAGCAGCGATATTCCGGTAGGAGCCATTTATTGGAACTTGGGTAGTACGGGTGTGGATGAAAAGAAGTATGCGCGGTTGATTGGTGAATATAATCAAGGCGGACAGTATCCACAGCTTTGTCCGAATGTGCGTCCGGTGCTGGGACGTTATTCGATGGATATCAATAAAGCCGAAACTGCTGACTTGATTCAGCAGCACCTTACCTGGGCAAATAATGCCGGTATCAATTTCCTTATCTTGCCGAACATCGGTCTGGATACCAGTAAGGGAGATTTGCTGAACGAAGGTAACGTGAATTTCGTGAACTATATGGCGGGACTGAATCCCAACTCGGAAGGTATTGAGTGGGGAGGTTTGCGTTATGCGGTTTCTATGGATATGAATAATTTTGCAAGCGGACTGAATAATACCGCCATGATAGAAGATGATGCCGATGAAAATGGTGTCTCTGCACGTTGTGAGCAACTTTATAGCTTTTTTGTCAACCTGACAAGCCGTTTCTGTACGAACAACGATCTTTACTATACTGTAGACGGCAAACCGATGATTGTAGTCTGGAATGCTGATAAGTTGTATGCACGCGATTCTGAGAAACTTTATAATACGATCCGTGAAAGAGTACGTGAAAATGTAAAAGACGGCAATGGCAATGGGCTTGAGATCTATATCTTAGCACGTCAGGAACGCTGGACGCCTCCCGCACGCTGGCATAACTTCTTCCTAAGCGGAAAAGTGGATGCTGTGTACATGGATAATATGTACAATCAGACCGACTGGTTCCGTCCTACCTGCTATCCGCAGTGCATCGACCAGAACTTTAAGTACAACCGCGAATATGAGTGGGCTAATTACGGAGTAGACTTCGTACCTAGCGTTTCACCTTCGTTCAATCAGTGGATAGATGGTGATGGAACTCAGTTCTATAACTTCCCGGTGGTATTTAAGGATGAAGATATGTTCCGTAAGATGTGTAATGTTGCCAAGATGAACTTGGGAAAGCGTCCGATGGTCATCATCGATTCTTTTAACCGTTGGAATGTGGATCAGGCTATCGAACCGACTGACCCGAATTACGGGAATGGATACGGTATGAAATACCTTAATATTGTAAAAGAAGAATTTAAAGTGAAATAAGCATGAAAGCGATAAATTTTATCAATTGGAAATATATCGGCTTGACCGGATGTTTGGTGGCATCGTTACTGACTGCATGTGGTGACGATGAAACCGGTCCGGAAGTGGTGACGCCGCTAGAGCCTAAATTGGAGATCGTGAACGAAGCGTCCACCTTCAGTTTTTCTTCTGCGGGAAATTCCGCTCAAGTGTTGACATTCAATGCCAATCAGGATTGGCATATCGTACTGGATGATTCGGAAGGTGTGGATAATAGCTGGGTAGTGCTGTTTGAACGCGAAGGAACGGCCGGCGAAGGCAACAAAGTATGGGTAGCTGCAGCCGAAAATGTGGAACCGGATGCACGCCGTGCTAATTTTTCTCTCGTGTCCGGTGGCTTTAAGTTTGATTTCGTTATCTATCAGGCACAGAAGGATGCGGTGGTAATCACCGACCCGAAGGCCTACGAAAACCTGGATGCCGGTGAGCATATCATTTCCGTAGAGTTTGGAATTAACACAGGAGAGTATAAAACCAGTTTCCTCTATTCCGGTGACACGGGCTGGATCATGCCGACGGACGAACGCCCCGCAGGTGAACCGGAGACACGTGCGATGGAGAACCATACACTGTACTTTAAGGTGTTGCCGAATCAGAAGTTTGATATTCGTAGAGGTACCATTGAAATCTCTTCGAAAGATAATGATAATGTAAAGGCTACGATGAATATCTTCCAGACCGGTCTGCCCAAACCTGTCATTACGGTCGATAACAAGGAAATGTTCACTAACCTGGCATCGAAAGAAGATTCGATTCTGTTGAAATATAAGGCAACCAATACCAACGGACCAAGGGATTTGACGATTGATATTGATAAGAACGATCAGGATTGGATTTCGTTTAAGCCTGCTATAGACGCCAAGGGCGATTCTACCTTCCTCGTTTCCGTGAAAGAAAATACCGGTGGCGAACGTACGGCAACGATCGCGCTTTGTGCCGCTGCCGATAAGAAGGTGAGAGAAGAGTTTACCGTGACTCAGGCTCAGGCAAGCGATGTGGAACTGGTTATTACCAACAAGAGCGATTTCAGAACAAGTTTGGATAAGCTGGGCAGTGCCGCTACCGTGAAGTATAGCGTACAGTCTACATTGACCGATCCGAAGAACGAGATTTTGGTGGATATCGTATATCCGGAAAAAAGCGGTTATACGGCAGAGAATGGTTGGCTGCACATGGCAAACAACTCGATGCCCGAACGTGTCATCTTTACATACGATGTGAATAAGGTACTGAGAGAACGTCAGGCTACTGTCTACATTTATCGCAAGGGGTATGAAAACAAGAAAGACTATATGGTTATCCGTCAGGCTGCGGCCACTCAGATTGAAATTCCGGCTCCGGGAGGTTTGACGAATGTATTGCAGAGTCTTATTGATGACGAAATCTATAAAGATTGGGAATCCATCACTAGTCTGGAGTTGAAGGGCAGACTCAACGATACCGATTTGAACTTATTGAAGAACATGATGACAGCGGGTAAGGGCTACAACCTGAAAACTCTGGATATGACGGAAGTGGAGAATGAAACGTTGAAGAATGGTGTATTTATTGATTGTAACCTTTTGGAGAGTATTTCATTCCCGACAGGATTGCAATATGTACCGAGAGAAGCTTGTCGCCGCTGCACCAAACTGAGAACGGTAGTTGTGAACGAAGGTCCGACTTATATCGGTCGTCACGCATTCGGTAACTCAGTGATAAATGAAGCTTGGTTCCCTAGTACCATGACCTATGTTTACGGATATGTTTTTGATAACGTAACGACTTTGAAGACTTTGCACTTGAAGTCATTGCCGTTCCAGTGTAAGGAAGTTGCCCGTAGTGATGCCGACGAAGGTGCTACCCAACCGACAACCTGGTGTACTGTCTTTAAGACATGGCCGAGCACGGTATATGTACCGATGGAATATCTGGAATATTACAAGAATCCGGACCCGAAACACGTAGTTTCCATGCACTTCCAAGATCTGTTGAATACATTGACATCCGAATCGGAAGAATGGACGAAGGGCCCGAAGGTTCAGCAACCTTACTTGAAGTCTAATTCGGCATTGAAGAGTAATTTTACTTGGGGATCATCTGCCACTACTATCATGGGAGAATCCAATTGATATAGAGTCAAGTAGGTATATACTATAAAAAGAGCGGACTATCAGTCGGCGGGAAGATTCCCGCCATTGATAGTCTGTTTTTCTTTTGAGTCAGTAGTAAAGTCATGCATTGTTTCCTTGTCGATTCATTCGTAATGGTACAGTAAGGTTTTCGGTCCTATGACATAAAAAAAGAAAAGAATAATTGTTGTAATAATTCATTTGCTTATTTAAAGGACAAAGAACTTTTCAAGGTCAGCACCCATATCTATACGAAAGATATTGACCGATTATGCAGTAACTTCCAATCGTTTATTAATAAATTCTTTCATCGTTTATTATAAACGTCCCCCAAGTTTATTATAAACCCGAATATTGCTATTTTAGTAATAAATATCAATATAAAGCAACAAAAAGGGCTGCAATTCCCATAAAGAATCGCAGCCCTTAGCTTGTATCAGACTATCCGGCAAGCATTATCCGAAATGGAAACGCTTGCAATCTGTTATTATATTGTACTTATTATTACTCATTTTTCGTCTATATTATCAATGTTATCGAATTTACTTCCGGTTCTCACTTACAAATATACAACATAAAAAACGGTTTGTCAAGCCCTGCATGCTTCTTTCATACATCTGATGATAAATCAAATGGTAGAATCAGCATCCGGAGTGCTTTCTACCGCTGTATCGGAAGCAGACAACTGATTGACATATTCCTTCGGGAGAACTCCATATTGTGCCTTGAAACACTTGGCAAAATAAGAGGAGGAAGTGAATCCAACCTGTGCCGCAACCTCGGAAATACGTGTACCGCCCTGAATTAACTCAGCTGCCTTATTCATACGGAGGGCCTTCAGATAATCATTGGGCGACATTCCCGACAATGCTTTTATCTTCCGATAGAAGTTGGAACGGCTCATGTTCATCTGCTCTGCAAGAGTATCGATGGAGAAATTCTCGTCTGCCAACTGGTCGGCAATCACTTCCTGTATCTTGGCAACAAACTCACAATCTCTCTGAGTCATCGCAAGTTCTGCCGAGGCCTGATTGGCATTCCCGGACAAACTAGCCATCAGCTTATGGAAAGACTGCCTCAACCGGAGCAGGTTCTCGATCTGCTTATGCAGTTGTTTGATAGAGAATGGCTTCTCAATATACACATCGGCTCCGCATTCCAGTCCTTCCACCTTAGATTCCAGCGTCGTTTTTGCCGTCAGTAAGATGACCGGAATATGTGAATAGTCGATTTCCGATTTCACTTTGCTACAGAGTTCCAGCCCGTTCATTTCCGGCATCATCACATCACTGACGATGACGTCTACACTCTCCTGTTCGAGTATCTCAAGTGCCGCACGACCATTCGGAGCTTTCAGCACACGGAACCAGGCAACCAACGAGTCACGCGTCAGATTCAACAGTTCGACATTATCTTCTACCAGCAATACGGTGAATTTCTTTCCGGAGAACTCTGAAGGAATATTCTCTGCCGAACCTTCGTTTTCGGAATGAACCTCAACGATATCAGCAGCTTCTTCTGCCTTCTTTTCGTTTAAAGGAAGAGATAATATAAACGAGGAACCTTGCGGTTCGTTATCTTCAAGGCGCAGGCTGCCTTGATGGGCTTCTGCCAGAGATTTCGCAAAAGCCAGTCCGATACCGGTACCTGTGGCGGTAGCGACTTTATCATCCGGCATTTGGTAGAAGGCTTCAAATATCTTTCCCTTTTGGGCATCCGGTACTCCACGACCGTCATCACTCACATATATCTCATATCCCGCATCAGTTGTCACGAGTTTCAAATCGATACGCGTACGGGCATATTTTATCGCATTGCCCATCAGATTCACCAGTATCTTACTCAACTTTTCCCGATCGACCATTGATACCAGTTCCTGCTCAGGCAGAGTCAATACCAGTTCAATTCCCTTTAACTCGGCAGGACTGGTGAACTGACTATATACATCATTCACTATTTCCTTAATATCGCAACTTACCAGATTCAGTTGCAAAGCTCCGTTTTCCATCTTCTGGAAGTCGAGCAGCTGATTGGTAATCCCTAAAAGATAGTTTACATTCTTATCTATTACAGACAGATACTTAGCTTCTTTTCCTTCATGTTCTATCTCTTGCAACTTTTCAAGAGGCAATCGGATCAGACTGAGAGGGGTACGTATCTCATGTACCAGATTAATGAAGAAGCCGATCTTTGATTTATAAACTTCCTGTTCTTTAGCAATCTGATATTTCTCCATCCGACGTTTGTACTTATGCTTCACGCGAAGATTCCAGCGCCATGCAATCCAGACAATCCAGCCCATCAACAGGAGAATATAAATAAAATAGGCGAAAGAACTACGCCACCAAGGGGGAGTAATCACTACCCGCAGAGTAGTCGTTTTCTCGTTCCACTGATGGTCATTATTGGAGCCACGCACTTCGAACTCGTATTCTCCGGGAGGCAGATTGGTATAAGAAGCAGAGTTGTTCTCGGAGTTGGTAATCCACTCTTTATCTACTCCTTTTAATATATAGGAATATCTGTTTCGTGCCGGGTCTTCATAGCTTAACGCCACAAAACGAATCGTGAAACTATTATTTTCATAAGACAAGGTTATCTTGTCAGCCATATAAATCGGTTTCCCCAGTTGAAGCAGCTTCTTCACTTCCTGTTCGTCATTCAGATAGGATAAACGGATATCAGTCACATATACCGGAGGAATGTAGGAATTATCCACAAAACGTTCCGGCTGGAAAACATTGAAACCATTGATTCCGCCAAAATATAGTTTACCTTCAGAAGACTTTAAAGAAGAACGTGCCATAAACTGATTTCCCTGCAGACCATCATTAATCGTAAACTGTCGGAAATGAGCTTTAGAAATCGGATTAATCTTAAATATCCCTGCATTGCTGGATATCCAGAAATCTCCTGTCTGATCTTGTTCAATAGAATAGATCACCTTATTGGGAAGCGCAGAATCAAACTCAATAAATGCTTCTGTTTTGGGATCGAAGGAGCATAACCCTCCCCCATTCGTGCCAAACCACATCACGCCTTTGTTATCTTCAAATACCGTGATCACCGAATTACTGGTAATGGTAGTCGAATCTTCCCGTTCGTGCTGGAAATGTTTCCAGTGTCCGCTCAGGGTATTGTAGGAGAACACGCCGCTGTTGGTCGTTGCAATCCACAGGTTGTTATACATATCCTCATATATATCGCCCACGGAAATCATGGAGCCGATACTGGTGATCGTCATGAAATTATCGGCATCAGGATTATACCGGCATAAGCCCCAGCTTGTTCCAACGAAGATTTCCCCTTTCCGGTCTTTATACATACATAGTACGTCATTGCTGCAAATGGTATTGGGGATTCCGCGCGAGTGTGTATATTCCTTTATCGAACCGGTACGCAGATTAAGCACACGTATTCCTTCCGCATAAGTACCGATCCAAAGACAATCGCCGTCTAACATCAAAGAGCGAATATCATATTTCTGACTCTTTACACCACCGATATGATATTCCGAAAGCTCCCGTGTAACGGTATTGAAGAAATATAAGCCACTCTGAGTACCAATCCAGATATTTCCGTCTTTATTTTCACAGAATGGGCCTACCACCTCTCCTGCTCCCGCTATCCCCGACAGATAGGCGGGTGAATAGTAATCGAAACGCTTGGTCTGCTTGGACATATAGTTGATACCTCCCAAGTTCGTCAATACCCACAGAGCACCTTCCGCATCCCACATCATGCCGTTTATGGTCTGATCACTCAGACTTCGCGGATCAGCCGGATTATCTGCACGGAGGAAGGTTTTCGACTCGCGGTTGAATAGATAGAGTCCATTATCGGTTCCTACCAGCAGTTCATTTTCCGTATATTTCAGCAGGCTGCGAACTGCCCCGAAGTTCAATGAAGGAGCCATGTAATTCTCAACCGTTCCAGTCTGCCGGTTCAATCTCCCCAACAAATTGTTGCCTGCTCCCAGCCATACTTCTCCCTCTACATCCAGTACACAGTTTATTTTGTAACTATC
>ERZ779729.855-NODE-855-length-25392-cov-3.932707_pt1 | contig 25392 bp, 21 predicted proteins | sample MGYA00511072_ERZ779729 | MGnify/ENA primary metagenome ERZ779729 (study PRJEB29588, sample SAMEA2156675) | human gut metagenome | biome: human gut; feature: human-associated habitat; material: faeces | place: Denmark | collected 2008/2010 ...
AACCGCAGTGAGACGCCCGCCCCAGAGGCAGCCTGTGTCAATGGCGATGATGTTGGGGCGGTTGACGAGCCCCAGCATCGACCAATGTCCGAAGCAAATGACGGCATCTGCCGCCTTGCGCTCCGGATAGTCAAACCACGGTATGAAGTCTGGCGGTGCGCTCTGTGCGCCTTCCTTAAGGTCGAAATCGAGATTGCCAGTAGTCGCATTGACAAAACGCATCCGGGTGAAGCTGTTAAGAATGGCGCGCATGCGCGGGGCGCCAGTGAGCTCGTCGGACCACTGTGTGTTTCCGTACATGCCGGCAAGCCACAATCTCCAGTTCGGTCCTGCCAATGCTTCATGCGCTTCCTGAGCAAGCGTCCGGGCTTGCTCGAGCGTCCAAGCAGGATGGATGCCAGCATGAACAAACACAGTGCCTGCATCTTCTATGAGCAGCGGTTGAGCGCGCAACCAGTCGATCAGCTCGCAGCAGTCTGGTGCTGTCAAAATAGGCTGTATGGTGTCTTTTTTGTGTGCTTTCCCAGCGCCGGCCGCTACAGCAAGCAGATGCAGATCATGATTGCCGAGCGTTGTACGGGCACGATCGCCAAGCGATTTGACGAAACGCAGCGTCTCAAGCGAATCGGGACCGCGATTGACGAGGTCGCCTACGAAAACAATTCTTGCATCATCAGGTATTTGCTCGAGAAGTCCTTCAAGGCTTTTCAAGCATCCCTGAATATCGCCGATGGCGTATACATCATTGGCGTTCGCAGTGGTCGGCTGAAGCATGGCAGAATTTCCATTTGTGATGAGCCTTTTGAGGCATCTGCGCGTGATGCGCCTGAACTTCAAAAAACGGCTCAATAAGGCGCTTCATTGTAGAGGCGTCGCCACTTTCTAAGGAATGTTTGATGAAGCCTGTCCGCAAAGTCGTTTTTCCAGTCAACGGTCTCGGCACCCGTTTTCTGCCGGCTACGAAGGCTATGCCCAAGGAAATGCTGCCGGTTGTCGACAAGCCTTTGATTCAATATGCAGTCGAAGAAGCCGCAGCGGCCGGCATTACCGAAATGATTTTCGTGACGGGGCGCAATAAGCGAGCGATTGAAGATCATTTTGATACGCATCCAGAGCTCGAGCGCGATCTGCTTTCAAAAGGAAAAACGGAACTTCTCGAAATCGTCCGCGGCATTGTTCCCTCGGGCGTCAAGTGCATTTATATCCGCCAGCCAGAACCGCTCGGACTCGGGCATGCCGTTCTTTGTGCGAGACCCGCTGTCGGGGATGCGCCGTTTGCCGTCATGCTTGCTGATGATTTGATCGATGCGAAGCACTCCTGTATTGGGCAGCTCGTTGAGGCCCGAACTGCCATGGGCGGAGGTTCCGTGGTTGCTGTTCAGGACGTAGCTCCTGAAGAAACCAAGAAGTACGGCATAGTGAGCGTGGATGACGCTTCTCAGACAACGTCCCGCCTGCGTGGCATTGTCGAGAAGCCGGAGCCGGCTGTGGCGCCCTCTCGCCTTGCCGTGATCGGGCGCTACGTTTTCGAGCCGGAGATCTTTGATTGTCTTGAAGGTCAGCAGCCGGGCGTAGGCGGCGAAATTCAGCTCACTGATGGCATTGCTCGTCTTTTGACTGAGTCGCCATGTTACGCACACCGTTTTGACGGAACTCGTTTTGACTGTGGAAGCAAGCAGGGCTTCTTGGATGCGACTGTGCACTTTGCCAGGAAGCGCGGCTTTACGATCAACTGATTCGCAGCAGCAATAAACAAACGGCCGACCGATAGATTCGGGCGGCCGTTCAAATTTTCGAGATTGAAAAACTCAGGCGGCGCGGATTTTTGCAAGAAGCCGCGTTGTAGAGCGTTCATGCTCAAATGCAATGGCTTCGGCTCGTCCGCCCCAGGTTGCTGCGAGCTTTGTTTCAGGCAGCGCATCGATGTCGTAGTCGCCGCCTTTGACGTAAATTTCAGGGCGTACGGCTTCCAAGGGCTTGAGCGGCACCTTTTCTTCAAAGATCACAACAAGATCAACGGATTCAAGCGCTGCAAGCACAGCAGCGCGGTCATCCTGCACATTTATGGGGCGATCATCTCCTTTGCCGAGCATTTTGACGGAGGCATCACTGTTGATCGCGACAACAAGACTTGCACCAAGCGCACGGGCTTGAGCCAAATAAGTGACATGGCCGCGGTGCAAGATATCGAAAACGCCGTTTGTGAAAACAACAGGCTTCGGCAATGCCGCGGCTCGAAGAGCCAAATCGTCCTGAGAGACGATCTTCTGTTCGAAGGCGGGAGCAGGGAAGTGTTTGCTCATTTCACAAAATCCTTGAACCAAGGGGCAGCGACAGCTTCGGCAAGCGACTTGGCTGTGCGAGTGGCATCCGGTGCTTCGCTGATGACAGGCATTACTGTGCCATTCGTGCCGAGAAGAACGCGCTCCGGACAGCCTGCTGCTTTGCCTGCGGTACAGTCGCCGGGCTTGTCGCCGAACATGATGCTTTGAGAAAGGTCAATATTGAGTTCCTTGGCAGCAAGCAGGAGCATGCCGGGTCGAGGCTTGCGGCAGTTGCAGTCGATGCGGTATTCAGGCAGCGCCTTTTCAGGGTGATGCGGACAGAAATAAACACCAGCGAGCGGGGCGCCTGCTGATTTGAATGCCGCTTTCATCCAGCTTGTCAGCTTTGCGAAGTCTCTTTCGGTGTAATAGCCCCTTCCGATGCCCGATTGATTCGTGACGACGACGAGGAGAAAGCCAGCATCTGCAAGGATTCTGGCGGCTTCGAGCACGCCAGGCACCCATTCGAATTCATCAACGGCGTGAACATAGCCGTGATCGACGTTGATCACGCCGTCTCTGTCGAGAAAAGCGGCTCGGTACATCAGTCGACGGTCGGGTATTCGACGAGCAGTTTGCTGATGTAGTTGCGCGTGCCCTCCTGAACGGAACGGAAAGCAACATCGCAGCCGGCTGCGCGGAGCTTGTCGAGGTTGGCTTGCGTATAGGCTTGGTATTTGCCTTTGAGCGCATCAGGGAAGTCGATATATTCGATTTCTCCAGACTCGACGGCTTCGTTAAGGCTCAGCTCTGCACGGCCTTCTGCGTTTCGGATCGCATTGACGACGGAGAGCGCAACGTCATTGAAGGGCTGCGCACGGCCTGTGCCGCAGTTGTAGATGCCGCTTACTGGATGATCAAGGAAGTGCATAAGAACCTTGCAGACATCCTCAACGTAGACAAAGTCACGCATCTGTGCGCCGTTTTCATAGCCGAGGCAGCCTTCAAAGAGTTTTACTTTCCCGGTTTTCCTGTACTGGAAGTACTGGTGGAATGCTACGGATGCCATACGCCCCTTGTGCTGTTCATGAGGGCCGTAAACATTAAAGTACCGCAGGCCAATCACAGGAGCGCGCAGATAGTTAATGTCGTGACGGACAACTTGATCGAAGAGATACTTCGAATAACCGTAAACATTGAGCGGGCCTTCATAACGGATGTCTTCAACAAATTCCGTATGTGCGCCATAAGTGGCAGCAGATGAAGCATAAATGAAGGGAATGCGCAGTTCCTGCGCCCATCGGTAGAGGTCGAGCGTGTAGCGATAGTTGTTTTCCATCATGTAACGGCCGTCTTGCTCCATTGTGTCGGAGCATGCGCCCTGATGGAAAATTGCGCTCGGGCGCGGTGCTGTACCGGCACGCACTCGTGCGATGAAATCGCGTTTGTCAAAATAGTCAACGATGCGGCACTTGGAAAGATTGACGAACTTTTCGCTCTTTTCAAGGTTGTCGACGGCGATTATGTCTGTGACGCCGCGGGCATTGAGCGCAAGGACATTGTTGCAGCCGATGAATCCGGCTGCGCCGGTAACGAGAATGCTCATGGTTTTTCGTTCCTAAGCATGAAATGGAAGCGCGGAGGCGACGCAAAAACGCTCTGCTTTGCGTCAATCAAATAGCTCTTCGTAGGATACCGCAGCCGTTCCGAGCTTCCCAACGACGATGCCGCCGGCTTGGTTGGCGATTCGGACGGCGTCCTCGATAGGCATGCCTGTAGCAAGCATGGCTGAAAGAATGGCGATAACGGTATCGCCAGCGCCGGAAACGTCGAAGACTTCTCGTGCTTGGGCTGGCACGTTAATCTGGCCGTCACGCTTGTAGAGCGTCATTCCTTCTTCGCTTCGCGTGAGCAACAGATAATCGAGACTCAATTTTGCGCGAAGGGCCTGCGCCTTCATCGTCAGTTCGGTTTCGTTTTTCCAAGGGCCGACAACTTGACGGAGTTCGGCGCGGTTGGGCGTGATCACTGTGGCCCCCTCGTAACGACTGTAGTCGTCGCCCTTCGGGTCGATAAGGATCGGAATGCCTTTGGTTCGCGCTGCTTCAATCATTTGTGCAATGTGCGACAGCCCGCCTTTGCCATAGTCGGACAGAACGAGCGCATTGGTTTCTTCAAGAAGCGAACGGAAGCTGTCTAAATGTCGCAAGAGCGACTCTTCGGCAGGAATAGCTTCAAAGTCGCAGCGCACCATTTGCTGCTGGCGCGCAACTACGCGCAGCTTCACCGTGGTGGCGAGAGAGGCGTCGAATTCGAGCTTGGGTTCGATGCTGGCGCTCTTGAGCAGCGCTTCAATACGGTGGCCGGGCTCGTCGTCGCCCACGACGGAAAGCAGTGTGGAACGGGCGCCGATGCTGGCAATGTTGCGCGCAACATTGGCCGCACCGCCGAGGCGCTCTTCCGTGCGCGTGATGCGAACGACTGGTACGGGGGCCTCCGGCGAAATGCGCTCGGCGTCGCCGAACCAATAACGGTCAAGCATGGCGTCGCCAGTGACGAGCACGCGAGCTTTGCTGAGAATGGATTTGTTCATGAGTAACGTGACCGGTTGAGGCACGCTCGAAACAATCGGGCGGCAGCGAACTTCGGTCCTGCCTTCTTAACTGTTGACTAGCGGCGATTTTACCTGTGGCTGAGTTTTTGCGGCAGAGAATGCACGCCTTGCCCTGCTGCACCGAAGCTTTAATTTGGCCATGTGCGTAGCGGAAACCGAATTGTTTTCGGTCATGACGGTACACCGTTAAAATAAACAATTTGGGTGTTCTTGCCCCCTCCCGATTATTGAAAATAAGGATCAACGATGCAGGCAGATGCGTCAATTTTCAAGGCCTATGACATTCGCGGCATTGTGGACGACACGCTGACGGAATCCGTCGTTAAGGCCGTCGGCCGCGTACTCGGCACAATGGCGCTCGAGCGCGGCGTCGAGCGCTTCTGCATTGGACGAGACGGTCGATTGACAGGACCGCGCCTCGCTGCGGCACTGATCGAGGGCGTTGCCTCTACTGGCATTCGCGTTATCGATATCGGAGCAGTGCCGACCCCAGTGCTTTACTTTGCAACCAAGCATTTCGGTTGCGGTACGGGGGTTGCTGTGACCGGCTCGCACAATCCGCCCGAATACAACGGGCTCAAAATGATGGTGGCGGGCATTACGCTTGCTGCTGAAGATATTCAGGATGTTCGTCGACGCGTGCAGGAAGAGCGCTGGCGCGTGTCCGAAAAGCCTGGTGAAGTCGAGCAGGTCGACATTGTGGGCGAATACATGAAGAAAGCGCTTGACGGCATTCGTCTTGATCGTCGCCTTAAAGTTGTGGCCGATGCGGGCAACGGAATTGCCGGGCCTGTGATGATGCGGCTTCTTGAGATGCTCAACGTGGAGGCGATCGGCCTCTTTTGCGAACCAGATGGACGATTCCCGAATCATCACCCTGATCCTTCCAAGCCTAAAAATCTTGAGGCGCTAATTGAAACAGTGAAGCGTACGGGCGCTGACTACGGCTTTGCGCTCGACGGCGACGGTGACCGGCTTGGCGTTGTCACCAACTGCGGCGAGGTGATTTACCCGGATCGGCTCATGATGCTTTTTTCCGCGGATATTCTGTCGCGGCATCCGGGCGCACGAATTGTCTACGACGTGAAATGCTCAAGAAAGCTGGTTGATTGGATCGTCAGTCACGGCGGCATTCCGACAATCAGTCCGACAGGGCATTCGCTTGTAAAAGGCAAGCTTCGCGAAACGAATGCGCCGTTTGCAGGAGAGATGTCCGGGCATCTCTTCTTCAACGACGAACGTTGGCTCGGTTTTGACGACGGACTTTACGCTGCGCTGCGTCTGCTTGAGATCCTGTCTCGCGAGGCTGACCCCTCTGGGGCGCTTGCTGCGCTGCCCAATGCCGTTAATACGCCTGAACTGCAGATTCCGACGCAGGAGGGAGAGAACAAGGCTTTTATCGAGCGATTCCGCGAAGCATGCCGATTCGAAGATGCGCAGAACGTCATCAAGGTCGACGGCGTTCGCGTCGAGTGGGCCGATGGATTTGCGCTTGCGCGTGCGTCGAATACGACTCCGGTCATCGTTGTCCGCTTCGAGGGAGATACGCCGAGCGCGCTCAAACGCATTGCGGAGCGGTTTACCGCTGAGATGCGCCGCATTGATCCGAATATTCAGATTCCGGAGTGAGTCATCGTGATGAATCATGCCAAGGCAGTCTTGCTGCCTTTTCTGCGTGACAGCGCTGAAGAGCGCGCTTTTGCGACGGCTTGCGGGATTCGCCTCGATATTTCCAGGCAGAGGCTTTCTGCGTCGGATTTTGATCGGCTACTCGAAGTTGCTGAAAAAAAAGGGCTCAAGGCAGCCTTTGCCCGCATGGTTCAAGGCGACATCGTGAATCTTTCCGAAGGCAGGGCAGCATTGCATACCTCGCTTCGGTCTTGGGATTCGAAAGCGCCGCATTTTGAAGAGGTGTCCCGCGAACGCGAGCGAATCTTTTCTTTTGCAACATGGGTGAGGGAGGGCCGCTGGCGCGGCTGCCGCGGCGACAAAATCACCGACGTCATCAACGTTGGAATCGGCGGCTCAGAAATGGGGCCTCGTGCCGTCTGGCATGCGCTCCGTCCGGCCCGCCCCGACATTCATCTGCACTTTCTGTCGAGCGTGGACGGCGTGCTCCTAGAGCGCACGCTCGCTGAGTGCAACCCGCGTTCAACACTCGTCATCGTATCTTCCAAAAGCTTCACGACTCGCGAAACCCAGGTCAATGCCGCGGCGGTTGATCAGTGGCTGCTTGACAGCGGCATCGTAGGTGCCGATCGTGCCAAGCATATGGTTGTCGTTTCGGCTAATCCGCAGGCACCTGACATCATGTGTCTGCCGCCGCAGAATTTCTTCCATCTTTGGGACTGGGTCGGCGGACGCTTTTCCGTCTGGAGCGCAATCGGTCTGCCGCTGGCTATCGGACTTGGCGCCGATGCTTTCCGCGAATTTCTGCAGGGCGCCAATGAAATGGACCGGCATGCGCTCGATGCGCCTGTCGAGGCGAATTTGCCTGCGCTGCTGGCGCTTGCCGCCTATTGGAACGCAACGCGGCTTGAAATTACTTCACACTGTCTGCTGCCGTACGATGAACGGCTTCGTGTGACAGTGCCGTGGCTGCAGCAGCTTGAAATGGAGTCGCTTGGAAAGAATCACACGCCCGAAGGCCTTCGGATTCCCGGACACACGGGGCTCGGCGTATGGGGCGCCAACGGCAACGAGGCGCAGCACAGCTTCTATCAGTGGCTTCGCGAAGGAACGGGCCGCACGAGCATTGACATCGTATGGAGCGAAATGCCTGGGCACCGCTACGCCGAACACTACCGAGTACTGCTTGCCAATGCCCGCGCGCAAGCGGAAGCGCTTGTGACACGCGACCCTCAGAGCCCATTCTTTAATGCAGTTTCGGCCATCATCATTGATGCAGTAACGCCGCGCCGACTTGGTGCTTTTATGGCGATGTACGAGCACAAGACCACCATGCTCGGAACGCTTTTCGGACTCAATCCTTTTGATCAGCCGGGCGTCGAACTCGGTAAGCGTCTTTCCAAGCGAGCCGAAGCAGGCGGCGATCCGGCAAGAATTCTTGAAGAAGAGGCGGATCGAGCGTGAAGATACTGATCGTAAAAACGTCCTCAATGGGTGACATTATTCATGCGCTCCCCGTGGCTCATGATATTAGGACGGCTTTGCCCGATGCTGTGATCGATTGGGTGGCCGAAGAAAGCTTCAAGGATATTCCGATGCTCGCGCCCGCTGTTCGAGCGGTGCACGTGACAGCCTTTCGCCGCTGGCGAAAGGCACCGTTTGCCGAGCGCACGCGTAATGAGGTGAAGGCGCTCAAGGCTGCGCTGCAGGCTGAAAAGTATGACCTCGTGCTGGATATCCAGGGTTTGATGCGCTCGGCGCTGACCGCAAAGTGGACCGCCGTGCCGGTGACTGGGTATTCGAGACAGACTGTCCGCGAGCCGCTTGCAAGTTTCTTTTATGCCAGAAAGCTTGACCTGCCGGAATCGCTGGGTGCGGTGCGCCGCTACCGATTGGCTGCCGCAGAGGCTCTAGGCTATCGAATTGACGAAAGTCGAGTTTGTTTTGGTTTGCAAGCTGTCGACGAGCCTGTGCAGCCGGTTGTCCCTGGGACGGTGGCCTTTGCTGTGAATACGAGCCGCGATGAAAAGCTGTGGCCTGAGGCCAACTGGATAGCGCTCGGCAAAATGCTCGCGGGCGCGGGTCATCCGATTGAGCTTTATTGGGGCAGTCCTGCCGAGGAGCTTCGCGTCAAGCGTTTGGCCGAAGCCATCCCCGGCGCCGTCGTGCTGCCGCGGGCCGGTCTGGCGCGTGTAGCGGCATCGCTCTCTCGCGCGCAGGCTGTGGTCGGTGTTGATACGGGCCTCTCTCACCTGGCTGCGGCACTGGGTCGTCCAAGCGTCGGGATTTTCGTTTCGACGCCAACGCAGACGCTTCATCTTGTGGGCGATGGACCTGTTGCTTCGCTCGGCGGCGTCGACAAGCTGCCGGGCGTTGACGAAGTGGCTGATGCGCTCGTGCGCGTAACCGACGAGGCGGGGCAACCTATTTCCTTAGAAAAATGAAAATAACACCAGCTATCTACCGCGCCGTCACAATGGTGGCGCTGCCGCTCGCGAGCCTTTATCTCATGTGGCGATCACGCAAGCAGCCTGCCTATCGAGAGTTTTGGGATGAGCGCTTCGCCTGGGGCACCTATCCGCTTCGACGCACGGATCGACCACGCATATGGATTCATGCTGTGTCGGTGGGCGAAACCAATGCCGCGCGGCCGCTTCTGGCTGCGATGCTTGAGGATTGGCCTGACTGCGATGTTCTTCTGACGCATATGACGCCGACAGGACGAGAAGCAGGCGAAAAACTCGTGCAACTTTCGCCTGGGCGAATTCATCAGTGTTATCTCCCCTATGATGCCCCTTATGCAGTCGAAAAATTTTTTCGGCAAACTCGTCCGACAATGGGCGTCATTATGGAAACCGAGGTTTGGCCCAATGTTATGCGCGAGGCGGAGCGGCGGCACATTCCCATGGTTCTTGCCAATGCGAGAGAAAGCGAAAAATCTCGCTCCCAGGCCGAACGAGCCATTGATGTGCTTCGGCCCGCTTTTGCTTCCTTCGCTGCAGTACTGGCGCAAAGCGCGGAGGATGAGGAGCGGTTGCGCAGCCTCGGTGCGCAGCATGTGACGGTGACGGGAAGCCTTAAGTTTGATCTCAAACCCGATGCCTCGCAGACAGCGGCAGCGCGTGAATGGCGCTCGAAACTCGGCAGGCCGGTCATTCTTATAGCTTCTACTCGCGAGGGCGAGGAGGTGCGGTTTGCAAAGGCGCTTCTTGAGCATCGCGCGCTTTGCCGTCGCGCACATGTCTTTGTGGTGCCGCGGCACCCTCAGCGCTTTGACGAAGCGAGGGCCGCGTTCGAGGCCGAGGGCTTCAAAGTGGTACTTCGGTCAAAGCTTCGAGATGCAGGCTCCATTCCTGAAACGGCCGATATCGTGCTCGGCGACAGCATGGGCGAGATGAGCTTTTACTGTGCGCTCGCCGCAGCGACGGCGATGGGTGGCTCGTTTGAGAACTGCGGCTCGCAGAACGTTATTGAGCCGGCCATGGCCGGCTCCCCGGTGATTGTCGGGCCCTCTACCTATAATTTCGAAAAAATCATTCGCGACGGAATCGCTCATGGCGCTATGCGTCAGGTGAGCGATCCGGCAGGAGCGCTCGAGCTTTTTGAGTATTGGCTTGACCATTCTGACGAAGCGGCTGCCGCGGGTGAGGCGGCCAAGCGCTTCGCTGATGAATATGCGGGCGCGACCAACCGCATGATGAGCATTTTGGACAAACTATGGCAGAACGCACGCAAGCTCGAATCCCGAATGTCTTAAGCATTGCCGGCGTTGATCCTTCCGGGGGTGCAGGACTTCTTGCCGATATTAAGGCCATGTCGGCATGCGGTGCCTATGGCTGCGGTGTCGTAACAGCACTTACTGCGCAGAATACGAAGGGCGTTTTCGGAGTTGAGACTGTCTCGCCCGAGTTCGTGCGGCGACAGCTCGATGTGCTCTTTGATGATGTGGCGATCGATGCCGTGAAAATCGGCATGCTGAGCGATGCAGCCGTCATTGATGTTGTGGCCGACGTGCTTCAGGCTAGACGGCCGCGCTTCATCGTAGTCGACCCAGTCATGGTTGCCAAAAGCAAAGATCGGCTTCTTGCGAAGGATGCCGTTCAGGCGCTGGCTGAGCGCTTGCTGCCGCTTGCTACTGTCATTACCCCAAATCTGCCCGAAGCGGCCGAGATTCTTGGTGAAGAAGAAGTCGAAAGCGCGGATGCGATGGATGCTGTTGCAGAACGGCTTGCCAAACGGGTAGGGCCGTCGGGTTGGGTGCTGCTCAAAGGCGGCCACCTCAAAGGTAATATCGCAAGTGATCTTTTGCTGGGGGCGGGAATCTCCCTGCGTTTCGAAGCTCCCAGGGTTGAAACAAAGAATACGCACGGAACAGGCTGCTCGCTTTCTTCCGCATTGGCAGCTTTGCTGCCGCAGACATGTTCCGTGCCGGATGCTGTTCAGCGCGCCAAAACTTTTATAACAGGGGCTATTGCAAATGCCGATCGGCTTGTCGTCGGCAGCGGACATGGCCCGACGCATCATTTTTGGCAGGTTTGGCGTCGTCAGATGTAATTAAATGTAAAAAATCAAAGATTCCCTCTTGACGAATTAGCCTGCAATCAGCATAATTCAACTCCTCGGCGCATTAGCTCAGTCGGTTAGAGCAGAGGAATCATAATCCTTGTGTCCGCGGTTCGAGTCCGTGATGCGCCACCAGATTCCAACCCGGTCTGCAGTTACGCAGATCGGGTTTTTTGTTAACAACGGTTTCGAGATATCGGTCCGCCATTGATCCCGAAACTTCGCCACCGGATGTAACCCGTGCCCGCGAAAAAGCTGTACATGCGCAGCTTCGGCTGCCAAATGAATGACTACGATTCCTCGCGCATTGCTGACCTGCTGCGCGAGACGCTTGGTGCTGAACGAACTGAAAATCTGGAAGAAGCAGATTTAGTCGTCATCAATACTTGTTCGATTCGAGAAAAGGCCCAAGAGAAAGTTTTCTCCGATCTCGGACGAATACGCGAAGTCAAGAAACTACGCCCGTGGATGCTCATCGCTGTGGGCGGTTGCGTGGCATCGCAAGAAGGGAAGGATGTTGTCAAGCGTGCTCCGTGGGTCGACGTTGTGTTCGGTCCCCAGACGCTTCATCGTTTGCCTGCGCTCATTGAGGCGAGATTGCAGACTGGCAAGCCACAGGTCGATGTGAGCTTCCCCGAAATCGAAAAGTTCGACCATCTTCCGCAGCCGCAGGCGCATGGCGCTACGGCATTTGTCTCGATCATGGAGGGCTGCTCAAAGTATTGCTCCTATTGCATCGTGCCCTATACGCGCGGAGAGGAAATTTCTCGTCCGCTGGTCGACGTGCTTGTGGAGGTCGCACAGCTCGCCGACCAAGGCGTGAAGGAAGTAACACTGCTCGGCCAGAACGTTAATGCATACAGAGGCCTTTCGCCGCAGGGCGAAGTCGTGGATTTTGCAACGCTTCTTGAGTACGTCCACGACATTGACGGCATCGAGCGCATCCGCTATACGACAAGCCATCCTAGAGAATTTACGGCCCGTTTGATTGACTGCTATGCGCGATTGCCTAAGCTTGTCAGCCACGTGCACCTGCCGGTTCAGTCTGGCTCGGACCGCGTGCTGGCCGCGATGAAGCGCGGCTACACAGCGCTTGAATACAAGTCGATCATCCGCAGACTGCGGGCTGCGCGTCCGGGGCTTTCTATTGCAACCGACATCATCGTGGGCTTCCCTGGCGAAACGGAAGCCGATTTCGAGGCGACCATGGATCTCGTGAGGTGGGTTGGATTTGATGCGAGCTTCAGTTTCATCTTCAGCCCGCGGCCAGGCACCCCGGCCGCTCGGATGCCTGATGACACCCCTTATGCGGTCAAGCTCGAGCGGCTGCAGCGGCTGCAGGCTGAAATTGATGCAAAAGCGTCGGAAATCAGTCAAAGCATGCTCGGCTCGATTGAGCGCGTTCTTGTTGTCGGACCAGCCAAGCGCGGCGAAGGCATGCTGAGCGCACGAACCGACAACAACCGAATCGTAAACTTTCGTGGCGGCGCCGAGCTTATCGACAAAATGGTTCGGGTACAGATAACCGACGTCTATCCGCATACACTTGGCGGAGAGTTGGTTGAAGCCTGAAAAGGCCGAGGTTGAAAGCGATGACAGATAAGCAGCAAGCCGCACAGGCAGGACGCGATACAGAGCACTTGAGCTTCAGCGCCGATGCGAGCAATACCGTACTTGCGCATCTTTGCGGACCGCTTGATGAAAATCTGCGGCAAATGGAAACGATTGTCGGTGCGCGGATTGCTCGGCGAGGGAACTTGTTTCACGTTTCGGGCGAGCGCCGAGCTGCGCAGCGCGCCGTGCGCGCGCTGGAGGTTTTGCTCGATCGGGTCAAGCGCGAAGGCAAAGCCCTCTCAGTGGACGATATTCAGTGGCATTTTGTCGGCAACGATGATGAATATCGTGCGAAGAACGCTGTTGGCACGGAGGCTGTTGCGAGCGATATTCAGTTAAAAACGCGCCGCCGCGATCTTCAGGGGAGAACGCCCAATCAGCGAGCGTATCTTCAGGCCATCCTTACTCACGACATCAGTTTCGGCATTGGACCTGCAGGGACGGGCAAGACCTTTCTGGCTGTGGCGACAGCTGTGGATGCGTTCGAGCGAGGCATGGTCGAGCGCATCGTGCTCACACGACCGGCAGTGGAAGCGGGAGAACGCTTAGGGTTTCTGCCAGGCGATCTTGCGCAGAAAGTGGATCCGTATCTGCGGCCGCTCTACGATGCGCTTTTTGATTTGATGGGTTTCGATAAGGCGCAGCGTCTGATGGAGCGCCAGTCGATTGAAGTCGCGCCGCTCGCTTATATGCGCGGCCGAACGCTCAACAACGCTTTTGTCATTCTTGACGAAGCGCAGAACACGACTGCTGAGCAGATGAAGATGTTCCTGACGCGCATAGGCTTCGGCTCGAAGGCAGTGATTACTGGCGACATTACGCAGATCGACTTGCCGCGAGGCGTGCTTTCCGGACTCAAGCATGCATCCCGGATTCTTGAGGGCGTGCGCGGCATTTCGTTTACGAAATTTAACTCGGGTGACGTTGTCCGTCATCCGCTCGTAGCGCGCATCGTGGAAGCTTACGATGCCGCGCAGAAGCGCGAAGATGCATTGCGCCGGGAACGGCTCATCGAGCGGTTCGGCCAGGCAGACAAGCTTCAGAGGTCTGCAACGGCCTCGACAATGGATCAGAAGGAGAATGCGTCATGAGAGCAGGCTTGCGCAGAAGAAAGGTTTTGACAAGCATGCTGCGGCCAAAGCCTGAACTTGATGTCGAATTTCAGAACGAGGAAGCGTTCCCAGGCGAACTTCCGCCAAACGCAAGCATGCACAAGTGGATGCTGGCCGCTTGCGAAAGAAAGACGGCTGTCGTCGTGCGATTTGTCGATGCTGAGGAGGGGAAGCTTCTCAACAGTACCTATCGCAACAAGGATTACGCAACAAACGTTCTTACCTTCGACTACGCACGTGTGCCCGTGGTGACGGCCGATCTCGTCATCTGCGTGCCTGTTCTAGTCCGAGAGGCCGCCGAGCAGAACAAGACGTTTGAAGAGCATCTTGCGCATCTTCTCATTCACGGCATTCTGCATGCGCACGGTTATGATCATCTCGAAGAAGCGCAAGCCGAAGCGATGGAGGCGAGAGAAACCGAGATCATGATGCAGCTCGGCTTTGCCAATCCCTACAGTGATCGCAACGGTATGGTTCACGATTGATCGAACGACGGAATGCACGTCTTTTTTAAGGCGTGTATTCTTCGAAAAGTTTCCCTTTCAACTTTTAGACGGTATGTCAAGCGAACCCCCGAGTCCGAAAACCAAAAGTTTTTTTAACCGCATCGCATCCGCGTTTCACGATGAAGAGCTTTCCGACCGCGAAGATCTGGTCGAGGTACTCAAAGAAGCACGGGCTCACAATCTGATTGCGGCAGATACGTTCTCCATGATCGAGGGCGCACTTTCAGTCTCCGATCTTCGCGCCTCCGACATCATGGTGCCGCGCTCTCAAGTTCAAGCGCTTGACTTGCTTGAAGACAGCAGCGCATGGGTCCGAACAATCATCGAATGCGGTCACTCTCGCTTCCCGGCCGTTGAGGGCGACCTCGACAACGTGATTGGCATGGTTCATGCAAAGGATCTGTTGCGGCTGGTGCTGCATCCTGAAGCCGATGTCAAGCGTTTTGTTCGCCCTGCCCGCTTTATCCCTGAAAGTCAGCCGGTCAATGTATTGCTTCGTGATTTCAAATCGACGCGAAGCCATATGGCGCTCGTGATTGACGAATTCGGCAGCGTCTCCGGTCTAATAACTATCGAAGATGTGCTTGAGCTGATTGTCGGCGACATCTCGGATGAGTTCGATCGTGAAGACAAGAGTCAGAACATTGTTCAGGAAGGCACGCACTGGCGTGTAAAAGCGCTGACGACAATCGAGCAGTTCAACGAATATTTCGGTTCCGATCTCGAGGATGATTACTGCGAGACTATTGGCGGTTTGGTGACGGATCGCTTCGAACACGTTCCGCATGCAGGTGAAGTGCTCGAAGAAAAAGGATTCCGCTTCAAGATCGCCCGTGCGGACGAACGTCAGGTGCAGCTGATCCTTGTCGAGCGGCTTGACTGACGCCGCTTTCTGCTGCGCATTCAGAGGAGTGTCGGCATGAGACAATTCGGCCACAATCGAACGGTCGCCAAGCCCCTCATCCTCATTGGAGGAGCATTTGCCGCCGGGATTGTCTTCTCCTCAGGCTTTTCGCCGCGCGGTTGCCCGGTTCTGAGTCTCATAGCGCTGCTTGCGCTGTTTGCGGGCGTTGCTCGTTCTGAAACGTCCCGCAGCGTTTTTGCGACGGCCTTCTTCTTCGGCATAGGCTGGTTTGCTCCAGGGCTCGCTTGGACGCTTGATGCCATGATCGTGCACGGTCGGGTTCCTGCTGCGCTCGCTCTCGGCGGACTGATTGCACTTGCTGCGCTTTGCTCCCTGTTCGCCGCCGTCGCTGCAACGCTCGCCAAGCGATTTTTTCCCGGCGATTCGAGTCTTTGCTGCTATGGCTTTGCCGGCTTTCTTACCATTGGCGAGTATCTGCGCGGCAACGGCCTCGCCGATTTCGGCTGGCTAACGCCTGCAGATATGGTCGCTGGCTTGCCGTTGGCCGGCTGGGCGCCATTGACAGGTGCCGTCGGCATCAATGCGGTCGTTTTCTTTTCAATCGCAGCACTTTGCGCTGCAGCATCAGCTGTGCGCAAAGGCCGATTCGCGCGGGCAGCCTGCCATGCCATGTTGCCCACTTTAGGCCTGCTGATTGGTGGTTACGGTCTCTCTCAAAATTGGTCCATGCCCGGCGACACGCTTGCAGTGCGTGTTGTTCAGGCAGACTTGCCCGTAGTCAATGGCTTTGTCAGAGCTGATCCAGCTCAAAGAATCGCAACAGTGGCATCGCTTAGCGAAAGGGCGTGGACTAATGGCGCCGAGCGGCCGTTGCTTCTGACGCCCGAAGGCATGTTGCTTACGGATCTTGGGCATTTGGATGCAGCTTCGCAGCGTGCGCTCGGCAGTTTGCTGCAGGCAACGCCGGGGCCCGTTCTTTTCAACGGATTTCGTCAAGATGCGCCCGGATCGTGGCGAAATACTTCGTTCCTCTTTGATCCGTCGCATTCTGATCAGCTGGCATTCGTCGACAAGCGCAAGCTTGTTCCCTTCGGGGAATACGTGCCGGCAGGCTTCCGCTGGTTTGTCGATTTGCTCAGAATTCCGCTGAGCGATTTAACGCCGGGCGCAATTGATCAAGCTAATCCTTCCGTGCATGGCGTGCCGCTCGGCATTCTCATCTGCTATGAAAATCTTGACGGCGAGGTGTTGCGCGGGCTTTGGCGGTCGAGGCCTGAAAACAGTCCCGGCTTGCTGGTCGTGACCTCGAATCTAGGATGGTTCGGCGAGGCGGTTCGGTGGCAGCATCTCAATATGACCCGGCTTCGAGCGCTTGAATCAAGTCGTCCGGCAGTGAGCGTCAGCATGAACGGCCTTTCGGCTTATGTGGACGAAAAAGGCCGGGTGCTCAACGAAGCGCCCTCAAGCGGCTCGGCTGTCTGCGACTGGCGCGTACGGACCCAGACGGGATCGGCTACGCCCTACATGCGTTTTGGTGATTTGCCCGCTGTTTTTTTTGCAATGCTTGCGACAGCTGCAGTGTTTTGCGCAGCAAGAGCACAACGGACTCGTCGAGCCGTTTGAGTGCTCAAAAAAATCGCGCAGCCCCTCGGGCGATATAATCGTTTTCTTACTTTGTCTTCGGCATTGTGCGTGCCGATTTTCCCTTCAATTTTCCGCGCCGTGCGTTTAGCCGGCGCAGCAAGTCGACATGATTACCTTTCAGGAAGTCATCCTGCGCCTGCAGGAATACTGGAACCGCCAAGGCTGCGCTCTGATGCAGCCGATCGACATGGAAGTCGGGGCGGGTACGTCTCACACCGCGACGTTCCTGCGGGCGCTTGGTCCGGAACCCTGGCGAGCCGCGTACGTTCAGCCGTCGCGCCGCCCAAAGGACGGCCGCTACGGCGAAAATCCGAATCGTCTGCACCAGCATCATCAGTTCCAGGTTGTGCTGAAGCCTGCGCCCACGAACATTGTTGACCTCTATCTGGGGTCGCTCAAGGCGCTCGGCGTCGACATGTCCGTGAACGATATTCGCTTTGTCGAAGACAACTGGGAGAATCCGACACTTGGCGCCTGGGGGCTTGGCTGGGAAGTCTGGATGAACGGCATGGAAGTGACGCAGTTCACATATTTCCAGCAGGTTGGCGGTCTGGAGTGCAAGCCGATCACAGGCGAAATCACCTACGGTCTGGAACGCCTCACGATGTATCTGCAGAATTGCGATAACGTCTTCGATCTTGTCTTCACAAAATGGACGAATCCGGACGGCAGCGAGCGCATTCTTACCTACGGCGATGTGTTCCATCAGAACGAAGTCGAGCAGTCGATCTACAACTTTGAAGCGAGCGACTGCGACAAGCTTCTTCGTCAATTTGACTATTTCGAAGGTGAAGCCAAGCGGCTCATGGATCTCAATCTGGCATTGCCTGCTTATGAAATGGTTCTCAAGGCCGGTCACACTTTCAACCTGCTCGATGCGCACGGCGCGATTTCTGTGACGGAGCGTGCCGCCTATATCGCCCGCATTCGCAACATTTCCCGTTCGGTCGCTCAAAGCTACTACGACTCCCGCGAACGACTGGGCTTCCCGATGCTCAAGAAAGCCGCTCAGTAAAGCGAGGAGGAAAGAACAAAATGACGAATCTGCTCGTTGAACTGCAAACTGAAGAGCTGCCGCCCAAGGCGCTTAAGAGCCTGTCGAACGCGTTTGCCGAAGGCGTGCGCAAGAGCCTCGCGGATCAGCATTTCTTGGCCGAAGGCGCCGAAGTTGCTGCCTACGGATCGCCCCGTCGCCTGGCTGTTCACATAACGAACGTGCTGGACAAAAGCCCCGAAGAAGCGTATTCGCAGAAGCTCGTGCCTGTCCGCGTCGGTCTTGATGCCGAAGGAAAGCCCACTGCAGCGCTCACGAAAAAAATGGCCGCGCTCGGCATTGCCTGCGACGTTGCCGCTCTCAAGCGTGTGCAGGACGGCAAAAATGAACAGCTTGTGTACGAAGGTGTGAGACCGGGCGTAGAGCTGAAGGCTGGGCTGCAGACGGCGCTCGACTACGCTGTGAAGCATCTACCGATTCCGAAGGTCATGACTTACCAGCTCGCTGACGGCGAAACGACGGTTTCCTTCGTGCGCCCAGTACGTCATCTGACCGCGCTTTACGGAACGGAAGTTGTGCCTGTCAAGCTCTTCGGGCTTGATGCCGGTCGCACGACGTCGGGGCATCGGTTCCATACGACGGAGCCCGTTGAAATTGCTTCGGCTGACGTTTACGAAGAAACGATGCAGAAGGCCTTCGTGGACCCGTCTTTTGACGATCGCCGCGAACGCATCCGCAGCGCGCTTTTCGAGCATGCGGAAAAGCTTGATGCGGTGCCTATCGTGCCCGAAGACCTTCTTGATGAAGTGACTGCGCTTACGGAGTGGCCTGTTGTTTATGAAAGTCAGTTTGACGAAGCCTTTCTGTCGGTGCCGCAGGAATGTCTCATTCTGACGATGCAGCTCAATCAGAAGTATTTCGCGCTTCGCGATCGAGCGGGCAAGCTCATGAATCGCTTCTTGCTTGTTTCGCAGCTTGTAGCCAAGGACGGCGGCAAAGCCATTTCCGAAGGCAACGCCCGCGTCGTGCGTGCACGTCTTGCAGATGCGAAATTCTTCTATGAGCAGGATCAGAAGGAAACGCTTGAGTCCCGCGTAGAAGGCCTCAAGCATGTTGTTTATCACAACAAGCTCGGCAGTCAGCTCGAGCGCATGCACCGCGTTGAAGCGCTTTCAGGCCGCATTGCCGATTTGATAGGCGCCGACCGCAAGCTTGCCGAGCGTGCATCGCATCTGGCCAAGGCAGACCTTCGCACGTTGATGGTGGGTGAGTTCCCTGAGCTTCAGGGCATTATGGGTGAGTACTATGCGCGGCACGACGGCGAGGCCGATGAGGTTGCGCTCGCGATTCGCGAACACTATCAGCCGCGCTATGCGGGCGATGCGTTGCCCTCGACACCTGTTAGCCTCGCTGCGGCGCTTGCCGACAAGCTTGAAACGCTGATCGGTCTCTTCGGCATCAATCAGATGCCGACCGGCGAAAAGGATCCTTTTGCGCTTCGTCGCCATGCGCTTGGCGTGCTTCGCATGTTGATCGAGAAGAAGCTTGATGTGACGCTCAATGCGCTTGTAGATGCCGCCTGGGCTGTTGAAAAGGACGTTCCAGGCGTCGTCGACAACCGCGAAGCTTTGATCGGCTTCTTTGCTGATCGTCTGCGTGTGATGTTGCGCGATCAAGGTTATTCGGCACAAGAAGTGGATGCCGTTCTCGCATTGCGTCCGGGCAAGCTTCTCGAATTGCCGTTGCGTTTGGCGGCTGTGCGTGCCTTCATGGCTCTGCCTGAATCCGAAGCGCTTACGGCTGCCAATAAGCGAATCGGCAACATTCTCAAGAAGATTGAAGGTGAAATTCCAACCGATATCAACGAAGCGCTCTTTACGGAGGATGCCGAAAAGGCGCTCTACGCTGCGCTCGTTGCCATCGAGCCGGAAGTCGATGCGCATTTCGCTGCAGGCGAATATGAAAAGATGCTGGCAGCAACGGCAAAGCTTCGTACGCCTGTTGACGCATTCTTTGAAAGCGTCATGGTAAATGCGGAAGATCCGTGCTTGCGCGCCAACCGTCAGGCATTGCTCGGGCGTCTGTACAGCGTGATGAACCGCATTGCGGAAATTGCGCGTCTTGCCAAATAAAGCAGCGCACTGATGTCTTCGGGCTTGGCCCGAAGACTTTCAAGTTTGTTCGCAAATTTGCACGTCGATTCCAATCAGGATCGACTGCATCTGACGCCCGCTTCGAGGAAACCTCGCGGCGGGCGTTTGCTGATCTGAGGTTCTTATTCATGAACACGCTGAGAGGCTGGCTTTTTTACTTTGCACTTGCCGTTACGATTATTTTTCTGGCGATAGCGCTTCTTGTTACGAAGCCCTTCATGCCATTGCGTTCGCGTTATGAGGCTGTTTGCCGGCCCTGGGCCAAGCTAGCGATGTTGTTGCTCCAATGGATTTGCGGCATCCGAGTCAGAAATGTCAGCATGGAGAATATGCCCGCCGACGGCAGGCCGCTGGTTGTGCTTGCTAAGCATCAGTCGGCGTGGGACCCTTTCTGGCTCGGCGTCCATCTGATCAATCCGCCTTGTTTTTTGTACAAGCGTTCTCTCAACAAGATTCCCGTTTTCGGCTGGGCGCTTTGGTCGATGGAGATGCTTGCCATCGATCGATCTCAAGGCCGGTCCGCTTTTGAGAACTTCATGCACCGAGGCCCTGAATTTCTCAAGCGTGGCTGGTGGATCACGCTATTTCCAGAAGGAACACGCGTGCCGCCAGGCGAACATGTTCGGTATAAAACAGGCGGCGCCCGATTTGCTTGTGCAACGGGAACGCCGATCCTGCCGATTGCACACAATGCAGGCCTTTTTTGGCCGAAGAACAGCATTGCCAAACGCCCTGGCGTGATTACTGTAGAGGTTGGCCCCATCATAGAAACTGCCGGACGCGATCCGCACGAAGTGACGCTTGAAGTTGAAGCTTGGATTGAGTCGGCAACTGCTCGTCTTGTTGAAGAGGCATCCTGTTGCCACCCGAATTAACGCCGAATAATGCGAAAGATCAACAGCACGACAAATCGACGCAAACCGCTCGACGGCCATTTTCTCAAAGGTTTGGCGAGGGGCGGCAGCAACTTGTTTCAGTCGGCTGCTGAGATGAGCCGGCCGCCGCGCAGCAGCTATTTGCCGATCTGGATTGACGCGCTTTCAACGCGAATCACGCCCGGCGACTACGCTTATGTTGATCAAGCGTGCGATGCCGTATATCCGGTTCGCGTTGTCGCAGCTCAGCTTGACAAGCGCATCGTGCGCCTTGAGCCGCAAAGCGGATTGATCGAACTAGAGAGCCCTGAAGGCCAAAAGCCGCTTAGTCCTTTTGTCGGGTGTGACATTCGTGATGCGCTCAAAGAAGCGCCTGATGCTGTCAAAAAGGCCATTGCTTTGCCGCTCGGCGGATGTTTGCCGAGCGAATACGGCGAAAAGCTCTTCAATGAAGGAACTTTCCTGCATTGCCTTGCCAAGCTTTCTCTGTCGGCAGAATCCGCGCTAGATAGCGCTGCTGGACGCAAAATGCCGGGCTTTGCAAGGCAATTTAAAAAGGGTTCTTCAAAACGCCTTGAAAAATCGCATGATCGGTTTGTGTTTCCGAGCGGCCGAGCTGTCGATTATGAGATCGAATATCAGGCCAGGCGCCGGCGTTCTGCGCTTTTTGTTATTCGCGGCAGACTCGTGATGAGGCATCCTGTCAATAAGTCGAGCCGAACCGATGAGCAGCAGTTTCTGCTTCGCAATGAAGCGTGGATTTTTCGCATGCTCGAGAAGCAGAAGGCAGCATCCGAAACGCAGAACTTCGTGATAAAAAACGGCGGGTGCGTGCTGTTTCGAGGCGAGCGTGCTCGTCTCCTTTTCAGTGGAAGCCGAGAGGCGGTTGTGAGATTGTCGTCAGAGAGTGACTTTGCCTGGGAAATTCAGCTGCCGATACCCTTTGATGCAAATGAGCAAATTGCCCGCGAAGCGCTTTGCAGGCTGCTGAAGCGAGAAGCACAACCGGTCATTGCTGCTAGCTTTAGCCGGATGTCGGTTCTGGCAAAACGGCAGCCGCCTGTTGCGTGGTGCCTCAGTAATGCCTGGCGTCAGTGGGGCAACTGCTCGAGTCGCGGTCAGATACGATTGGCCTGGCGGCTGGTTTGCTTGCCTGATGCACTCATCGATTATGTCGTTGCGCATGAACTGGCGCACCTGGTGGAATTCAATCACTCCGCCCGTTTTTGGGCGGAGGTTGAACGCATGCTACCTGACTGCCAGGCGCGCCGGGCAGCCTGTCGAAAGATTGGTCTGATATTGCCGCGCTAGGCGGAAAGATTGTCTGCTTATTCGATGCCGTTTTCGCCTGTTGCTTGAGCTTTGGCTTCGGCGGCATTGGCGAGGCGAACGAATGCAGAGACGTCGAGCGTTTCTGCTCTTGCGCCGGGATTGATGCCGACGGCCTCAATGTCCGCTTCATTAAGGAATTTCGATACAGCGTTCCGGAGCGTTTTGCGGCGCTGTTGGAATGCAGCAGCGACAACAACACTGAAAAAGTCCGGATTGACGGATTCGAGGGATTCGATGGGCCGAGGAATCATTCGCACGATAGACGAAGTTACTTTGGGTGCCGGAACGAACGCGCCTGGGGGGACGTCAAAGAGCTTATGCATTACGTAGCGGTACTGCAGCATGACGGACAGACGTCCGTAAGTCTTCGAGCCCGGCTCGGCTGTCATGCGGTCTACAACTTCCCGCTGAAGCATGAAGTGTTGATCGATGACGCGATCGGCGACGGAAAGAAGCGCAAAGAGAAGCGGCGAAGAGATGTTGTAAGGCAGGTTGCCGAGAATGCGAAGGCGTTTGCCGGGCAGCACTGACCTCCAATCCAGCTTGAGTGCATCTGCCTCAATGAGCGTAAGTTCGTTTTCGCTGAACTGCGTGCGTAGGAATGCTGCAAGATCACGGTCGATTTCGACGGCAGTTTCGTGTCCGGCCATGGCGATGACCTCGCGTGTGAGCGCAGCTTGGCCTGGGCCGATTTCAACAAGCGCGTCGCCCGGCTTAGGATCGATGGCGCGTGCGATGCGCTCAATCCAGTGATGGTCGTGCAGGAAATTTTGTCCGAAACGTTTACGGGCGTGATGCCCTTCAAGCCATTCTTGTTTCACGATATTTATTCGTTGCGCTTCAATGCAGCGCAGTCGTCGAGATGTGCGACGCAGTGAGTAGGTTGCAGGATTGCACACATGCTACATGGCGCCACGAGTTTTGGCAGTCGGATGGGGGAAAAACTTTTGAAGCGCCTGAAGGTGCAATGCGGAAAAAGAAACTGCCGGCATAGAAGCCGGCAGCTTTTGAGGAAGTCCTGCCGAAAAGCAGGTTCTGTCGATCTTACGGCTGACGCAGGGCCGGCTCTCGAATATCGACAAAAGCCTCATCACGAAGCTCGCGCTGCCAGTTGTAAGTTGCTTCGGCGAGCTTCTTCTGGCGAAGCGCTTGTCGCGCGGCAATGCGCATGCGCTGCGGATTGCCTTCCTTTTCCGTTCGGCGTTCAAGCACCTGAATGATGTGATAGCCGTAGTTCGTCTTGATCGGCTCGGAAATCTGACCGGGCTGAAGGCTGTTCATCGCGGCTTCAAATTCCGGCACGGTGTCGCCTGCCTGCAACCAGCCGAGGTCACCGCCTCGAGTTGCGGTGGCGTCGACAGAGTTAAGTCGAGCCATGGCAGCAAAATCTGCCTTCCCCGATTCCACTCGGCTCTTGATGTCGTTCAGTCGGCGAAGTACGTCCGCTTCGGGCGTAATGTCGCTCACGAACATGAGGATATGGCGAGCATGCGTTTGCACAACAGGGCCGCCTGCAAGCTTGGCTTCCACGCCGTTGCGCTTTTCAGTGAGCTTGACGACGTGATAGGCGTGCTGAGATTTTGCAACGTAGACGCTCCCAGAGGCGAGATTGCCTTGCATGGCTTCCCAGAATGGTGCCGGAATGTCAGGTTGCTTGAGCCAGCCAAGATCGCCGCCGGAGAGCGCGTCATCAGCTCGAGAATAGCTCGCTACGAGCGTCTGGAAGTCTTCGCCGGCTCGGGCTCTCTCTGCGACGCGCTCTGCTTCTTCGCGGATCTGGTCATCGTCAGCACCCGGATCGATCGGCAGGAGAATGTGCGAGATGCGGTATTCGGTGACATCGCTGCCGGTAAAGCCGGCCTGTTCAGCCAGATAGGCGTCGACTTCACTTTCAGGAATATCGATCTTCTGATCGACTTCGCGTTCGCGCAGGCGCTGGGTGGTGATTTCGTCGCGAATCTCGTTGCGGAAGGCGGCAAAGGTAACCCCGTCGGCAAGCAGACGCTGGCGGAGCTCGTCGATCGTGAGATTGTTCTGACGGGCGATCTGCTCAATCGAAGCATTGACCATTTGGTCGTCAATGCGGATGCCGGTCTGACGTGCGCGCTGAAGAATTGCGCGTTCAGTGATGAGGCGCTCGAGCACCTGCGCGCGCAACTGCTCCATCGGCGGGAGTTGGATGTTCTGGCGCCGCAAATTAATCGCTACTGTATGCACGCGCTGTTCGAGTTCGTGCTCGGTGATGATGTCGTTGTTGACGACGGCGATGATGCGGTCAAGGTCGATTTCGTTATTGGGCGCTGGCTGCGCGTCAGCTGCAGGTGCCGAAGAAGCGTCAGCAGGAAGCGTGTAAGCCGGTTGTGCGGGTTGAGCGCCGTCCATGACCGAAGCGCCATGTGCGGCGATGGCGGTTAGAGCGGCAGCCGCAGCGGCGGCGGTGCGAATCGACGTGAGAAAGGACTTATTCATAGTAATCGTACGGGCTCGAGGAGAGCGGCATGTTTTCACGCGTCTGGTAGCCGCGAATGTTGCGGCGAAGCTCGGAGAGCGGACTCGTGCCTATGCTACCCAAGCCGTTGAGCTCGAGTTGTAAGAAGAAGTTCGATTCTTCTTCGTTGGATGCGGTCACGTAGCGCTGGGCGGCAAAGCGAAGCGTCCAGCAGTCGTGCAGGTACTCAAAGCCGCCGATAAGTTCGATCGGCTTGTGCGTATAGAGAGAATAGTTGTAGCGGAAAACGCCGTAGAGACGCTCCGTAATCGGCCACTGTACGGCGAGGTCCACCTGCTTGATGTTGTCGTCGAGAATTGTGTCCGAATAGTTGTAGCGGTAATAAAGGCCGACAAAAGACATTGGACGCGGCTGCCAAGCGATGCCGGCGTTCATTTTCACTAGCCGGCTCTGCGAAGACGAATACTGCATCGTAATGTCGGAGGTGACCCGACGGGCTAGCCGGGCGCCGACGCTCGCGAGAAGGTCGCTGCGCACATCGGTGCGCAGCCCTGAAGTGTAGTTGTCCGAATAGTAGTCCTTGTCGCTCGGTTTATAGAGAAAGTCGACATTTTGATCGGAGAAATACTGGCGCTGCCCGACGCTTGCACGGAAAAGCTCGAGGCCGCTTGACTTGTCGATGTAGCGGGTCGAAAGCACGGTTGTGAGCTGATTGGCCTGCGAGACGCGGTCATAGCCTGCAAACTGGTTTTCCGTGAAGAGCGTCGCGACATTGAGG
>ERZ779729.861-NODE-861-length-25325-cov-5.901583_pt1 | contig 25325 bp, 22 predicted proteins | sample MGYA00511072_ERZ779729 | MGnify/ENA primary metagenome ERZ779729 (study PRJEB29588, sample SAMEA2156675) | human gut metagenome | biome: human gut; feature: human-associated habitat; material: faeces | place: Denmark | collected 2008/2010 ...
AGTTCCGCCCTCCGGACTTTTCTCGAATTAAGAGTTAATTGCCCGGGAGTTCAGGTTTAATCATTAGTTATTGCCGTACAAATCTCGCGTAAAGACCTTATCTTTAACGGCTTCAAGACAGTCGTTCCAACGATTGGTAACGATAACGTCAGAGTTCTTGCAGAATTCTTCAAAGTCTGTAATAACCTCTGCCGTAAAAAATTTATCTTCCTTGTAAGTCGGCTCGAACAGATAAATCTTCACGCCATTTTCGGACAAACGACGCATGATTCCCTGAATAGCAGATGCTCGGAAGTTATCGGAGCCACTCTTCATGATCAGACGATAAACACCAACAGCCTTCGGCTTTCGGGCAAGAATCAATTTCGTGATGTAGTCTTTACGGGTGCGGTTCGCTTCAACGACAGCTCGAATCATATTTTCCGGGACATCTTTGAAGTTCGCCAGTAGTTGCTTTGTATCCTTAGGCAAACAGTAGCCGCCGTACCCAAACGATGGATTGCAGTAAAAGTGGCCGATGCGAGGATCGAGAGTAACACCGTTGATGATGGAAGCACTATCAAGGCCCTTTGCAAGAGCGTAGCTGTCGAGTTCGTTGAAGAAAGCAACGCGGGTAGCCAAGTATGTATTCGAGAACAATTTAATGGCTTCGGCTTCCGTCGAATCGGTCAGCAAAACAGGGATATCTTCCTTAATTGCGGAGTCAGCAAGCATTTGAGCAAGCTTTTCCGCTCTTTCTGACTTTTCGCCGACGACGATACGCGAGGGATACAAATTATCGTAGAGTGCTTTACCTTCGCGAAGGAATTCAGGAACAAAGATTAAATTTTCATAACCTTCTTCCTTTTTCTTCCGGGTATACCCAACAGGGATAGTAGACTTGATCACGATCAGCGTATTGGGATTGAGCTTCGTTACAGCTTCAATCACCGAATCAACCGAAGAAGTGTTAAAGAAATTTGTTTTGGTGTCGTAGTCCGTTGGTGTGGCAATGAAAACGTAGTCAGCCCCTTCAACAGCCTTGGCAAGATCAGTTGTTGCAACGAGATTAAGCTCCTTTGTAGAAAGGTATTCTTGAATTTCGTTATCAACAATCGGACTGATTTTCTGATTAATTTTATTGACCTTATCTTCGACAATGTCTACAGCCTTTACTTCATGGTGTTGCGCCAGAAGAACCGCGTTAGAAAGGCCAACATAACCAGTACCTACCACTGCGATTTTCATTTTTTCTCCTTAGTTAGGTCGAAAAAGCTTTTGAAAAACACTCCAAATAACTTTACTCGCAGAAAATTGATCTTGTCTGAAGACCAACCTTCTTTGAGAAGTTTAAAATCGATCTTACGATATATTAGCAGAAAGAGCTTAACTTGATTCTTAAAATTTCTCAAATCAGCAAGATGGTGATTCGAGAAATTAATGAAATTTTTAACCATCAAGTAATGAAGATGGCTTAGTTTGTGTTTTCTTGAAATTTTAAGAATCAATAAAATAGCAGAAAGTTTTTCTTCTACCAAATTTTTATTCCATTCAACCTCCTTGTGAAATTTTCTGTATGCATAAACATAATCTTTGATAACATAAAAAGATCCACACTTTATCATTGCTTTTACAAAGAAAACAGGATCTTGCATTCGTCTGAATGCTGGAAATTGAATTTGATTCTTTCGTAAGAAATTTGAGCGATAAATAAAACGATAAAAACCCCCGTCGTGTTGGTAGTTTTCGTATTTTATAAAACCATCTTCAGTAAAATATTGACCTGGAAATTTATAATTAATTTCGTTTGTCAATTGATTAACTATAAATAAAGAACCTCCAACTATGTCTAATTTCTTTTTTTCTGCAATTTCAACGAGTTTTTTTAAACTATTTTTGTTGGGATAAAAATCGTCGCCGTCTAAAAAAGCAATGTATTTGCCTTTAGCTAATTTGATACCTTCATTCCGTAAAATCCCAGAACCTTTTTTTTCTTTCATTGCCAAGATTCTAATTCTCGGATCACGTGGAATACGGCTTAAGGTTTCATCAGTTGAACAATCATCTAAGATAATAATCTCAAAATTCGTTAGCGTTTGTGAGATAACACTTTGAATACAATTCTCAATAAATTGGTCACAGTTGTATACAGGAACGACAACCGAAACCGAAATTTCACTCATGTTTAGTATGAAAACAAAATGTAAACCGTGCGTGAAGAAGCAGATAGCGAGTAGGACACAAACGAAACCTACTCGCTATTCGCTTCTAACTTTTAGAACTAGTGTTCAGGTTTCCAGCATTTTAGCTAATTTCTTGGCGAACTCTACACCGGGCTGATCGAACGGATTTATCTTCAGCAACCCCCCGAAGAGTGCCGTTTTGTGCTCGTACAATGACATAAAGGCACCGAGCATTTCGGGGGGACAAAACTTTTAAAGTGATAACCATGAGACTGTTGTAAAACTCTTCCGTTTCTCTGGTTATTAATGCTTCGGCTTGTGCATCCGCATTGGCGTTGAGGACTCGCGCCATCTTTTCATGCGAGTGCCCGGCGTCGGTCACTTTCACGAGGTCGATGCTCGTGCACCAGGTCCCTTCGCGCAGCCATTGGTAGAAGCTGTGCTGACCACAGTTGCCGTTGCTGCCCCAAATGCCCTGACCCGTTCTCGTCCGAACCCTCTCGGATCCGTCGGCAAGAACGCACTTGCCGAGTGATTCCATCTCAAGCTGCTGCAGCCATGCCGGCATCATGTCGAGTCGGCAGTCGTATGGCACCAGACACCTTGATGGGATTTCGAGCTTTGTTGCATCCCAATAGGCCAGCAGCGCCATCAGAATCGGCAGGTTTTCCGAAACAGGTGCATTGAGAGCATGCTTGTCCATTGCATTCGCACCCCGAAGGAATGAGAGGAACGTCTCTCGACCCAATCCAATGGCAAGCGGCAACCCGATCGCACTCCATACCGAGAAGCGGCCACCCACCCAGGGCCAGATCTTGAAGCCGTTCTCTTTTCGGAGGCCCAACGATTCGGCGGCGTCCTCCTTTGACGACACGGTTACGATATGTTCGTAGCGTCTTTCTCCGGTGATGCCCGCCCGGGCAAACCAGGCATCAACCATCTCGGCGTTCACCATTGTCTCGCGAGTGCCGAAGCTCTTCGATGAAACGATGGCGAGCGTCGACTCGGGGCAGCATCGGCTCAAGATGCGATCAAGCAGGGTGCCGTCAACCGTTGAAAGGAAGTGGAGATTGATCGTCGGGTTGAGCGGCTGCAGCGCATGCCACACCGCATGCGGCCCCATCTCCGACCCGCCGATGCCAATGTTGATGACATCCGTAATCTTGCCTTCGCTGCGAATCCGGTCCGCGAAGGCAAGCATGCGTTCACGCTCCGCGTTGACTTCTTCGTAGAAAGGCGCGGAAGCGTCAAATGCACGAAGCGACGTATGCAATGCCGCGCGATTTTCCGATAAATTGACGACTTTTCCGTCGCACATCCGGCGAAACGAACCCTGCAGATCGATTTCTTCCGCATAGTGAATGAAATCGTCGAGATCCGTCTGCGTCAGGCGCTGTTTGGATAAATCCAGCGTAATGCCGCAGGCGGAAACGGAAGTACGAGTTCCGGTCTCCTTAAGGAAAGGCTTGTTCATGGTTTTCTTCTTTTTGTTACTAAAACACTCAAACCGTGAAGGGGAAATTTTCGTCATTTGTTTCTCCTCTCCTACATCCTAGAACCTTATATATAGCAAGAAATCGTCGATGGAAAGAAACAGGTACGCTAGAGCAATTAACTGAAATATTGATTCAACATATTTTTTTATTATTAGTATCCATTAGTTTTCTGAAATGCCAAGCGTACATAGACGTAAATGCAAAATAAACATCTTTTTCAAAATTCGTTAAATTAAAATTATAAAGTGAATTAAGAAAAATTCTGCATGTTTGTTCGATTGGAAAGGCCTGGTGAGGATGAGGTGCGTTAAAAGGAGCGATATATAACATAATATTTCCAATTTTTTGTATACCAGTTCGATACTTAAATCCACTTACTCTTGCTAGTTCGTCAATCTGTAGTTTATCTTGTGCAGAATTTGTGTTTAAGAATATGAAAAAGCGAGATTTTTTATTTTCTGTAATTCTTCGTAAATCGGTTCTATAAAAAAACTGCGGGTCAGCGAAGGAAAAATCAAAGCATCTCTCAAAGTCTTTATCGGTAAAAAAAGTTCTTGAACTTAGCCATTTCTGAATGAAAAATTGAGGATTGAAAACGATACTTTTAGATCCTTTCAAGTTATCGCAACAATATAAAGCTGAAAATCCAGCCATTGAAGAACCTATAAAAATAATATCTTCAACCCGAATTGAATGTAATTTAGAAACTTTTTGTACAATCTTTATTATTAAATCGAGGTAGGAAATATTCTTTGTACCAAAATAATAGGTTAAAGGAATAGGTGCAGAGCTTTTTGAAGGATCGTCTATACAGAGAAATAGTCCTTTAAAAGTCGAAATCCAAGATGCTCTTTGAAACCTTGGATAGATGTTCGTTCCAGCATCGCTTAAACAAACAAATAATTTTTTCTCTTTTGAATTTGCTAAGAAAGTTTCAAAGCATACTCCATCAACTAAAAGCTGGAGACGACCAAAAGTCGAATTATCTAGTTCATTAATGTCTACGGCAACAGGCTCCTTCGCTAATTCAATCTTTATCTCATCTCTCGTCAGAGTTTTGATTTCGTTATTTTTTGAATACGTTCTAATAAGTTTATTTTTAAATATATCTAATTTAGATTTGAGAAACATATATTCTCTCAGTCGTATACAGAATTAGGTAATGTTTTTAAGTTCAGTTCTAATTGTTTTCTTTTAGTATCAGTGAGTATCTAATTCAAATTCGCATTAAAATAACTGCCAATTGGAAGATGAACTCCGTTAACGAACTTCGAGATCAGGATCAATGCGGAGCATTTCGTCAATGAAACATCGACGAATCCGCTCAAGCGATTCATGAGTATCGCCTTCAAAGCGCAGAACGATGACGGACGTCGTATTTGACGCGCGTGCCAGTGCAAACCCGTCCCGCCACTCGACGCGTACGCCGTCAATCGTTATGACGGATTCCGCATCGTTGAAACGACAATGCTTCTGGAAATCGGCAATGAACCGCTTGTTCTCCCCTTCCTCCGTCGGGATCTGGATTTCCGGCGTGTTGACCGCATTCGGCAGCTCATGAAGAACCGTTGAAGGCGCTTCGCTTCTCGAGAGAATTTCAAGAAGACGAACGGCGGAATAAAGGCCGTCATCAAAGCCTGTCCAGCGTTCGTCGTTGAAGAAGAGATGTCCGGACATTTCACCGGCGAACGGCGCTCCGGTTTCGCGAAGCTTGGCCTTGACAAGCGAATGCCCGGTTGGACTGATGACGGGGATGCCGCCCTTTTCACGGATCCAGTTGACAAGCTTTCGAGAGCATTTGACGTCATAGACAATCTCTGCTCCCGGATGCGAGCGAAGAATGTCTTCTGCGAAAAGCATCATGAGACGATCGGGATAAATCACTTCGCCTTCGTTTGTCACGACGCCGAGACGATCGCCGTCGCCGTCTAGCGCGAAGCCGTAGTCTGCGCCGACTTCCTTCACCTTGCGAATCAGCATTTCAAGGTTTTTCGGTTTGGACGGATCCGGATGGTGATTCGGGAAATGTCCGTCTACGTCGCAGTAGAGGGGAACAACTTCAACGTCGAGCTTCGAAAGGATGCGAAGCATGACGGGCCCTGCAATTCCGTTGCCGGCGTCAACCACAACCTTAAGTCGACGGGAAAGTCGAACGCCGTCAATCACCTTTTCAACATACGGCGTAACGGCATCAACACGTTCGATAGAGCCTGGTGCAACGGCAGTAAGCCAGTCCTCGCGTTCAATTCGTTCACGAACGTTTTGAATTTGATCCGCAAAGAGCGTGACGCCGGCCACCATCATTTTGAGACCGTTGTATTCCGGCGGATTGTGCGACCCGGTGACTGCAACACCCGTGCCGCAATCAAAGTACTTGGTTGCGTAATAGAGTACGGGAGTGGGCACGGCCCCGACATCCAGAACGTCCATGCCTGTTGAGGCAATGCCTTCCACCAGAGCGTTCTGAAGCCGCTCGCCGGTCAGCCGACCGTCACGGCCCACACAGAAGCGCCCGGCGCCTCTGTCAAGCGCCAAGCTGCCGAGAACTCGGCCAACCGCTCGAACCGCATCCTCCGTGAGCGTCTGGTCGACCACGCCGCGGATGTCGTAAGCCTTAAAGATAGAGGCGTCGACTTTCATTTGCTTCTCCTTTTCCATATGACGCCTTAATCTGCAGCTATTGTGAAGCCGCGTTTTCGGGCGAAATGGACTGTAGCGTCGACAAAGCCCTGCTTGGAGCCGCAGTCGAAACGCCGGCCCTCGAAGCGATAAGCGGAACAATGCACATCCCCGAGAGAGGCTGCAATCGCATCGGTGAGCTGGATTTCGCCGCCCGCACCGGGCTTCTGCTTCGCAAGGTATTCGAAAATGGACGGCTCGAAGACGTAGCGGCCGATCACGGCTTCGGTCGAAGGTGCAACGGCCGGATCGGGTTTTTCAACGATGCCGGAAACATCGAACCGACGTTCGTCCTCAGTTGCAGAAGCGGACACAATGCCGTAGCGCTTGGTGTGTTCGCGGGGAACCTGCTGCACGGCCAATACATTGCCGCCGCCGGCACGTTCGCGGGCTTCGACAAGCTGTTTGGTTACGGAGACGTCGGCGTCGACCAGGTCGTCGGCAAGGATGACGGCAAAAGGTTCATTGCCGACAACAGGTCGAGCACACAGAACGGCATGACCAAGCCCCAGAGGCTGCGGCTGACGAATGTAGACGCAAGTAACACCGGCCGGAACAATGGAGCGGAGCGTTTCAAGAAGTTCAGTCTTGCCTTTTTCCTCGAGCTCACGCTCAAGTTCCGGGCGGTTGTCGAAATGATCTTCGATGGCTCGCTTGGTGCGTCCGGTAACGAAGATCATTTCGGTGATGCCGGCTGCTGCCGCTTCTTCAACCGCATATTGAATCAGCGGCTTGTCGACGACTGGAAGCATCTCTTTGGGCATGGCCTTGGTGGCCGGGAGGAAACGGGTACCCAGACCGTTAACGGGAAATACTGCTTTCATTTCGTGTAATGATTCCAAAAAATAATCGGCGAGATACGTTCAAGTAGTTTATTTTTAGCGTCTTTATTCATTACCAATTTATCAATGGCTTTCTTCTTGAAATAGTCTGAATAATCGTTATTCAGAAACTCAAGGAAAAACATATCTAAAAGTCTACGATTTTCTTCTTCATTTTCAGAAGTTTTCTTCCCAAAACCGATTGATAATTTTGACGGAGTGGTCCTTTTTTCCGGTAAATTAAAAATACTTAACGATTTGGCTCCATTCACAAACGGATTGTTATCTTGATAGGGAAAAAATTTGAGAGGAGGATAAAGTATTTCAAGTAAATTTAGCACGTTTGTATCTGCAATTCGTTTGTAACCATTAATCGAAAAACTTAATGAATGAAAGATAAAATCATTTAATATCGAAATAGTATCAATGTAATTCTCCCGTCTATAACTCATTTGCTGCCCGCAATGCCATCTGACTCGCGATTGAAAAAACGAATAATCTAAAAGTAAATATAGTTCTTTAGATAATTTGTAATTACTGTAGTATTTAGCGGCTTTTTCTGCTATTACATCAATAAAATTTTCGGCTAACAAATATGTATTCGCAAATTGCGAAATTAATAATTTAAATAATTCATAATCAGAATAATTATAAATATTCTCTAATGATTTAATAAACTTTCTAAAAGTATTTTTAAAGTAATATCCACGACAAAGTTCTCCTCCTGTACCAGCAAACGCAAAATAATCGCTTCTTTTATAGTTTGAACGAAATGATATATCAACCGGAACAAATGCACCTGAAGTTAGTAGCCAATTTTCTTTTGCTGCTTGTAACCTCGATTTATCGTTTACATATGAAATCGTTTCCAATGAAAAAAGATTTTGTACTAACTGAGAATAGCGCTGATCAAAAGAATCCGACGCACCGAACGTATATATTTTGAAGTTCTTAAAATTTTCACTCAACAATGTAGCCAATACAAGTCGTGAATCTAATCCTCCCGTTACTTCGACTATAGGGATTTTCCCAGTATTTAAATTTATAAAATTCAACGCATTGCTTTTTAAGCGTTCGGCTGCAAAATTTAAAAGATCTTCATATTTGTATCTTCCAGAATATACATCAAATATGAAATTCCAATAGTTTCGCTCTTGCCTTCTAAGAGTTTTTTGCTTTCTATTTATGCAAATATATTCATTATTTGTTAATAATTGTATTTCTTTAATTCCAGTTCCAGGTACTAAAGGTGCTCCAATAAGTAAAGCGGAAGCCGTAATTTCTTTATTTGTGCTAATTGGTAAATTATTTCGTTTTATTAAATTAAATATTTCTTTAAAAGAATTAGATAAAATTATTACATTGTTTTCATTATAGAGATATAAATGATTAAATCCCATCGGATCAACATATACAGTGATTTCACTGTCATTTATAACTGTCCGCGTATATTCTCCCGAAGGTGAGTCTTCCAGGTTTTGAATTCCATTCACATCATTGAAATTTCCAGAATAAATAACACCTTCAAGATTGGTTTTTGCTTTGTTTATATATATTTTATCATCAATTTTATATAATCCTTTTATTGTGCTCTTCTGAATTTTTTCTTCATTATCTATAATAATAATCATTTTAATCCTCCATATATTTTATACTTTCGAAGTAACTGTCTTGTATTTCTTAATTAACAATCTAGGTATAAAAGTAATGGCTCTCCCTATTCTGTATGATTTAGTGTTTTTTAAAAAAGCAATTTTCTTTAAATACTTTTGTTCGATAGAAATATTATTTGAGTTATTTCCTATTTCAGTACGATTTGGCAATACTAAACGTGTGTTTATTGCCATCAAATTTAGATAGCTGCTTAAAAAATTTATTTTCTTTTCATCTGTCAAAAATGAAATAACATCTTCAATTTGCAAGTCATTTCCTTTTTCAGTGTCATTTTTCTTCCAAAGAGCTACATCCTGAGTATTTTCTATAAAATTTAATTTAAATTTATCAGTTGCCAATACTACTGGGATATTCGAAATTATTTCATTGAACTTTAGCCAAACATCATCGGCATCAATACAATATTTGCAAATATTATCTTTATCAAGTACGTCTTTGGTAAATAAATATGGAGGATACAGTACACCACCAACTCCAGTTGCAAAGAAATTCATTGATGGATATCTTGTTGTTTGTATAGCTCTTTTCCACTTCGAATAGGGATTAATTTTCCCTTGTTCATCAAATGTTATCTCATGAACACGATTTGCAGAAATTGCATATGGAAATTCAATATATGAAATAAGCAAACTCTCTATTGTTGTTCTATCGTAATAAATATCGTCGTCAACAGTTATATTTATACAGTCAGGGAATTCTAAAAAAGCATAATAATATTTTTTATGTGGTCTTAAATCTTCTGGACACCACTTTATCTCAAAATCTTTACCTTGTAAGTTAAGCAGATCTTTTGGTAGTACGCCATTGAGGAATTGTTGTTTAGCTAACCATAATATTATTTTTTCTACTCTGACAGTTTGTTTTTGTAAGGAACGTATAACCTTATAAATCGTGTCAATTCGTGCAGGATAAGATGTTAAATTAATATTAACTTTCTGCTTAATACCTAAATCTCTACTAGATATTCGAACACGAATTCCAGAAAAAATTTTTTCTCTGGTTTTTATATCCAGTATATCTCTTTTTATATTATATTTACAGATTTTTTTATACAATGCCATCCACTCAGTTGAATATGGTACATTCACATATTTCCAGGGTTTGTATTTTGTTGTTAAATGAATTATAATCGCTTGATTATAAATATCATTCTTGGAATCAATATTATTTAAGTGATAATAACTTTCAAGTTCTTTTTTGTTAAAAGCCCCAATTGTTGAGGAGATTACGTTATATTTTAAATCTATATACTTTACATTTTCTTTAAATACTACATTAAGAGCATCTTGATCCATAAAATAATTGATGCCATTTTTACGATAATAGTATAATTTCTCGCGAATATTGTCTTTCCTTAATTTATCCAAATTAAGGAGCATCACGCCAGAATTAAAATAAGCCTTATGTGTTAGATTAAGTTTAATTAATTGAGAAGGTTTATATGTTAGTGGCTTATAATCCTTTACAACGGCTGCATATTCATTTGTCAAATCGATATTATATAAGTCTCTCAAACCTTTTTTTACAAGGATATCGCTATCCAAATAAAGTATTTTATCCTTTTCTTTAAAGATTTCTGGGAGATCAAATTTAATTAATGCTGTAGGTGAAACGTGAAGATTTTCGATTTTAAATCGTCCATCCACTTGTTTGTTATATATTATTACTTGAATATTCGTGTTTTCATCTTTTAAGCTATTTAATAAATCTTTTGTATTTTTTTCTAACGCAGGGCTAATAACATAAATTGTTTTTTCAAATTTATTTGTTTCTTTAATTGATTGTATTGCTACTGCCGTAGGAACAGCATATTCTTCATCACAAATAAATACTATGTCCATGATTCTTCTTCCTTAGAGATCTATTGCAACTTTAGTTGCTACAGCAATTTGATAAACAATCGTCATCAGATCCTTCGCCAACAGCAGACTCTTCGTGTCCACCTTCGGCAAAACCAAAATCCGATCACCTGCATTCACGCCGAGATGTTCGGCAAGTCCCACTTCCCCGTTCTGCTTCGCCACGAGAATGTGCTTTTCATCCGCGCGGTCCGAGACGCCCCCAGCTGCAGCCAGGTAGTCGTCAAGCGTCATCCCCTGCTCAAAGGCAACGGATTTCGGCATCACGACTTCACCCGTAATCTGTACGACATTAGATTTCTGCGGAATGACGATTTCGTCGCCGTCCTCAAGCCAGATGTCGTTCACCTGACCGCCTCTTGAGACCACAATCACTCCGTCCGGTTCAATCGTTGAAGCGCGCTTGACGAAGTCCTGAATAAGAGCAGCCTCCTCAACGCGCACGGTTGCTTCTTCCGGCGTTGCCGACGTCGCCGTCAGCGCCGCTTTTTCGAGTCGATGGAGCGAGTCCTGAATCACCGCTTTCTGATCGCGCGCAACGCTCTTGCGGCGCAGATAGACGGCATCCGTTGCCGCAAGTTCCGGCTCCACTTCGACCTGGCGAAGGAGGTCGCGCAGCTTCACGGTCTTCTTCACCGGGTAGCGGGAAGCACCCGTAATGGCGCCCGTGACCGTCGCCATAATCGTTTCGCCCGGCTTGTCCGCAACGAATTCGACAATGTCGCCGTCGGCAAGCTTGAAGTCCTTGAACGCTTCAACAGTGAAGTACTTGTTGAACGGCGCCTTGTTGCGCGTGCCAGTGACGCTTACGTGCGAAACGTTCTTCAAGGGCGACGCGAGTTCAATAAGGCCCGATCCCTTTGCCGCTGCGGGCTTCGAGAATTCGTACTGGGCTTCTTCTCGCAGAAGCCCGTAGGCCGAAACGCTCACGCCCTTTTCATTGACGAGAATGACGTCGCCGTTCTTCAGACGCAGCTGCGGCACTTTCCCCTGAAGCGCAAAGAGATAAAGGTCGAGCTTTGCAATGGATTTGCCGCCGCGAATGATTTCGATGTGGCGGTAGCTGCCGCGGGCAGGATCAATGCCGCCCGCACGGTCAACAAAGGAGAGAACGGAATCAACCGAGCCGCCCGCATAGCGGCCCGGATGGTTCACGAAGCCCGTCACGTAAACGGCAACAGGCTGCGCGCTCTGCAGATTGACGTAGACCTGAACGTTGTTCGTATAAACGCGGGAAATCGCGCCGCGAACCGTCGAGAGAAGCTGGCTGTTCGTGAGTCCGCCCACGTGAACGGGGCCCACTTCCGGAATGAAGATGTTTCCCTGCTGGTCGACAACCAGAACGTCGTCGTAGGCGCGAACGCCCCAAACGCGGATCACGATGCGGTCGCCCGGCGCGAGCACGTAGTCGTTGGAGGCCGTGTCGCTGAAGGTCGACGCAAAGCGCCCCTCAAAGAGATTCGAAGCAAAGGGCTGCAGGCGAATCGACGTGGCCGTGCGGAATTCCGTCTGCGCCCAGGCGGGCGGTGCCGTCATCGTCTGCTGCAGCTGCGTCGTCTGAAGCTGCTGCGCGGGCGAATAGGTCATCACCGTGCCGTTCGGCCCCATCTGCATGCCCGACGGCATGTTCGAGGGCGTTGCGGCGAGTCCTCCGGTACTCGCCGGCGCGGGATTCGTACTCGTGCCAAGCGTCGGCGCCGAGTACTGCACGGCGAGCGAAGTCGGCGACACCGATTCGGCCGCAACCGCGCTCTGCGAGACGAGGACGGCAAGCGCCGCCGTCACCGCCGCGTTGAGAACCGTTTTCATCTTGTTGAAATCCTCATTTCTATTAATTCAAAAATCAGAAGCCAGCGTGCTCACGAACCGAAGCGACGATCAAACGAATCAGTCCATAAAGTAAAAGTAGCCCCAAGAACGTGCAAATCGTAAAAATCCATGGATTTGGATAACGCGATTCGTCTGGAAGCGTAGGCTGCTCAATCGGAACAATGTAGCGAGTCTTAGAAAGCAAGGACGCACGCGCTGTTTCCATAGCCGTCATGGCAGTGGTGAGTTGCTTCTTTGCGAATTCACTCTCAATCATCAGAGTTTCGTAGCCCGAAACCCAAGAGTTCAGAGCATCCTTTCCTTCCTGATTGACAAGACGCGCCTTCTCAGAGGCAAGCTGCTTTTCGATGGCAGCCAAGCGACTCTGCATGTTTTTAAGCTGAGGCGCCGACGCCTTCATATAAGACTGGGCGTCTTCGATCTCTGCTCGAAGTTTCGCGCGTTCACCTTCAAGTTCGAAAACGATCGTCTGCAAACCGGTGGCAGTCGCCTGCGGATCAAGATCGCGATGCTGGTTGCGGAATTCCTCAAGCGCCTGCTGTGCTTTCGCTACGCGATCCTTGGCGATTTCGACTTCCTTTTCAGAAAGTGCCAGCGTATCTTTGCGGGCTCGTTCGTTCATTTCGTTCACAAGCGCTTCGCTTCGCTTAAGAACCGCTTGAGAAATAGCCTGCGCCATAGCAGGGTCATACGCACGAACCGTATAGGTGACGATACCGTTGTCCGGATTGACGACGGGCTTGGAAACCCAATTCCAGAAAGTCTGCTTGTCCCAAAGCGTAGGAGAAGATGTCAAACGGCTGAGCCAATCCCACTCTGAGCTCGAGTAGTGACCAATGATCTTGAGGTCCTTATCAAGCGCTTCAAAAATGTCGGGCGAGCGGATATACGCCTCTACCACCTGGGCATCCTGAGTGGAGGAATTGGAAGTCTTCAAGAGCTGGGATGCAATATCAACGCCGTACGACTGTTCTGTCCCGGAACGAACGGCAAACTTCGTCTCTGAAACATACATCGGAGACCAAAGAAAAGCCGTGTACACAAACACCAGCAACGTCGGCAACAAAACGAACAAGGCCAGTTCGCGCTGGATAGGCGTAGCTTTAGCCCACCAGTTTGTAGCTTTCATCTCGTTCTCATGCTTCGCTGTCGCCCCGGCTTGTCCCTGCGTCGCGGTTTGAACCGGCCTCGCAGGCTGCGATGAACGGGACGGTTGACCTGGTTTTGAAACCTGCGCCGGTGGAACCGCTTCACCCGTCTGAGTCGGCTTTGAAGTCTGAGGAGATTGCGGAGACAACACTGCTTTCACAGTCTGCACAGGCTGAACGGGCTTAACCCCCTGAACCTGTTTAGTCGACTGAACGGGCTTTGTACTCTGAGCAGCTTGAGTCGGCTGAGCAGGCTTGGCTGTTGTTGAGGCGGCAGTAGGTACACCAGCCCCAGATTTCTGATCAGGTGTCGCCTGATTAGGGTTAACTTCGTTTGGCATCACAAATTTCCGAATAGTGTTTGATTGCGTCTTCAAGAACTGGATAGTAGACAAGCGTTCCGGCATTTAGAACAGCCCCGCAAACACAAGCTTGCCGAACTGCTGCCGTACTGTGCGAAACAAAAATGAGAGTCGCCTGAGCCGTCCGTTCTTTAAGTGCTCTGGTAGCTTTCGCCCTAAAAGTCGCGTCGCCGACTGAAAAAGCTTCGTCAATCAGGTAGAAATCAAAACTGATCGCCATTGATAAGCCAAATGCGAGTTTGCTTTTCATACCCGACGAATACGTCTTGATCGGCATATCCAAATAAGGACCCAGCTCAGCGAAATCCTCGACATAAGCTGTCACCTTTTTGATATCGGCACCGTAAATCCTCGAAACAAAGCGCAGATTTTCCCTACCGGTCAGAGATCCGTGAAACCCACCCGAAAACCCAATCGGCCACGAAACACGCGATGTACGAATGACTCTCCCGCTGTCTGGGGGTTCCGCACCACCGATGATTCGGATAAGTGTTGACTTACCTGCACCATTCAAACCCAAAATCGCAAGATTCCGTCCTTCCTCAATTCGAAGGTTGACATCGTTTAAAACAACGTGCTTGCCTTCCTTGAGCGGATACGACTTATAGACATGCTGAAGCTCGATCATTGATCTTTCCTCCTAGATCGAGCGTATCTCTCGAGGAAGCCGCCGACGACAAGCGACGTCAGCGTAAAGCAGACAAGATAAGTAACGCTCAAACCCTCAACGACATATGCATCGTGCAGGCTCATGCGCATGAGCTCGACAGCCTGCAAAATCGGATTGAGAAGCATGTAATTCGCCAGATCCTGCTTGAAAGCACTGACTGAAAAAAAGACTCCGGAAAGAAAAAAAGCAACTCTGAGCACCATGGGTACAAGTTTGCTGATGACCGGAACAAAGACCGCCAGTGACCCGCAAACCATACCAATACCCAACGCACAAAGCGGCGAACAGATCAAAACAACAAGCCCAGTGACAATTCCGTTGGGACGAAAATCAGCCCCCAACAGGATGCTCGCGGCAACAATAAGAATTGTCGTCAAGACCTGGGTCGCCGTGATCACAATGACTCGCGCAAACATGACATCGAATTCCGTGACCTGCGGGAAAGTCAGAAGTGCTTTGTTTGCATCAACCGCAGCCATTGTCTTGGTGATGCCTTCTGAAAAAATACTCCACAGTCCGAATCCGATCGCCAGAAAAAGCGCCATGCTCATACCGCCAGGCGCATGTGCTCCCATGTACGTACGCAGCGCCCAGAAAACGGCAATGCCGAAGACGCTCTGGATCAGTACCCAGAGGTAGCCAAGCTTGCTGTTGCCGTTGATGGTGTGGATTTCACGAAGCATGAGTGCGCCGAGCACCCGCCCTTGCACCACCAAGCCGTTCTGAATAACGGGCGAAGTCATTTCACCTCGTCTCGTTTAGAAGTTTCGCGGCACGACACGCCAGATACCGTCTTTACCAAGGCAAACGCCACACACAGAGGACGCATCCTTGTTGCGCAACTCAATACGCTTGCAATCTTCGCCAAGCGCATTCTTGTACGTTGCTACTGCGATCGCCTGTGCAAGTCCGATCGGCGTTGTTTGAATGACCGCGGCACTACCGCCGACTTCAAGCTTCGCTGCAGACGCCGCAAAACTCTGTTCGTTTTCGGATTGAGAAGGATCTACAACAACGGCAGGCTGAGACGGGACATGCTGTAAACCACGCGGCGTGGACGAGCAACCGGTGAGAGTCAACAACGCACACGCGCCAACTACAACCTGCGTTGTCCTTAAAAAAGTTTTGTTCATCATTTTCTCAGCCAAATATTTAAAAAATTGCGACAGGTTCTGCAAAACTTAATCCACAGGGAAACATCTATCTGTTCTTTATTCATTAGTCGACTGCAAACATCTTCCGGCCGACAGAATTGTGATGTCTGCCAATCCCAATACCGCGGATAAAGAATTAAAGAACCCGCAACCAGTTCATCGATTATAAGGGGGGTATTGGTTTTCCTCTCGGCCGCCTTATCTGTCGTAAGGCCCCAGCCTGCGTAGAAAGGACGGCCGTAAGTCGTGACTTTTTTTCCCCGCAGGAGAGCCTCAAAACCCGACAAACTCGTCAGCGTGTGTAACTCGCTGATATACGGCCATAAATCTTCAAGCGAGCACCCACTTGCGACCAAGTCACAATTGCGTTGAAGTACCTTTTCCGGAATTTTTCCGATTCGGTTGCCGCTTTCAACGTCGGGATGAGGTTTGTAGATAATAAATGCCTCAGGATTTTCCTGTCGCACCTTTTCCAACAACTCTCTGTTTGAACGAATTGTCCCTCCGCCTCGCAGTACGGACGCATCGTCATCAACTTGTCCGGTGACAAGAATGACAGTCTTGTCCAACGGGATTTTCTCGAGAAAGCTCAGATTCTCTTTAGACCCGTTGACGTTGTACTTCGTCAAGTGATGGGAGATTATCGTGTCTCTTATGACTTCAGCTCTTTTGAGAAGCCGTGGAAGATCTTTTCTACGCCGGATAGTGCGCAGAATAGCCTCCAAGTGCGATGGACGTTTTGGATCGAAATAGATACCATCCGGATCCACGGCAAGTGAGTAAGGATGATTGAAATCGGAGCCGAGACCGACAGACCGCAGAAAGCCGTCTTCCATTCTCAATAACGTTACGCCAAGCTTCTTTGCCTTCTCGACAACGTCGTCTTTACAAATGTCAGCCCACATTACGGCAGCCGATCCCGTCTCTGCCGCTAATTTCAATCCCTGGTTGGTATTTCGAACGAAATCCAGCCGGCAATCAGTGCCCGAGATATAGGCCTTGACATACGGCTTTTTCCACTGAGGAAAGCCGATTGCAATAAATCTGCCGCGGTTGCTCTCGTTAGCCACCCGTTGTGCCGCGAGCAGGTCAAGTGCCTCAACAGGAGAAAAAGGCTTTCCCGAAATCAAGTTGACATAGCGTGAGAGCTTCAAAACGCATGCTGCAAATAATGCATGGATCGCCGGCTTACTTACTCTTCGATGAAAGGCGAGGCGAGAAGCTTCGTCAATAACTGCATCCGCATGATCCTTCGTCAGCCCCCAACCGGCATAGAAAGGCACGCCGAAGACGTGCACCGGCTTTTCGAGAAGAAGCGCTTCAAAGCCCATTTGAGATGTGACGACGTAGACAGCGTCAAAAGCTCGCATAAAGGAAAGCGGCGCCCAGTTTTCGGCAATACGGTGAACGCCGTCGGGTACATCTGTTAGATAGCCCTTCTTTTTTCCTGCCAGAACGTCGGGGTGCGTCTTAACGAAAACTTCCGCATTTTCCTCCTGGAGTGCAGCGTCAAGCATGCATTTAAAGGACGCTTCGCTCGCTCCGCCAAGCGTGACGCTGGAATCCTGAGCTGTTTGATCCACAACGAGAATCATGCGGCGATTTCCTTTCACGCCATAACGCTCTCGGAACGTTTTTTTTGCTTCTTCTGAGAACGTAGGCGCCGCATTGTATTTTGAGAGATCCGCTCCTATCACGATTGACATAGCTTCCCTCGCTTCTTTCGCGACTTCCGGCGTGTACCAGGATTGCCAATCGTTGAGCCAAACCTCGAGCTGAGACGGTGCAGAGGCGTCGTAATAAACGCCGATCGGATCAACCGTTATTGAAATCGGACGGGCGCCTTCGACACCGAGCCTGAGGGAACGGTAGAAACCGTCTTCAAGTGCAATATACGGAAGCTTTTTTTCTTTGGCATAGGCGCGCGCCTTGTCTGCCGTCGGTTTATGGCCCCAACCGATGACAGCGTCACCGGTCTGAAGAGGTACTTCGCACCTCTGCTCGCTCGCAGAAGCTGAGCTTTTGTTTGGCCCGCACCCCTCCAGTTCTCCGTAACGGTCTCTTTCTGGCCGGAGAAATTGCTCCAAATCCGGAATGCGCTTGATACCGCTTGAAAATACCTTGATCAATCCTTTTTCTCCAGCCAATGATTTTCGTTATAGAACTGCGCCCTGCATTTATGAAGTCTCTTTTGCCTGTCCCTCTTCCGCCGTCAAAACCGTCCGGCGAATCAAGTCTTCCCGATCGACTGCTGCTTTGTAAGCTTCATCAAACGCTTTCTCCGCTTGCTCTGCCGGAGGTTCGCCAAGCGAGCCGATGATCTTGTCGATAGGAAGAGGCTCAAAACCTTCTCCAATCCCAGGCAAGATTTCATTCGACTCGGCCGGTGCCTTTGCATCTTTTCTATCAAGGCCTCTAAACCGCTTCATAAAAATCCTCAATCTCGAGACATGCGGAGCAAAAATTCCGACACCTCTTCCGGTCTGAGCACTTCGGGCATCGCCGCATTCGGCAGTTCACTTCCCAAAAGAATCCACTCCGTATTCGCAGCCGTCGGATCTGCAAGACATGCCGGATCATCAAGCGCCCGAAGACCGGGAATGTGATCTCCGTACAGGAACATCACCCCGTCAAGCTTCCCAGATTTGATCGCGTGCGCAACACTGCGAACACCTCGGTCGAGACTGCAAAGATGCGCTTCGTAGCGTTCTTCTTCAGAGATGCGATCCGCCCCGGAGAAATTGTCGGCATGCCAAGGACCGTGGGCCTCCATCGTTATGACGAAGAGAAAAGTCGGCTCCCTGCACTGTGCCAGATACTCGGCCGCAAGTGCCAGCAGCACCGAATCGGCAACGTAACGCCCCATCAAGGAGAGTCTCTCTCCGTAGACTGCCCGGAGTTTTTTCAAATCCCAAAACTCGTCAAAGCCGAGATTGGGCATTACCAGATTGCGATCAAAGAAGCGTCCGTCATTGGGGTGCCAAGCGATTGCTCTATAACCGCGCTTCTTCATCGTCCGGGCCATGCTTTGCATCGGAATGAGCGCAGCAAGTCGATAGGGGTCAAATCCGTAGCTCTCAACTGCCTCAGGCGACATCCCGGTCAGAACCGCAAATTCACTGCGCATTGTGTAAGCCCCGCGCCAATCAAGCGAGAGACTTCCCCCTCTTCCCACCTTCGCTATCGAATCTATGAAGGGGGTGACCGAGGGCCTATTGAGCTTTTTGCCTAGACAACAAAAGGACTCCGCTTGTACGAGCATCACGTGGCGACGCCCCGCATTCGGCTCAACAGCCGACGGATTCGCTGCTTCGTACAGAAAACTCTTTCTAATTTCCAGGCGAAAGCGCGAATGCCACACGATATGAAGAAATGCTGCACCGAGCGGCGTATAGCGAACTGCATCCCGATTCGCGAGAAAAGTCAGAGGATGCTTCTCAAGAAAACACCGAAGACTCCTGCTTGGAAGCCGTGACCATTCGTGCACCGCCCAAACAACGCCCATGAGCAGAAAAAGAGCGAGTCCCCGCACGGGAAGCGACACGCCGATCGGCTTCTCGCGCGCCACGAGCCCAACGAGAAGGATCACCGCGACAACCAAGGCTGACCAAATCCACTTCGGGGCATAACCGAAATAAAGTCTCGGATACTTGAATGCGTGCCCAGCGAGAAACACATCGGAAAAGACGAGCGGCTCTTTGAGAATGGCTACCTTGAGCTTATTGCCCGCCCAAAGAAGGATGATCAACAGAGCTCCGATGACTGTTGCAGACCAAAATCGATCCAATACGGCAACAAGCGCAACGTAGCCGAAAATGCCGATGGCAAATGCCGTGACATGCCCAACCACGCGGCAACGCGTTCCATGCCCCACGATCTCACGTCCCAAACATGCAGTGCGCGCGCTCGGAACAGATTCGGCATCCGCTGCAACAAGCAGCAGTGCGAGCAAGATGCCGGCCACGGCAAGCTGAATCAACCAACCGACAGTTGGAGAGTCGATGCCCAACATCCCCGGCGTCAAGAGCAGATTCTCCATTTGATGTTTTATTCCTTCGAGTGTCGGGTTAGTTATTTTGGCGATCTTCAACTGAAGCGGTTGTATGTTCTGAAAGCCGACTTTCCGCGTCGGGCACAACGGTGAAGAAAAAGCCCTTCAGAAACAAACCCTGGAAACAGCGAGGCAGCATATTCAGCAATCGTATGCCGAGCGCAAGAATCCAAGGAAAAGCGTACTCCGCCCGCCCGGCATCAATCGCTCGAATCATTTTCGCAGCCGCCTTTTCAGCGGACATAAGCCACGGCTTTGCACCTTGGTAGCGGCGGCTCATGGACGACTCCACGTAACCCGGAAAAATAACCGTGACGCCGATGCCTGTGCCTTCAAGCAGCCGTCGAAGCCCTTCGCCGTAAGTTCTCAGGGCTGCCTTCGACGCCGAATAACCAGGAGATCCGGCGAGTCCCGTGAGCGCAGCAAGCGAAGAAATGAATACGATCCTTGAGCGGCTGGTTCGTTTCGAGGCGTCGTCCGCGCTTGATCCGGGAGCAGCTTGATTCCCCCGCTTTAAAAGCGCGCGGGCAAAGGCATTTGCCGCCAGGATGTTGCCGACGGCATTTACTTCGAGTTCACGCAGGAGATCAGCCTGTTTTTCGGGCAAATAGGTCGGATTGACCTGATGACTCCCCGTTGAACTCCCCGCAATCTTCATCGGCTCGACCGAGGCGGAAACACCGCCGCAAAGGATGAAGACGTCCGCATTCTTCAGAGCCGCACGCTGACTCCACTTTTCAGCAACATCGTGATCCCGCAAATCAAATGACGCGGTTTCTACAGTAGCCCCGCGAGCCCGGATTTTTTCGGCAATTGTCTCAAGAATCTGTTCTTTCCGACCCGCAATCATGAGGTGCGTCCCAGCGCTTGCATAGCCCAAAGCCAATGCTTCGCCGATGCCGCCCGTTGCGCCTGCAAGGGCGATCACGCGTTTCGGCTTTTCAATGCCATTCTCTGCAACAATCGCTTCGCTTCCCATGTTTGTGTGAACGTCGAAATTTGAACAAACACCGTCGGCATCAATTCCCGCGTGCCGAACCGCCGCAACCGAGACGCTTCACCCAGCACTCACCGCCCTCTGGGTGCCGCGCGAGCAGTTCGCCACCTGTCGGAATATCGCCGTCCACAACAAATCCCTGTTTGGCGTAGAAAGCCCGAGCGCGAGCATTGTCCTTCCAGCAGTGGAGTGCGAGCGAAGAAAATCCGGTGTCCTTTGCGAGATCACCGGCCAAGCTCACGATCAAGGAAGATAGGCCCTGACCTCTGAATTCCGGACTCACCCAAAGTGTATTTATCCAGAGCGAATCGGGCCGTTTGGCTTCAAGAAGATGACGAACGGCATCGACCTTCTCGCGTGCAAGAAAGCCTTCCATCACTGCAGGCACTCGCTGGAATTTCGAGTCGTACGCAAATATCAGCCCCGCGGGCTTGCCTTCCACTTCCACCAAAAGGACGTGGTTATAGGTATAAGGTTCGTTGCCCTTGCCGAAAACAACCTTCAGAAGCGAGCTCGCGCTCATCAGGGGAACTGCTCCCTCGAGCAAGAAGTCGATGACGCCTTCGGAGACTTCACGAATCGTTTCGACAACAAAATCCGCATCGTCTTCCGTTGCCCATCGAACTTTCAAGTTCTGCATTTGTTACCTCAAAACGCGGGAAGAGTAGCCTTCCGTAGTGTTTTTTCTGCTGATTACCGGTTTAATAAATCGCGATACCGCATCTTTTGCGGCATAACGCATGGCTTTTGGCGTATAGAAATTGCCTCGGATGAGCGCGCGATCCGCCAACACACGCTTGAAATCATTGAAAAGCGTCATAACGGGCCGCTGCGGCGCACGCCAGAAATCGTCGAGCGTGGAGAAAGGATACGACTGCGTCATCCCGGGCAAGTTGTAAATGCTCTTGCCCAAACAGAACACGGGCTTTCCGGCTTCGAGCGCCATGATGCCGACAGTGCTGTTCACGAGCACGACACCACGGCTCGCGGCGATCATTTTGGCGGTATTGCCGTCTTCGACAAAAGTCACCCGCTCCTCAATGCCAAGTTCGCGGGCAAAGCCCTCTATGAAATCGCCATATCGAATAAGCCCGTTGTCGAGCGGGTGGTTCTTGATCAAGAGCCGTGTCCCGGGCATTGCCGATCGGGCAAACGAAGCCAACACGTCGGCAATTGCTTCCTGTACTCTGACATACGGCGAATAGAGCTGAATCTGACTGTCCGAAACAAGCTGCAGCGGGAAGAAGAAATACGGCGACTTGCTCTTGAAGAAATTGTGAAGTTTTTCTTCCGATAATTTCGCGCGCTTTTTCCTCGTCAAATACCTCGGCAAAATGCCGATGAGCTCGAAAAAGATGTTCGTCGGACGATGCGTACGGTAGTGCCGAAACATCGGCCAAAGGAAGAAGTTGCCTGTGTGGTGAAGAATCGCCTTCCAAACCTTGTCGCGAATATCGTTGTCGATGGCGGCCGGCTTCGGATCCTTCAGAGTTTGCGCGAGCTCATGAATTTCGTGCGCACTCGTCGGAAGCGAAGAGCGTCCGTTTACCCCGTTTTCTTCAAGCGTCGAAAAACCGGCACGCAAATAACCTTCTTCAAACACCCAAACACGAATGCCGCGAACGATCGCGAGACGAATGGCTTCCCAGTGCAAAGGGCGCCAATCCCCGTAGACGCATATATCCGTGATGCCAAGCTCTCGATAAAGCGAGCCGACCCATGCCGGCCACTCGTAAAGATTGCCTCGATAGTTGATGGCTTTGTTGAAGAGGCCCCAGAGAAACACGTCCCCGCCGCAGAAATTCACCTTGTGGACAGCAGCGCCCGCAACCGAAAGGTCGCGAGCAAGAAGCTTGAAAAAACCGCTCTGCGGTCCCTGCAGAAGAAGGAAAGAACGCCCCTTGAGCGGAAAACTCGCATTAAGTCCCTGCTCGGGAGTGCGATTGCTGTTTTCGCCTAACTGCGTGCCGGCCTCTTCTTGCGTGGATTTCATCTTCAAACAAACATTAAATCGCTTACAAAATTAATCTGTCAGCGGGGGAAATTTCAGCATTTTACGGATGCCAGGCGGGTTGGAAAGGGGATCAAGGGTTTATACGAGTGCTTTGAGCGTACAGTACCGTTTTTCGCGCTGTCTTGCCGTTTGTCTCGCCGTTTAGAATGCACCTTCTCGCAGATTCGCCTTCTCGTTCTCTTGTCTATTTTCTTTAGGGTTTCAAACCGTGCGTATTTTCCTTACCGGCGGCATGGGCTTTATCGGCTCTCATACGGCTGTCGCACTTCTAGAAGCCGGCCACGAAGTCACGCTTTACGACAATCTTTCCAATGCGGACAGAAGCGTCTGCGAGCGTATCGCACAGATCACAGGCAACACACCGCTTTTTATTGAAGGGGATATTCGCGACGAAAAAAAGCTTGAAACCGCACTGAAGTCAACGGGCGCCGAAGCTGTCATTCACTTTGCCGGCCTCAAAGCCGTAGGAGAATCAGTCGAAAAGCCTCTGGAATACTATGACAACAATGTTGTCGGAACCGTTCGACTTCTCCAGGCAATGCGAAATGCAGGCGTAACCCGCCTTATTTTCTCTTCATCTTCAACCGTGTACGGCACACCGGAAACGCTCCCGTTGCGAGAAGACTTTCCAACCGGCGAAGCAACGAATCCCTACGGGCGTACCAAGCTTCAAATTGAAGAGATCCTTGCTGACTGCTGCAAAGCGGATTCTGCGCTCTCGGTTGTTTGCCTGCGCTATTTCAATCCAATTGGCGCTCACCCTTCAGGCTTAATCGGTGAAGATCCGAACGGGATACCCAACAACCTCCTGCCTTACGTTGCGCGCGTGGCAAACGGAAAGCTCCCGATGCTTCGCGTTTTCGGCGATGACTACGATACGCCCGACGGTACGGGTGTTCGCGACTACATCCACGTGATGGATCTGGCTGAAGGCCACGCCAAAGCAGTGCCGTATGTGATGAAGCATCCGGGCTGGATCGCCATTAATTTGGGATGCGGTCGCGGCTACAGCGTTCTTGAAGTTGTTCGAGCTTTTGAAAAGGCGAGCGGGCGCAAGGTTCCCTACACCATCTGCCCGCGCCGCGCAGGCGACATCGCAGCCAACTGGTGCGACCCCGCACTTGCAAAGAAGCTGCTCGGTTGGGAAGCGAAATACGGCATTGATCAGATGTGCCGCGACAGCTGGAACTTCGAAAGCCGTCACTCGTCGGAAGTCGATAAGTAAATAGAAAGGCTCACCGATACACTCAGCCGTATTGCCCAAGAGCAAAGGCAGATTTTCGAATCGAACTTCACCTCTCGATCATCGGAAATCTGCCTTCTTTTATTGGCGCTACTTGCTCGACCACGGCTTCACAAAGATCATCTGCTTGCCGAGAATCACTCCGCCCTGAAGCCGCCAACCGAACTTGCCGAGCCACGTCATGATGGCAACACTCGAATTCCGGCAGTTCATTGGTGCCGTTTCGGGATCAAATCCCTTGGCTTTGGAAACATCGTCGCAAAACACACTCCCGACATTGTCGACTTCGAACTCAGGGTCAACCTTATGCGCGATTTCCCAATTCAAAGTAACGTATCCGCCCATCTTGAGTGCTTCAACAATCTCACGCGGGTAGCTGACATCCTCGTCAGCGATGTCGATGATTAGGAAACGGTGGCCCTCACCCGTATCGAGCGATATAGCGTGTGCAGGCAGCATCGCCGCGCCAAGAGCGGCAATCATCAGAAACGCCTTGAATTTCATCGAACCCCTCCTCTTCTCATTCCCTGATGAAGATAAGAACACTCTTACCAGCCAGAACTGCATCAACCGCTGCATCCGATAGTCTTAGTTCGGCGTAACGAGCGGGATGGACAACAAACTTCTCAAAGTGCATGGGCGTATCGTTGACGTAAAGACTCGTTGCGATGAGATTGACAGGTGCATCGCCGTCGTTCGTCAGGCCGATGCGGATCTGCGGCTCGAGATCGTAGTGCCCAACCTTCTCGAGCTTACGGTACCCATCAAGAAAAGCAGGACCCGCTGCGACCATATAGCTGTCGTTGCGATCCGAAGCCAACCCGAAACAAATGTCATGACCGGAGCACGCGGTTTCCGATTTGCCGACAAGCACCGGGATGCTGAACGTGGCGCGGCTTTTCATGTTTACGTTCTTGCAGCTCTGATACGTCGCTTTCGGAAAGACGACGGGCACGCGCGATTTGAGTTCCAGCAGTGTCGACGACTCGAAATCGGTTTCGCCCTCGGTACAGGAGGGAACTTCAACCGAAAGATGGGCTTCAAGATATGACGCGGGCGCCGACAGCTCGCTCAGAGCAATGTCGGCCGTCAGATCGGATTTGCAGCCGGCTAGTACAACGTTTTACAAGTAACGCCATTAAATATGCTATAATGAGAGGGTTTC
>ERZ779729.865-NODE-865-length-25212-cov-3.976110_pt1 | contig 25212 bp, 36 predicted proteins | sample MGYA00511072_ERZ779729 | MGnify/ENA primary metagenome ERZ779729 (study PRJEB29588, sample SAMEA2156675) | human gut metagenome | biome: human gut; feature: human-associated habitat; material: faeces | place: Denmark | collected 2008/2010 ...
CGAGCTCAACGGCAAGCTGACCGGTATGTCCATGCGCGTTCCGACGCTGGACGTTTCCGTCGTTGACCTGACCGTCAACCTCGAGAAGCCCACCACCTACGATGAGATCTGCGTTGCCATGAAGAAGGCCAGCGAGGGCGAGCTGAAGGGCATCCTCGGCTACACCGACGAGGCCGTCGTTTCCTCCGACTTCCTCGGCGACTCCCGCACCTCCATCTTCGACGCCACCGCCGGCATCGCCCTGACCGATACCTTTGTCAAGGTCGTCAGCTGGTACGATAACGAGATCGGCTACTCCAACAAGGTCCTCGAGCTCATCGAGCACATGTATGAGGTCGATCACAGTCACTCCGCCAAGTAAGAGCGGACAATAAGCCAACTTCTGAGAGTTTCCTCCTCTCGTTCGTTGTAGAATGAAAATCCCTGATATTGCTGAATATTTCAGCAATATCAGGGATTTTCTCCGTTTTCATCTTGCTCGTTTCTGCCCGTTTTTGCCCGTTATGGGGCGCGCTGTGAACACAGCGGCGAACACAGACAATCAATCCTCGCCCTTGACGATGCCGCAGTAGTAGGCCGACATCTTGGGCTTCGGGCCGGGGCCGTCCTCGTCGAGGAGGAAGGCGCGGGCGAGTTCCGCGAAGAACTCCGGGGTCGCGACGCCGAAGTGAGAGGCGACGCCGTAGTAGTCGGAGTACATCATGTTCACGGCGATCCACCAGCACCAGGGCGAGACCGTCTCGCGGCTCACGCCGAGGCTCTCGGCGAGCGAGGTGGTCTGCTCCATGCTCCAGTGCGCGCCGGTGCTGCCGTCCGTGTTGCGCATGTGCTGCGCCCACTTCTCGGCGTCCGCCTGGGTAAAGTCGCCGCAGGTGCCCGCCTCCGCCGCCTTAAGCATGGTCAAACACTCCCACATCGCCATAATGCCCTGCGCGGAATTGGGCGAGGGCGGCGTCTGCGTCATGTAGGACTGGATGCTGCGCTCGAGCTTGGGAATATAAGCCTTAAGCTGCTCATGCAGATTTTCCATCGTCTGCCTCCTCTCCGTCCGCGGGCGCCTGCACGGCGTCCTTGACCTTTTTAAGCGCCGCGTCGCCGATCTGGTTGCCAATGCTGCGGCCCGTTGGCGTGGATACCATCGCGCCGAGCAGCATACCGATCAAGAGCTGCATCATAGCGCACCTCTCAGATTCGCTGGACGCGCAGCGCCACATTTTCGACCGACGCGGCGGCGCCGGTGAGCACCAGCGTCAGAGCGGAGCCCGCCGCGCAGCAGACCTGCCGCACGAGAGCCGTGATGCTGAGGTCAAGCGCATCGTTTGCAGCGGCGGCGGTCGCCGAGGCGGTCGCGCCGGGGACAGCCACGCCGTCCTTATAGAGCGTGACGGTGACGGTGCCGACTGCGGCGGGCGCGACGGTGAGCGAGGCGTCGACGTCGTAGTAGCCCGCGCCGGTGATGTTGACGGCGTTGCCGTTGAGGCTGACGTCGCAGCCGTAGCGGCGGATGAGGCTGCCGAGCGGAATGACGCCGCCGACCGCGACCGCGGAGGGCCTCTGCATGGCAGCGTAAAGAGCGGATTTACAGGACATTTTGGTGTCTCCTTTCAAAATAAGATAGGCGGGGCATTTGCCCCGCCTGCTTCCCGGCCTGCAGGGCCTACCATATTCCCCGCGCGGGGAGCATGGTCTTAGAGGTTGGTGCTGCCGTTGCAGCCGCAGGCCGCGGGGATGATCTGCCCCGCACCGGTGGCGGCCACGCCGTAGAGGTTCGGCTTGGTCAGCATGCGGCACTCGATCGCGTCGAGGCGGCGGTTGAAGCCGCAGCAGCAATCGGAGATCTTTGCGGCCAGAGCGTCGGTCTGCGCCTTGGTAAAGATGCTGTTCTTGAGGCTCTGGTTCTCCGTCTTGAGATCATAGATGGTCTCCTGCAGGCGCTGCTCGTAGATGCGGCTCGCCTGCGAGGTGATCGCCTCCGTGCTCGCGTTGATGGCCGCGCGGGTGCTGTTGCTCTGCTGCTCAATGAGATACTGCGTGCGCGCCGCGTCGACGATCTCCTGCTTCTCGACCTGGCAGTTGCTCACGCGGTTGCAGCCGCCCTCCTGCGCGGGATAGGGGGTTCCGCTGCGATTCCAGCCCCAGCCGCCGCCGAGGTTGCCGCCGAAGATGGCGACGACCACGATGATGACGAAAAGGACTGCGATCCAGCTCATACCGGTGCTGCGCTCTTCCATGTGTTCGTGCTCCTTTCGTGATTTTTTTTATTCCGACGGCTATTTGAGCCGGGGGAATTTTGTGGACTGCCCCGCTTTGCCCTTTTGCGGGGCTTGTGAGGCGTTCTGCGCGCCGCCGAGTATTTTGTTGGCGTCGGAGCGCAAAGCCTCCGGTGTCGTGCCGAGGAGGCCGCACAGGGCCTTTGCCTGCATCGTGCGCCCGTAGCGCGCATAGAGGCTGTTGGCGATGTTGGGGTCAATGCCGAGCCGGCGCGCCGTGCTCTGCACGCCCTCGAGCGTGTCAGCCGTCCCGCTGATCGCCTGCTCCGCTCTCGCCGCCGCGCCTTGCAGGTCGGCGCTGGGGAACATTCTCGCCGCTGCCGCTAAGAGTTGCTTGAGGTCCATTTTCCTTCAGCTCCTTTACCTGGGCCGAGAGGCCCTTGATGATCTCCGCCATGTCGCTCATAGCCGACTGCATCTCGCCCATCAGCTCCTCCTGCGTCTTGGGCGGAGTGATGACGCCCAGCTCGACGAGCTTGTCGTAGTACTCCTGCGTGGTGGCCTCCAGCTCGGCATAGGCCGAGGCGGTCTTGCCGATGAGCTGCTGCCGGTTGCCGAAATAGTCCACCTGGTAGATCTCGCTCCCGTCGACGGCGACCATCACGCAGCCGCTGCCGGAATAGCCGGCGATCGCAAATTGCTCCATGCGCTGCACCTCCTTTTGTTCTGCCTCTATGGTACCGCGGTTTTTGGCTTGCAAACTGCCCGCAAACTGCCCGCGTTCTGCCCTGCCCATAAAAAAAACGAGAGCGCCGACGATTAGTCGGCGCTCTCGTTTTGTCCGTCTGCGATTTTGCGGTAGGCGCGGCGGCGCAGCTTGGCAAGGCCGTCCACGCTGAGGTGGAGCAGCTCCGCCGCCTGCACGCAGGACCGCCCGCGCACATCGCACTCGATGAGGCTCGCGGCCTCGTCGGGCGGCAGATCAAAGGAGCGGATGTAGGCAATGGCCCTGCGCGGAGCCATCGCGGAAAGTTGAGCGCGGATCTTTCTGTGCTGTGTGTCCATAGAGGCACCACGGCTTGCAGGCGCCCACGCGAGGGGAAGTGTTGCAGACTTCCCACCGGTTTTCCTTTCCGTGCCCGAATCGGGCACAAATCATTTTAGGGCCTTGAGGATGTACGCGGCGAGGTACTCGCTCCATGCCCTTTGCGTTGCGGGGCCGAAGGAGTTATCCACGTCCAGCTCGTAGCCGCAGGCGTTGAGAAATTCCTGCAACTTTTTGACTTCCTCGCCCTTGTCTCCGCGCGTAAGCACGGTCTTGTCCGCGGGATATTTCGGCACGCCGAAGCCACGGATATAGCGCCCGTTGACGGGAATGACGCGGTAGGCGCATTTGTGCTCCTTGCCCTTGTTCCCCTCGAACACCGTGATTTTCTGCCCGTCGCAGGCGGTCACGATGCCCGTGTGGTTGGGCGCGCCGGTGCAGTCCGTGAGGGCGTAGTCCTTGCGGTCGTTCCAATGGTAGAAGACCTGCTCGCCGACCGTCGGAACGTGCGCGTCGTCCTCAATCCATTGGTCGCGCGCCTGATACCAGCGCATTTGCTCGCCGCAGCTGCACTCGATGGGAATGACCTCTGCCAGACCGCAGAGGATCGCCGCCGCGGACACCATCGCCGCGCAGTAGTCGTCGGTGTAAGTGAGCCTGTAGCCGCGCGGATGCGGGAGATAGCTGTTGTAGGCATCTACGATCTGCTTATGTACCGCGTCGCCGCGCACGGACCCCTCCCACGCGGTTAAGGTCTCAAGAAACCTCTTCATTTTTCTTCTTCTCGGTCTGCGTGCCGAAATAGAAGGCGATGACGGTCGTGAAGATCGTCAGGAACTCCGTCCCGCTGATGCTGCCGCGCAGGGCGAGCACCGAGAAAACCGCCGTGAGCACGATGGTCACGATGCTCTTGACCGTGAGCAGATTGGCAATTCGATTTTGCATTTTTGCCTCCTTTACAAAAACCGCACGGCATAGAACTGCCGCGTCTGTGTGTTGATTTTGTTACACGCGCCGTTGATGGCGGCGACGTGCCCGCCGTCGAGCATGACGGCGCTGGTGAGCTTGAGCTTGTCCCGACAAAAGGCGTTGACCTGCTGCGCGGTCATGCTGCGGCAGTAGACGCCGTAGAGCAGCCCGCCCTTGTAGCCGAGGACGGTGTGGTTGGTCTTGCGCAACACGTCGCTGTACGCCCCGGTGAAGCCCTCCGCCGCGGGGGCATAGCGGTCAAGCAGGCCAAGCCCACCGACCGCCCAAACGACATCTCCCAGCGCCGCCGCCGAGGCCACGCGGGCAATGCGCACCGCGCCGCCCGCGGTCTTATAGAGCACGCTCTCGGGGCGAGGATAGTGGCAGCTCATGCCGCGCACGACCTTGCCGCCGCGCACCAGGATGGAGCACGGCTGCCCCTGCCAAGAAAAGCTCCCCGAGATGGCGTTGCGCGGCAGCGGACCGCTCATGTTGACGGGCCCAATGTCCCGCGCGATAATGCAGGGCTGACCGTACAGCTCGACGTTGAGGGGCCAGCAGTCCGCGCCGAGCTTGGCCGCGATGTCGCTCAAGGTCTGGTTGCCGATCCATCCGTTGTCCAGCGCGCCGACGGAGCGCTGAATGGCCTTTATCATGCGTACCTCTTCCGAGGTCGAACCCTTGACGTCTCTCACGAGACCACCTCCCACTCGTCGATCTCCGACTTGATGCGGTCCATGAAGCTGTTGCCGCCGAGGGCCTTGTAGCCGCGGTAGAGATAGAGAAAATCCTCCAGCTCGTACTGCCGGATGGTGCGGCCCTCCCTGTGGCGGTAGTAGGTGTGCAGCATATCGTGCCGGAGCTGGCATTTGAGCGCGTCGGTCAGCTTGTCCAGCCCAAGCAGCTTGCTACGCAGCGGCTTGACGAGCATGGCGACCGCCGCGAGGATCACCGTGATCTCCGAGCACAGCGCCGCTAATTTCGATAAACTTTCCATAGGCGTTGTCTCTCTTTCCGGCGGCGCGAAAAAAGCCGCCTTGTCGTGCTTGACAAAGCGGCTTTAGGTGTGCTATATTTAGGCCAGTAAGAACGGCTGCCATTGCTGGTGGCGGTCGTCCCTCAGTGAGTTTAGAGCTCGAAGGAAACGCCGCTTACCGCTATGGTGGGCGGTTATTTCTTATGTCTTGTGACCGTGAAGATCAGAGACGCAAGACCGATGAGCACAAGCGAATATGTGAACATATCAGCGTATGTAACCATCGCGCACCTCCTTTGCAGGAAGTGGACAACCTTGCCGTTCTTACTGGCAGGCGAATTATAGCACAGTCTGCCGCGCTTTGTCAATTTGCCGCCCTCCGGGGCGGCTTTTTTTTACTTGTTCAGCTCCGCGAGTTTTTCCGCGATGTCCTCGGGGATGGCGCAGGTCGTCATCTTGACGCAGTAGCCGTCCGCGTCGTAAGTGATCTTGTAGCAGGGGGCGACATAGATCTCCGTGCCGGCGCGGGAAAGGTCGCGCGCCATGACGGGCTGCACGATGCTGTTCTTAACACCCGAGTTTTCGCTCAGGCCCGCGGGGGTATCGGTGACTTCAATGGGCTTGCCGTCGGATGCGATTCTCTTGTAAGTAGCCATTGTGTTTCTCCTTTTCATTTTGTTTATTATGTCCCTCGCCATGTGATGAGGGTATCATACAATTTTGCAGCTCTTGTGCAGATAATAAGTCGTGTTGGGTTCTGGCGTGCCGGTAAACGTGCCGCCGGTGCCTGCGAACATATCAGTCAATGCACCACTTCCTACGTCCTCAACATCTTTGGCAAACGGAATCCGATACGGAGTGGGATAATCATCGCTCTGCGTCTCGGATAACATGATCTTTGAACAACCTGTAAACATCTGGTTATAAGCTATTTGAGGAATAACACTTGCGGGCAACTTAGGCAAAGTTACTAAATTTTCGCAGTTGACGAACATATTCAAATAACATGCCTCTGATAAATCGGTAGCAAGAAACGATGGCGCAGACTGCAGTATATTTCTAAAATTCGTTATACTCGAAAAGAAGCCTTGAAAACATCCCTCCCCCATTGTTGGCACTTCCCCTATCGCCACGGTTTCCCAGTCCAAGAGGGTTTCGATATATCCGCTGCAATCGACTAATGCGGCTGCGTCAAATGATAACCACGGGCTGTCTAGCATGGTATTACCCGTGCCAGACAAATAAAGATTATAGGTCTGCGTGGTTGCATCAAATTTTGCCGAAAGTCCGTCATTATTTAACTGCCTCCAATGAATTCCATCTTGTGATGCTTCCATTTTCCCCGATAAATTTGACGTGTCCATAGCAAAGTCGAAGCCGCCCTCCGACGAAAATTTCAAGCAAGGTCTACGCCATTTTTTCGTGCCGCCTGCTAAAGTCGTATTAAAGATCATTTATTCGCCCTCCACATAAGAAACATTGGGGAAAACCGTTACGTTCGCGGTAATGGTTTTTCCCGGAACGGTGTCACACGCAAAGACCAGGCCGCCGTCAACCGCTCCGACGCACCTGATGTTAGAATCGACCCACACCGAAATGTAACTTGGGTCGGGCGAAACAAAAACCGCTTGAGACGTTGAATTGCCGCTTACCGGCTCGAATGTTACCGTCTGCGTATACAAATCGTTTGACGATGTCCACCCGGAAGCAAGGATGTGGACGAATGTCATGATCGGAACGCACTTAGAAACGGCTTTGTCCAGCTGATAAATGGTCGCCGGTTCATCGTCTACTTCTCCATCTTTCACATGCAGCGCCCCGGTCATCGTACCGCCCGAGAGCTGCAAATATCGCGCGTCTGCCTCTTCCTGTGTCATTCCGCCAGATGCGGCCTCGCCGACGATCTGCTCACCCGCTGCATTGTGGGCGGTGGCCCCAGCCAAAAGCGTCTGGGGCGTGACCGTGTCCTGTGTGAGGTCCATGAGCGTGGTGCCGTCGCTGAGCTGGACTTTGTTATTGGCCATGCCGCACCTCCTCAGCCGATGGTGACCGTCTTGCCTCCCTGCGCGTTGTCGGTGTAGGCAATCGGGATCGCCGCCACCGTGACGGAGCTGAGGCAGTTGTACCCCTCGTCGGGCAGAACCTCCTGCGAGGCGAACGTGGGTGTGACGTTCTTGGCCTGCGGCTTCATTCCCTCGCTGCCGGACATCGTGCCCGTCACGCCGAGGACGGTGATGCCCTCGCGAATGTTGGCGGGGATCAGCTTCGCCTCTTCGGCTGCATCGATCTGCGCCTTGCCGCTGCCGTCGTGGTAGCCCTGGGGGATGGTGACCGGCTTGCCTTTTTCCGTGATGCTGAGCGTCTTGGCCCCGTTGTTCGGCATGGTACCGGTGACCTTGCTGCCGGTGACATAGGCCGTCTTGCCGGTCAGAATTTCCGCCGCGCCCGCGGTGGCGTCGCCGGTGTCCGCGTCAAATTCGCAGGAGCCGGTGATGGGCGCGCCGTCCTTGCCGTGCGCGGTAAAGCCCTTGAGGAGCTTGTCCGCGACCACGGTGTCCTGAGTGAGGTCCATGAGGACTTCGCCGCTCGAGAGTACGATTTTGCTGTTGTACTGATTTTCAGCCATTGAAAATACCTCCGATAAAAATTGTTTTTCCGCCCGCGGGGTTTTCCACGCGGGCGACTGCAATGGGATCAACAGTCACATTGTCTTTCAGAAGCCTGTCCTTTGTGGCAAGCTCCTGCGTCTCAAAGTCGGGCGTCACGGTATATGGGCCGTCATACGGCTCGCCTCCGCCGCCCCCGCGGATGGTGACGTCAAACGCTACCGAAAGCGCCGTTTTCTGCGTTAACTCGAACGTGACCATCAGATCACCTTCCTACTCAGCGCACGCTTGACGTCAAGGCGCTGCATTTCCGAGCCGATCACGTCGCCGCTCGGGAACTTCACGCGCACCTGCATGGGGCAGACGGTCGGAAGCCCGAATGTCTCCGTCTGCGTGAGGGGAAAGTGAAATTTGCCGTCGGAAAACGTGACATCGCCCGGATAGGTCTTGACGAGGTTCAGCAGCGCGATCTCGACCAGAGAGACGGCGGGGGGGCTGAGTGCCTGGCCTTCGTTGGTGATCTCCACGTCGATGGAGTAAGCGTCGCCCTGTACCATTACGTCGTCACCTCCGTTGCGCTGACGGCGCCGGTGTCGTCCACCGTCAGCTTGAATTTTTTCGTGCTGCCCGCCGTCGAGGAGGGGAGGATGATCTCGCCCTCGTCCACGCGCTGCAATAGCTCGTCGGTCTTCTCGCCGGTGTAGAGCATGGTGTAATAATCGTTCGGCATAAAAACCTCCTTAAACGATCATTCTCCGCCCGAGGGAATCGAGCAGGCCGTAGTTGTTGCTGGTCACGAGCGGGCCGGACTGCAGCTCTTTTTTCTTGCGGTAGTAGATGATGATGCAGCCGTCAGCGCCTTGTCCTCCGTCTGAACCCAGACCGCGGCCCGTTGCCGCACCTGCATAGACTTCCAGATCGCCCATTTGATAAGATGCATCGTCTCGCATGGTGCAGCTCGCCTTACACGGCCACCCGGTTTGCCCGTTGCCGCCGCCGCCGTTTCCGGCCCCGCCGCCGTTTCCATAGACCGATGGCTTTTCCGGCGGCTGCGCGGTCGCGCCGGTTCCCTGTGCGCCGCCCTGCATGGTCAGTTTTTTGTTGTTGTACTGACTTGTCATTGTAGGCGTAATGCCATTTCCGCCGTTATGCCCGTTTGCTTTATAAGCCGGACCTCCGCCGAGACCGCCGGAGGAGGTTGCGTCAAAGCTTCCGGATACGGCAGAATTGCCTGTTTCAAAATCCACCGCCGTGCCCTGCCCGCCATGCGTGTACGACTGGCCATTTACGACAATGTCGGGCGGGTAGATCAGATTCCCGTCGGCATCGTAGCCCACGCCGTTTCCGCCGGGGACACCTGCAATGCCAGGCACCGCGTAGACTTCTCCGGTCATGGAGTCGGTGTAACCGCTCGGGTTACTTGAGCCGCTGTCGCTCGACGATCCGCCCATTGTGGTCGCTCCGCCAAGGCTCCCCTCTTCATCGCTGTTTTCGGCATACGGAGCACCCTCGCCGCCCACGCCGCAAGAATAGGAGACCTTTGATCCAGGTACGGCGTTCTGCACGGTTTCCACGAGTACCTTGCCGCCCTCGCCGGGCGTGCCTGCCTCGCCGCCTGCTGCGGGAGGCAGGTCTTTTTTCAGAAAACCCTTATAGTTGACCGTCCATGTATGGCTCCCGTTTTCTCTCGTTTCGGTCTGTGTAGAAACCTTTGATGTGGGGAGTGCGCCCGCTTTTCCGCACTTGCCGCCGTGACCGCCGCCGATAAGGACGCGGGTGTAGCTCGTCACGCCCTCCGGGACCGTCCACTCGCCCGAGCCTGTGAGGATGACGCGCTCGTCGTAGTATTCCGTGGTTTCCGGCTGTGGGGGCAGAAAGCCGACAAGCGCCGAAGTGCGGGACTTGAGCAGGCCGGAGATCTTCGTCTCGCGCGAGGCGATGCAGGCGAGCGTCTGCTGCTTGTCCCACTCGTTCCAGAGCGAGACGACGTGCCCGGCGTGCTCGCCCGCTGGGTTGACGTCCACGGTGAGCTGCTCGCGGCAGGCGTAATAGGCTGCCATGCGCTGCGCGACCGCGGAGGAGTTGACGAGCGAGACGAGCGTCGCGTCGGCGATCTCCTCGACGTTCTCCGCCGCGCCCTCGGTCACGGTGCGCGTGACGACGCGCCGGTTGTGGACGTAGCTTTTGCCGGTGAGCTTGCCGGTGCCCGCGGAGAGGACGGCGTAGTTCGCGCCGCTCTCAAGGACGGTGAAGCCCTCGGCTGTGAGCGTGTGCGCCGGCTCGTCAAACTCGATCACGTCGCCCTGCTGGGCCGTGCCCTCGAAGAGCGTGACGTCCTCCGTGCCGGCAATGTACTGGTGTTCGGTGACGGCGACCGCGCTGACGGGGTCGAGGTACTTGACCTGGATGTTTGCGGCATGGACGCTCCCGGGGCCGATGATGCTCGCCGTGCCGTCCCAGAGTTTCTGCACGCGCAGCGTGCCGTTCTCGTCCGTGTGCAGCCACGCGCCGATGGCAAAGAGCACCTGCACGAGGCTGTCGCGCGCCGAGGCGATGGGCAGCCAGCCGTAGAGCTTGATGCCGCGGTAGGCGGTCTCGATGAGCACAGGGATGTCGCCGCAGATCTCCGCGACGACCTCGGCAACCGTCTGCCCGGTGTAGATGCCGCCGCGGTGCGGCCGGACGATCAGCAGCCCGACCGCAGAAAGCGCGGAGAGCGTGTAGAGCTTCGGCCCCACACGCGTGACGCTCTGCAGGTAGTAGACGCCGACGCGGCTGCCGGAGCGGAAATACTCGACCTTGTCGTTTTTCTTGAAATTCCGGATCGTGCCCGATTCGGACAAAACGGTGATGTCGAGCGTGTCCGCCTCGAGCGCGTCCGCGCGCAGCTCCTTATACTCGCCCAGCACGCCGGGGGTGTCGGTGCTGATGCGCTCGTCCTCGGCGAGGAGCTCGCCTTTGTATTTTACGGTGTTCAGACTCATCACTTTGCCCTCATGGTAACGCGGAAGCCCCTCCACCAATGTGTGCCGCTGTCGTCGAGCAGGACGGACACGGTGTCGACCGTTGGGTGCGCGGTGATGGTTTTCTCCGCGCCGGTCCGGGGCTCGAAGTAGCGGAAGAGGACTTCGTTTTTGAGGCACGCCGTCAGCAGCGCGGTGATGCGCTCGGTCGGCGCGTCGTTGGTGGTGCCGACGATCGTCGGCTTGATGGCGAGCAGATCGCGCTGCTCCTCGCCGGAGCACATGAGGCCGCCGTTTTCGCCCTCGCGGAACTCGTAGCTGACCTCATAGCCGTACTTGTGGAACAGGTCGGTGAAGTCCTGCCCGTCCACGATAAAGGGATATTTCGCCATCAGGTGCCCTCCTTTCCGGCCAGCGGCTTGCCGCGCCGGCGGCCCTCGGCCTGCATGAGCGGGTACTGCTTGCGCGCGAGTGTCTGTCCGTCCAGCTCGAGCGTGACGTCAATGGTCACGTTCTCGCGCCGTGCGGCGCTCTGTGCGGTCGCGGGAGACGGGGCTGGGGAAGATGCCACCAGAGCGCCGGACGCGCCTGAGCGCCCCACAGAGCGCCACAGCGCGGCCTCCTGCGCGTTGAGCACCGCCTCGTCCGCGTGGAGCTCGGCGAGATAGCCGTCGTAGGGCACGCGGTCGAGCCCCGCGGCGTGGGAGCCGGAAAGATGCTTGCGCAGCCTCGCCTCGGCGCGGTAGCGGGAGAGCTTCGAGGTGGACGAGCGCTCCACATTTTTCTCGTTTGCTTCCTCACGCGCTTCGCGGATCTTCGAGATCAGATCACTAATAGCAGTGATCGCAGCCGTTACGCCCTCAACAATGTCCGCCGTGAATCCGACGATACCAGCCGCAATGGGTGTCAGCAGCTCGCCCAACCGCGCCATCGCCGCGTTGAGCTTCTCCTGTGAGGCGTTCATGGTCATGATGTCCTGGTTGGCGTCCTTCCACGCCTGCCCGGTCTCCCGCAGGCCCTGATTGGCGAGCTGCACGAGCACAAGCTGCGCACGCTCGGATGTATCGGCGCAGGCTTCGAGCTGCCGGTTGAACTCGTCCTCATTGACGCCCGCCCAGTTGAGCACGTCCGCGAAGACGCCGGTGACCTTTCCGGCCTGCACGGTCTCATTGATGGCCTCGGAGAGACTGTCGATCGGGATCGAGTCTCCGTAGGTCGCCCACGCGCCGATGACCTCGTCAATAAGGACTTTGAGGTCTTCCTGCGCGAGGCCGAGGGCTTGCAGGTTCGCCGTCGCGGTCGCGGCGGTCTGCGTGTCCCCGAGTACGGCCTGCAGCTCTTGGTAGGCCTGCGCAGTCTCCTCGGCTGTGTAGCCGGCAGCCGCGCTGGAGACCTCAAGCGTGCCCATGATCTTGCGGTATTCCTCGGTCGATTCTACGATTTCAAAGATCGCATCTTTGACCGCCTTTGCGCCTGTGACGATGGCGCCGCCAACCAGCAGCCCCTTGAGGTTGCTGAGCGCTGAAGTTACGCCGCCAAGGTTAAAGCTGCCGTCCTCGTTGCGCAAGCCCTTGAGTGCGCCACCGATGCCGCCGAGGCCATCGTCGAGATCATCGGTTTTGCCTGCGGCATCCTTGACCGCCTTGCCGTAGCCGTCGATGCTTTTCGCGCAGCCGTCCGCGCTGTCCTCGGCCTCTTTAAGCAGTTTGTCGTTCTCGCTCAGCTCGTCGTTGAGCTTTGCGAGCGCGGTCTCCGCGCTGAGCAGCTGCCTGCGGTAGCTGTCGGTGCGGCTGTCCGCCTCGCCGAAGGCCGCCGTTGCCTCCTCGACCGCGCCCTGCAGGGAGACGATCTTGCCGACCTGCTGCTCAATAGACTGCTTGAGCAGGTCGTGCTTGGCGCGCAGCGCCTCGGAGCTATTCGCCTGCCCCTTGAACTGCGCGTCGACGAGCTTCATCTCCGCACCGAGGTTGCCCAGCTCGCGGTTGACCGCGGCCAGCTGCTTTTTGTATTCCTGCTCGCCATCGATGGCAAGCCGTGTGGTGATCTGGCGTACTGCCATCACGCACCCTCCTCTCTTTTCAGTTCGCGCCGCCGCTCCTCAAGCGTTTGCAGGTCCATGACCTGCCCGGGCGTGAGCAGCAGCCCCTCGCGGACGCTCAGGCGCAGGAACTGCGTCAGGAGCTGGAGCCAGAGCGCGCGCGTCACGGAGACCCCGTTTTTTTTTGAAGCTCCACAAGCCCGAGGTCAAGGTCGCCCGTCTCTTTCTCCTCGCGCCGGAAGCCGAGGACGATGGCGGCGAGGATGGCGTCCTTCGCCGCGGCGACCTCGCGCGGGGCGAGGTTGACGCGGAAAAACTGCTCGGTGAGGACGGGGCCGTGCGTCTGGCCCTGCCAGCGCCGATAGAGCTCGCCCTGCTCGGAGAGCTTGAATAGGTAATAGCACACCGCCTCAAAGCTCTTTTTGTCGCTGTCCTTGAGGGGGTCGGTGATAAAGCCCTTGGTGCCGAATTTATCGTAAAGATCGAACAGCGCCTGCCCGTTGAGGCAGAGATACAGGTGCTGCCCGCAGAGATCAACTTCGTGTAGTTTCATAGTTTGCCTCCGATTTCTAAAAAAGGCGCAGCGGGGGCGCTGCGCCTTCCTTGGTGTTCTCAGCCGCCGACCGCGGCCTTGACCTTGCCGTTCACCCACGCCTTTGCGGCGGCCTCGGTCGTGAGCTCGTCGCTCTCGATGCGGTAGTCGCCGGTGTTGCAGGCGTCCACCGAGAGCGTCAGCTTGGGGCTGTCGAGCACGATGGTCTTTTGCTTGGTGTTGTAGGTGCGCCCGTCGAGGCTCGCCTTGACCTTGGGGTAGAAGAAGCCCTTGTAATACTTCGAGCCGTCGGCCTTGATGTTGGTCGTGTAGAAGCCGAGGCAGCCGTAGGGCGCGGTGTCGTTGCTGGAGAAATGGATGTCCTTCGCGCCTTCGGTGCTGTCGATCTGCGCGCCGGTGACGGCCGAAGCGGTCTCGTTGGGCAGCTCCAGCACGCCGACGGCAAGCGAGCCGTCGACAAACTCGCGCAGGTAGATCTTGCGCACATCGTCCGCGCGCGATTCGACCTCGGAGAAGTTGAGCGTTTCGGCGACGCTCATGAGGTCGCCGAGTTTCATCGGCGTGCCGTAGTTGGGCAGCGCGTCCTCCGGCTCGGGGTTTGACGCCGCAAACGGCGCCCACTGGAGATTTTTCGCTCCGTACTGAGGCATAGTTGTGCCCTCCTTTACAGATTTTTGGATTCGAGGAATTTGTTGTAGACCATAAACTCCGCGGTCGTGGTCTCGTCGGCGCACTTCTCGTTTGCCTTACGAATAAAGCCGCGTGCCTGGATGCTATCCGTGCCGTACTCGTTGACGTAGGCAATCTCGGCGTTGCGCGTGGTCGTATTGCCGCGCCGGCGCGTGCCGGTTGGCGTCACATAGATGCCGCGCTCGCCGTTTTTTACCTTGACCTTGCCCTTTTTGATGCACTCCGCCGTGATGCCGGTCGAATAGTCGCGCCTCTGTCGGCTGTTGCGGTAGCCGCCGGGCTTGCCGAGCTTGCGCGCCTCGGCGCGCTGGGCCTCGACCACCACGTCAGCCCCGGCGTTGAGCATCGCGTCATGCACGTTGTCGGGCAGCTCCGCGACCTGCCGCATCGAGAGGACGAAGGTGTCCAGCCCGTCAAAACGGATCTCAGCCACTGCGCTCATCTCCCAGCCAGCGCCCGACCGCATCGAACTCAAAGACATAGTGCTGTCCTGTGTGGTCGGTCGCGTTTTCGATCATCGCGGGAGAAAAGTCCTCCCCGGCTGCGATCGCCGCCCAGAGTGCGCGGCGCGTTGGCACGGTGTTCGTCTTGAGCGGCGCGAAATAGTGCAGCTGCACGAGCGCGCGCTGCAGCTGCGCGGTGTCGTCGGCAAGCGCCTCGGGCTCGAGCGGGAAATTGAACGTGCAGTATTCTTCCGGCGGCGTCTCGCCCGCCTCTGTGACCAGCAGATCCGGCACGCACACCGGCACGATCGGCGTCACGACCGCGATGATTCGCTCATTCAGCGTCATACCTTGCCCTCCTGCGTGATGCGCTCGCACCAGAACTCCATGTACTTTCCCTCGTCGCCGTAGGTGTTGACGTAGAGGATGTTATAGTCGCGCCCGTCGTAGCGGATCAGGAGCCGCCGGTCAAGCAGCTCCGGGTTCGCGCGCGTAAGAAAGCGCACCTTTGCCTCGCCGAACTCGGCGTTTGCCCGGATCAGCTCCGTGCCGCTCGTCTGCGAGAACTGCGCCCAGGTCTCGCGCACGGGCTCCGGCTCGCCGGGTACGTCGTAGCCGTCGGCGTCCTTTTTCGTCGTCTTGCGCAAAAACTGGATGCGCTTGGAGAGTTTCCCTGCGTCAACGTGCATCACGCGCCTCCTTCCGCCGCCTCGCCCGTGCCCGATTCGGGCACGGGTTCGGTCAGCTTGAGCTGGTTGAGCATGAGCCGAACGACGCGGTTCTCGCTGGCGGCCTGGTCGATGGAGATGCCGCGCCGGTCGTACTGCTCAAGCGTCAGAGCCTTGACGCAGAGGAGATACATCGCAAAGCGCGGCGTCCCATCCTCCGGCTTGCTGCACACGCCGGAGAGAAGATAGCCCTCCGCCGCGTCAATATAGCCGGGGAGCTCCGCGTCGTCCGCGTCGACCTTGCAATAGGCGGCGATGTCCGCCAGATGCTCCGTCAGCATTTCTTACGAGCCGCTCTTGGGCAGCGTCGCCACGACAACGCCCTTGTCGACCACAAGGTTGCCGCCGACCATCACGTCGCCAAGGATGGTCAGCAGGCGCTCCTGCGCCTTGTAGCTCTCGTCCACGCGCACGGTGAAGTCGGAGAACAGGCCCAGCTCATAGTTGAGCGGGTTGCCGTAGATCATGGTCTGGATCGCGGCGCTCGTGCTCGCGGTCGCGGTGCTCAGGCTGGTGAGGTCCGGGCAGATGGTGTAGGGGATCACCACGCCGCCGTCGCGGATCACGCCGACGTTGGGGTTGGCCATGTCCGGCTCGATGGTGAACAGGCGGCGCTTTTCGTTCGTGCCGCGCAGCTGGCCGATGGCCTTGAGGTCTTCCTTGGTGAGCAGCAGGCGGGCGCTGCCGGCGACCTCGGTGTCCGCGCCGTAGGCAAAATAGAGGGTGTCGAGCAGGTTGACGTCCACCGCGCTCACGTCAACGCTGGCGAAGATGTTCGCGCCCGCCTTGTTCTTGGCGATCTTCATGCCGTAGAACACATGGCTGCTCTCACCGTCGCCGTTGACGATCAGCTCGGAGCACTTGCGGCGCATGGCGCGCATCGCCATGCCGTAGATCTTCGCGTAATAGTCCGCGGGGGTCAGGTTGCCGATGTTGCGGTCAACGAAGCTCGTCACGCTCATGTCGTAGGGCTTGATCTGCGCCACACCGAAGGTGGGGTCGGTGCTTGCCGTGCGGGCTTTGCCCGCGGTGCTGGCCACCGTGCCGACCTTGGCGTCGAGCTCAGAGATCACATAAGGCTCCTGATACTCGCCCAGGCCGGAGAGGTTGACCACGCTGACCTGGTCGATGATCGCGCTGAGGGGCGCGTCGCCGCCGCGGATGTCGCGGCCCACGCCGGTGGGCTCGGCAAGCGAGGTGGTCGCGAGCGTGATGGCCTTGCGGACCTCCGCCGCGCTGAACTTGACCTCGCCGCCCTTGCGCAGGATCTCCGCGCGCTCGAGAGCCTTGTCCCTGGCCTCGCCCGGAGTATCCTGCTTCTGCATGAACTGGCGGTCCTGCTCGTCGATGAGGGTCTTGACCTCGGTGATCTCGCTGTTGAGGTTCTCGATCTCGGTCATCTTGCTCCGATAGTCCTCGCGCTTGCCCTCCTTGAGCAGGCCCTCGGCCTCCGTGAGCATGCCGGCGCGCTTCGCCAGCAAATCGTTGTACTTTCTGCGCATTTTTTGCCTCCTTAAAATCTCATTTTTTCAAGCTCCAGTGCGGCCTCGTCCGCCCAGTGCTCTTCGTTATCAGCGCCCTCCGGCGCGTGGGTCTTCTTCATTTCGGCGCCGCCGTAGCGCTTCGCCTTCACCACGCCGGCCTCCGGCTGTGCGGGCACGGCCACGAGGCTCACCTCGTAGGCGTCCGCCGCGCCGTCGAGCTCGAAGTGGCAGAGCTGCCCGTCATACTCGCGGTTTGGCCAGTGCTCGCACAGCGTCTTGCGCTGGTCCGCGCCGCAGATCGAGCAGTTGACATGCTCCACCGCGCAGCCCACGCTGCACTCGCGCAGGATGCCGCCCTCGATGGCGGCAACGGTGTCCGCGGCGCCTGCCGTGCGCACCATGTAGCAGCTGAGAACCAGCCGCTCGACTTCGCCCTCGCTCACCACTTGCGCGTCGTACACGCGCGCGGTCTGCGTCTCCGCGCTCCAGCGGTGGTCACGCAGCACGGGCTTGCCGATGTAGAGCTTACCGAGCTGCTCGAGCGTCGCCTCGGTGAAGCGCTCGCCGTCGCGGTCGATCTGGTTGTCGCAGGCGGCCAGACGGAAGGCGAACACCTCGTCCGCGCTCAGCTCACGCAGCGCCTGTGCGTTGATGAGGGCAAGCTCCCGCTCGCCCACGGCGGCCTTTTCGATCCGTGCCGCCTTAAAGATCATATCCATGCGGTTTACTCCTCTCCGGCGGCCGCGCCGCCGTTTCTCTGCGCACTCAGCTCCGGCCACAGGTCAAGCGGCACATAGTTCAGGCTCGCGCGCCTGCGGTTGCCGCCCGGCACGTTCGGCAGATCCTCCAGCGCCGCGATGTCGTCGGGACTGAATACGCTCAGCTCGCTCATCGTGCGGTACCAGTTCGCGCGGCTTGCCGTGTCGCCCTTGAGTTCCGCCATCATGTTGATGCGCAGCTCCAGCCCCGCGGCCAGCTCGCTGTCGGTCAGCAGCTTGTAGCTCTGCTCCTCCTCATACTGGGTCACGATGGGGTGCAGCGTGCCGACGACATACTCAATCGCGTTCTGCTCATTGCTGCCGTAGGCCTGCTTGCCCTCGTTGAGCTTGTAGAGGGGGACGCCGAAGTAGCGCGCGATGTCCGTGATCGACAGCTGTTTGTTTTCCACAAACTGCGCGTCGCGGTTCGTCCCCGCGATGCTCGTGTACTTGAGACCGAGGTCGAGGATCGCCGTCCGGTGCGCCTTGCTCGGCCCCATGTGGACACGCTCCCACTCGTCGCGCAGCCGGTCCTTTTTGGTCACGAGCGAGCCGTCCGCCGCCTTGACCGGATTTCCCTTGGTGTCCAGCACATAGCCGCCGAGGTCGGTGTCGGTCTCCAGCACGCCGCCCGGCTGCCCGCCGTTGGCATAGTAGCTCAGCTCATACTCCTGCGCGGCCCGCGCCGCGGCGATCACCTCGCCGGCACGCGTCACCGTGCCGAGACCGAGCAGGCCGTTGCGCGTGGCGTTCTTGTAGTGGCACACGTCCTCGTTCGGCAATCGCATGACCTTGCCGGAGAAGGGATGCGTTACGTCGTACCACACGCGACCCGCCATGTCGTGCCAGCGCTGCACCAGATACCACGGCACCGGGATCAGCTCTACCGGCTTGCCCGTGCGCTCGTTGCGCACGATCCAGTCGTAGCCGTTGCCGCCCTCCAGGCGGCTCGTCTCCAGCACCTTCTTGCGAATGAACGGGGTCATGGCCTCGTTCGGCCGGATGTTCAGCAGCCGCAGCAGCTCGTGGTCCGTGCGCTCGCGCGTCCTCGTGTCGATCACATAATTCGGCAGCTTCGCGATGCTGTCGCTCAGCAGCTCAATGCAGCGGTCGACCGCGCTGAGCTTGCGCGCCGCGCTCTGCGGGTCTTCGCCGACGGCCAGACCGCCGGAAGCCGTCAGGCTGCCGACCGTTACGGACTTGCTCACGGTGGGCGAGCGTGCGGTTGCCGCGCGCAGGCCCTTGATGATGCTCATGCTTGACCATCACTCCCTTCGTCGTTTGCACTATCGTCAAAGCCGTCAACAACGGCCATTGCGATCAAAAGAATGCCGCCCACGATAAAGCCGGCCGGGATATAGATCATCCCCACGCCTACCGTGATGAGCAGCACGCCGAGCTTCAGCACGGCGTCTCGCAGTTTTTCCACAGCTTTTTCCTCCTCCCTCACAGCGTGAAGCCCGGACGCGCCACCGCCGCGGCGAGATCCGGTTTCTGGTTCCTGGCAACCATCCACACGGCCATCACGATGATGCTCGCGACCGCCGGGTCGATGCGCCCCGTTGATTTATTCTTGAGCGGCTTGATGTTGCCGTTTCCGTCCGCGTGGCAGCGGACGTTGCCGAAGGTCCAGCGGAAGCAGGTGTTGTGGACGTGCAGCAGCGTGTGGCGCTGCATCATGTCGTCCGTCTCCTTCATCGCCGGGCTCATGTTCTTGAGGTCCTGCGGGATCTCGATGATCGGCACGATCGGCGCGAGCCGCTGCGTGATGGTCCGGCTCAGATACGGGTCAAAGCCCACCATGCGCAGGTCGTAGCGCTCCCGCGCCTCGCGGATGCGCTCCTCCACCGCGCCGTAGTCGATGACCTCGCCGGGGCAGAGGTCGAGGAAGCCGGCACGCGCCCAGTCCCGATAAGGGACGTGGTCGCGCTTTCCCGCCTCGTCCACCGTCGCCTCGGGCCGCCAGATGCCATAGGGCAGCAGCACCGCCACATCCAGCCCGGGCTGGGGAGGGAAGAGCAGCACAAAGGCCGTCAGGTCGCGGCTCGTGGAGAGGTCCACGCCGCCGTAGCAGAGCTTTCCGTCCAGCTGCCGCAGCCACGCCTCGCGCTCGCGCTTTTTGCTCGGCCCCCATTGCGTCTTGTCGTAGAGGTTGAGCGAGATCCAGCCGACCGCCTTCGTCGTGATCCATTGGTTAAGCCGCAGCCATCGGAATACGCGCTCCTCGGCTTCGCTGCGCTTTGCGCTTGCCGCCTCCATGCGGATGTTGCGCAGGCTCAGATGCTTGCCGAGCGAGGGGTTGCAGAGATACCACAGGCTCTCGTCCCAGATGTCGATCTTTTCCAGGTCGTCCGGATCATCGCCGAACAGCGCCGTCAGGCCGTAGAGGATCGGCAGCCAGTTTTCCTCGTCACGGCCGAGCAGCTCGGCCTCGGCGTCCGCAAGGTCCTCGTCCCCGACATGCCGGAGGGAGAGGACCGAGCGAACGTCGCCGCCATCGCTCCGGATGCGCCGCAGCTGCCGCGCGTCGCGGATGCCCACAGCTTTCTCGTGGATTTCCCAGCCGATGGAGCTGCGGTCGGGGTCGTCGCCCGCGGTCGTCAACACGATCCATGCCGGCTGCCGTCGGCTCGCGCCCGCCGCGCCGGTCATGACGTCCCACAGCTCCCGGTTGGGCTGCGCGTGCAGCTCGTCGAAGATAACGCAGCTCGGCTTGTAGCCGTGCTTGCTGTATGCCTCGGCGGAGAGGACCTGCAGAATGCCGACCGTGATCCACTTGTACCCGCCGTTGCCGGTCTTCACGCGCTTGCGGTACTCGATGCGCTTGCGGCTCTCAATGGGCCGTAGCTCGCCCTGGGCGATCATCTTCGCCGTCCACGGCGCGCTCGTCGCCATGAAGATCGCGGCGTTGAAGACGATGGAGGCGTTCTCCTTGTCCGCCGCGCAGACATAGACTTCCGCGTTCAGCTCGCCGTCCGCAAAGAGGTGGTAGAGGGCCAGCGCCGCAGCCAGCTCGCTCTTGCCGTTCTTCTTCGGGATCTCGAGGTAGAGGTACCAGTACCGGCGCAGCCGCTCTGCGCTCTCATCCGTGCCCGATTCGGGCACGTCGGCGCACATCGTGCCGTAGAACTCCATCAACGCCTCGCGCTGCCAGTCGTAAAGGCAGAAGAGATTGCCCGTGTCGGTCGTCGGCAGGCGCTCAACGAAGTCGCACACGAACTGCCCCGCCTCGCGGTCAAAAACGTATGCCATGCTACAGGCTCCGCGCCAGCGCGTCCACCTGCCGCTGCCGCAGCCGCTCCGTGAACTCATCCGCCCCGCCATCCGGCGTAAAGGCCGCCGCGGGCAGATTGCTCGGCAGGACCAGCCGGCAGCGGCTCGAGACCGTCAAGCCCATGTCGTTCGCGCAGTTGCGCGCCTGCTTAAAGTAGCGCTCCTGCACGCGGCCCCAGCCGTCCGCCGCTTCTAAGTCGCGCGCGTGGCCCGGCGCCTGAGTCAAGGCCCGCTGCACCTCCGCCGTCGCGCTGATATACTCGTGGTGGGCGACCAGATAGCGCCCGAGGTTGTCCGCGTCGAGGTCGGTGTAGAGCCCCACGTCGATGAGCTGCTTGCCGATCGCGCGAAACTCGCGATGCAGCTCCTTGGGCAGCCACTTGGGCGGATTCGCCCGCTGCGGCGCCGGCACCACCACCTCACGGTCGCGCCGCGCGTCCTCCTCGGCGCGCGTCAGGTGCTTGCGCCCGTTCCTCACGACCAGATCGGTCGGTTGTCTTGCTCCTGCCATCTCCGCGCTCCTTTCTGCGCTGCCGCCGAATATATCGCGCCATGTCCCGCTTGAGATACGGGCTTTCCGTCGCGGCCATGATCCGCTCCGCTTCAGCAATCGTCATGCTTTCCCAGCGCGGCGACAATTTCCTTTTCGCGGTCGCTCAGCTCCCAAACATGCGCCGCAGCCTTCTCCGCCGCAGCCTTCTCCGCCGCCGCCTTTTCCGCCGCTGCCTTCTCCGCCGCCGCCTTCTCCGAAAGAAGAAACGCCGCGCCGTAGATGGCTTTTTTCTGTGCGCGCTGCTCGTCCAGCGCCCGTGTAAAGGCGGCGTCCTCCGCCCGCACACGCAGCGCCTGCCACTTGGCGGTCGGCGCAAAGCGGATCGGTGTCATCACGCAGTCCGGGTAGGTGTATCCGGGCAACTCCGCCGCACCCTCACAGGTGTTCTGCGTGTTCAGCTCATCCACCCTGCGCCACAGCTCCGGCACCGTTTCAATTTTCCAGTCTCCAAGGTTGGTCACAAAGCTTGTGCGCACATCCGCGCCGTTTTCATAGGTGATGCGGCAAGACATCGGCAAATAGTTGCATGTCCCGGCCGCGATGCTAAAAAGCGTCAGTGCCGGCGCAAAAAGGAAAAATTGGATGCCGCGCTCCGTGTAAAATCGGCAGATCTGCGAGAGGATAGAAAACGGCGGGTTGTCGATCACCACGCAGCCGTCCGAGTAGGGCTCGTGTTCATAGTCGCCTCCGGGGTAAAATGGCCGAACAACCGGCGCGCCCTGCAAGCCGTAGTGCGCCAAAGCCCAGTCGCGGATCGCCTCGTAGATGTTCTGCGGCGTGTAGCAGTCGTCGGTGGTGAGTTTCGGCTTGAATTTATCCACAAATTTCTCATAATCCTCGCCGCTTTCGCTCTCAACATCTCCCCAGAAGTGGTTTCCTTCTGCCGCTGGTTTCGCCCGCTCGTGGGCGCTGACATGGATCGTCTCGATCTCGTCCATCGTGAACCCGGTCAGCGAGGTGTCGAAAGAAAGGCTGCTTAGCTCCTCCATCTCAAACTTGAGCCGCGCTGCGTCCCACTCTCCCGTCTCGGAAAGTCGGTTGTCGGCGATGATGTAGGCGCGGCGCTGCGCCTCACTCAGCTCGCTCACCGTCACATACGGAACCTCGGTCATGCCTTCGGCCCGCGCCGCTTCGACGCGCCCATGTCCGGCGATCAGGTTCTTGTCCTTGTCGATCAGCACCGGCGAGACAAAGCCAAACTCGCGCAAGCTGCGCCGCAGCTGCTCGATCTGGTCCGGTCCGTGGATCTTCGCGTTGTTCTCGTAAGGGATCAGCTCGTCGATGCGTATTGTCGGCAGATCCTTAACCACCACGCGCACCGGCGTCTGCCCTGCTGCCTGCTTCTTTCCCATGCCTTGCCTCCTGTCGATATCTCCGATGCAGTCCCCGGCCCTCAACGCTGAGGGCACGGGGGACAGATCCGTGAAGGCTATGGCCGGCTTCAAGAGCCGGGGACCACACCGGACGCTTTAGTATCCGCCCCACCGGGCCTACGTCAATACACCACGCATCAAGCGCAGTCCTTCGGCCCAGGCAGGGCGGCGTTTTGCTTTTCTTTGCTTCTGCGCATTCCCCGCCCCTCGCGATTCGAGGGCCGCGGGGTAGGAGGAAATTCATGACCGCCCCGGTCAAAGAGCGGGGAACACGCAGAAACCTCCCGCTGCATTTTCGCAGCGTCTTTCCGTTTTTGCTGCGTTCCCGCAGCGCCTGTCCCACCGTCCGAAATTCTCCGTGGGGAAAAATTCTCTCACGAGGGAGGGCTGGCGGTTTCCAAGGGCAGCGCCCAAACTTTCTGACCCCGGGGAGGGGTCTGCAAGGAAGCCCCGCGCGACGCTCTCGCGACGCGCCCGAGCGCCCAAGCTTACTGCCGCGCCGCAGCGCCGCGGCGCTTTGATTTGCTGCGATTCTCGTGCATTTCTCGTGCTGTCTTGCGGCTATGGCAGCTGTGGCAGAGGCTCTCGAGGTTGTCTCGGTCGCAGAAGGTCTGCCAGTCGCCCTTGTGGTCGACGATGTGGTCCACGTCCGTCGCGCGGACCCGCCGCCCGTGCAGGGCGCACTCGCGGCAGAACGGCTCGCGCAGGAGCTGCGCCGGCCGCAGGTCGAGCTTCCACTCGTCGGTCTGGTACATCCAGCGCCAGGACTGCGCTTCCTCACTGCGCCGGTCACCGCGCGGCCGATGGGCGTCGCAGTATCCATCGCTCACCAGCACGCAGCAGCCGGGATGCCGGCAGGGCCGGAGCGGCTTTAAGGCCATCGGGCTATCACCTCCGGGCAAAACAAAAAGCCTGCACCGACACAAACCGCATACAGCGGATCATGTGGCGCAGGCGCTAAGGCACAGGCACTCGTCGATATTCACGATGGACTCCATCCGGCAGCACTTGCAGTAGACCGGCAAATCTTTTGCTCTGGTTCCGGGATCGAGCCGAAGGACTTTGCCGCGCCCGCATCTCGGGCACATCAGCCATCCATCCTTTGTGACCAGTTTACCATCATTTCGTTTTGATTGCAACACTTTTTGCCTCCTTTTTGCCTCTTGTCTACAAATAAAGCATAGCGTACGAGTAGAAACGTTCTATAGAAGTATTATCTTAGATTCATTAGTCTAAAATAAAAGTCCTTGCGTTTTCCGGCGGTTTGGCGATCCAGTCCGCGTACTCGATGCGCCAGCTCGCCATGCCGTTCACCTCGCGCGCCAGCGGCCGCGAGCGCTCACTCCAGAAGGTCTCACGCGGCATCGCGGGCGCTCGCGTCTGCACGCGCACCGTGCGCGGAGGAATCAGCTGCCGCATCCCGCGCGCCACGCCCCACGGATGCTTCCCGAGCGGGATCATCTCGTCCGGCTTGCAGAAGTACCGCGCAAGCCGCCGGTAGCCGCCGTCGCGGCTGAGCACGGGATACTCCTTATAGCCCGGATTGACGAAGCCGTAGCCCCACAGGAATTGAACCACCGCAAACGGCAGATCGTCCTCGCTCGCCACAAAGTGGATATGCCAGCGCTTCTTGCTGTGCCCCGCCTCCACCGCATAGACATAGCGCCGGATGCTCGGGTCGAAGCGCCGCACGCGCTTGCAGAACGCAGCAAAGCACCGCTTGACGTCCTCGAAAGACGCCGGCAGGTGCGCATCGTCGAAGGTCAGAACATAGTGGACGCCCAGGTAGCCGAAGAGGGCGAGGTAGAGCTCCAGCTTCTCCGCGCTGGAGCTCCACATGGAGGGCAGCGCAGGCGAGCCGCGGCACTGCTGCTCGCCCGCCCATGAGACGAGGCGGAAGCGGTCGGTGGTGTAAGTCTTCGTCAGCGGCCCGCTCCGCTGCGTGACCACGCACAGCTCACTCATACACGCTCCCGACCATTCCGGCGACCGCGCCGGTCATGTCGCCCGCAATAATGAGCTGCCTGTGCAGATCGAAGAGCACTCGGGCAAATTCCTTGCACAGGTCGTAATACAGCACCTCGTGCGAGGTGCTGCCATCGCACAAGTTCGCGGCCTTGACCGCAACATTTCGGTCGCAGCCGACGCTCATCAGCAGCTTGATCATCCGTTTTCTTGTCATTTCATCCCTCCGTTTGCTTCTGGCGTCCGCGCTTCTTCGGCAGCGGCTCGCCGGCCTCGCGCAGGATCTCCTCAATGCGCTCCTTCGAGCAGACGTTGAGATCTGCGAGCACCGTGATTTGCGCCGTTGGCTTCGCCGCCTGCCGGTAGGACGCCACGATCTCGCTCTCGCTCATCGGCAGCGCATGAGAGCGCGGCGCGCCGCTCCGCGCCGGAGGGCTTCTCAGGATCGGCGTCGGCTTGTCCGGCGCATTCGGCTGCTTCGGCGCTTCCGCGGAAGACTCCGCCCGCTCCGGCTCCGGTGCGGTGCCCGAATCGGGCACCGAGCGGACGACGCGCCCGCCAACGACCAGCCCGCCGCCTCCGCCC
>ERZ779729.875-NODE-875-length-25004-cov-2.331917_pt1 | contig 25004 bp, 26 predicted proteins | sample MGYA00511072_ERZ779729 | MGnify/ENA primary metagenome ERZ779729 (study PRJEB29588, sample SAMEA2156675) | human gut metagenome | biome: human gut; feature: human-associated habitat; material: faeces | place: Denmark | collected 2008/2010 ...
GCTGCGGCTGCAGCCGGGCGCTCTTTCGCGCGCATGTGTTCCAACTCTGCCTTGAGCTTGTTGTACCCTTCGCGGGTCATGTATGTAACTTCTGCCATAACTCCTGTTGCCGGTCGGTTCCGGCTGTTAAGCGGTTAATATGATTCATAAAAACTCCCGAATGTACGGGGAACAGCCCTCTCCCTGAAAAGAGCAATCCCGACGCATCGGCCGGAATCCCTGTGGCGTTCGAGTCTTGTACGGGACCGTCAGGTACCTTGCACGTCCCTTCCGGGGCAGGCGTAGGGGCGGTTCCTCCGGTATTCACGGTGTGTACCGTCAGTTTATATAGGTACATGCAAAAAAAGAATTCCGCTGCCGGAACCCTCTTGCTTCACTTTTGAATACGCTTACAAAGTTAGGCAATTAAACCGAAAAAACAAATTTGCCTCTTGCTTATTTTGGAACGTGCCGGCGGATGCGGCAGTCCGTCAGGCGCGTTTGTCGGGGTAGATGAAGGAATCCGGACGGATTGCGTGCATCGGTCTCTACCGAATCGTATCTGCGAGTGCGGGTCGGGCAGCCGTCCGACGGCAATTTTCGGTGTTCAACGAATATATTGCTATATTTGTCAGTCCATCTAACGTAATGTGGCGGTTATGGCTGGTATGTTCGCATCGATGATATCCATGTCCGATATTCGGAGCGTAATCATGGCGTTGTATTTCGTGATTATTGCCGCCGCCGTCATCGTCATCGTCCATGATCTGCGCGACCCGGTCAAGGCCCTTTCCTGGATACTCGTCATTACGCTGCTGCCCGTGGTCGGTATCGTTTTCTACATGGTGTTCGGCCGCAATTATCGGAAAGAGAAGATTTTCAACCGCAAGGAGATAGATGATTTCGAGCAGATAGGCCGGCTTTGCCGGGTGCAGTTGCGCGAACTCGTAGACCCGGATATTCAGCACATCGAACCCATCGAAGCCAATAAGGATATCATTACCCTGCTGCTGAATAACAACAGGGCGCTCCTGACGGTACGGAACAAAGTGAAGATACTCAATGACGGGAAGGCGAAATTCGAGGAGCTGTTCGAGGCTATCGAAGGGGCTGTATCGTCCGTGCATCTGGAATATTACATTTTCGAGAATGATGAAACGGGGCGCCGTCTGACCGACCTGTTGGCCCGGAAGGTGAAAGAGGGGGTGGAGGTACGTCTGATATACGATGATGTCGGCAGCTGGAACATGAAGCGCCGCCACGCCCGGCGGTTGAGGGCCATGGGAATCCGGGTATGCTGTTTCATGCCGGTCGTGTTCCCGTGGCTCACGAGCAAGCTGAATAACCGCAACCACCGCAAGATAGTGGTCGTGGACGGCAAGATAGGGTTTACGGGCGGGATTAATGTCGCCGACCGTTATGTGCACGGGACGAAGTTCGGCCCGTGGCGCGACACCCATCTGCGGATAGAGGGGGATGCGGTGAACATGCTGCAGGCCATCTTTATGACGGATTGGTATTTCGTCAGCGGTAAAGAACTGCTCAACCCAAGAGCCGGATACGTCCCCGTTCCCCGATGCAGATAGCCTCTTCCGGTCCCGATTCCGACTGGGCTTCCATCATGCAGGCGTTTTTCGCCGCCATCAACAAGGCGAAAAAATCCATCTATATCTCCACTCCGTATTTCCTGCCCAATCAGGCCATCCTGACCGCACTCAAGGTCGCGGCGCTCAGCGGTGTGGATGTGCGTATCGTCCTTCCTTACCGGTCGGACAGCAAAATCGTTTACTGGGCCTCGCGGTCCTATATAGGGGAAATGCTCGATGCGGGTATCAAGGTCTATTTCTTTTGCAAGGGCTTCAACCATTCCAAGATACTGATTATCGACGACAACTTCTGTTCGGTCGGTTCGGCCAACATGGACATACGCAGCTTCGAGGACAATTTCGAAGTGTCGGCCGTCATGTACGACCCCAGGGTGGCGGAGGAGCTGACGGGCTATTTCATGCGCGATATAGGCAACAGCGTCGCCGTGACGCCGGAAGCTTGGGAGAACCGCCCCAACCTCCAGGCCGCCTGCGAGTCCATCGCCCGACTCGCCAGCCCGCTGCTTTGTCTTTACTTTTATGAATCAATAAATGATTAGATAATATTGTCAAAGTAAATATTAATATATACTTTTGAAAGTTCTTTGTTTTTATAGACTTGGCCTAAGTTATAAGGCTTGGTTTTTGTTAGAATGCAAATGATTGTTAGGTTGAAAACGGGGGCGCAATATTTGATAATTTCTGACCTGTTTGTGGTAGTGAGTTGTGGAAATGAACATAAATGAGTGTAAAATATTGGGGCTGCCTAAAATAGGAGATAAACGGGGAAATCTTTCTTTTGTGGAAGAAATGAACCATGTTCCTTTTGTAATTGTAAGAACTTATTGGATTTACGATGTTCCAGGTGGAGAGTTCAGAGGGGGGCATGCTTACCGCAACAACAAAGAATTCATCATTGCCCTCTCTGGCAGTTTTGATGTAATAATCGACGACGGTACGGAAAAACAGGTTTTCACACTTAACCGATCCTATTATGGGCTTTATATTCCCAATGGATTATGGCGGGAACTTGGAAACTTTTCCACGAACTCATTGGCTCTAATTCTTGCTTCCACGACGTACGATGTCGAAGATTATATCCGCGATTATAGCGAATTCAAAACTTTCCGCCATGAAAGATAGTACGGTTTACGATTGTACAATTATTCATTTGGACAATCACCACTATGCCGAAGGTAATATTACCGTTGTGGCAAATGGAATAACCGTTCCATTTGATGTTCGGCGGGTTTATTATTTGTATGATGTGCCGGGCGGGGAGACACGCGGGGGGCATGCGCATAAGGAATTGTATCAATTGATGGTGGCAGCGAGTGGTAGTTTCAGTGTTACTTTAGATGACGGAGCTGTGAAACGCACGTTTTTATTGAATAGACCATATCAGGGACTGCTCATTGTCCCTGGAATATGGCGTGAACTTGATGATTTTTCATCGGGTTCGGTCTGCCTCGTGTTGGCTTCGCGCCTGTATGAAGAACAAGATTACATCCGGGATTACGAAGAATATATAAATTATAAAGGACAATGAGAAAACTACCGGATAATTTTCATGTGACAAAATATGGACTTAACGTGCGTCTTGTCAATGAGGATGATGCAATGTTTATTGTAAAATTGAGGACAGATCCGAAACTTGGCAGGTATATTCATAGTACGGACAGCGATGTCGAGCAGCAAAAATTGTGGATCAAAAAATATAAAATAAGAGAATTTGAAGGCAAGGAGTATTATTTTATTTTTTCCATTGATCATGTCGATTTGGGAGTCTACCGTCTCTATGACATAGAAGATGATAGATTTGTCAGCGGCAGTTGGGTATTCCGGCCCGATGCGCCACAAGGTGCCGGTATTTTAGGCTGCATTATCGGACGAGAGATAGCTTATGAAATCTTAGGACTTAATCGGAATTTTGTAGATGTAAGAAAACAAAATAAATCAAGCCTTAAATTTCAATTATCTTTCGATCCCATTTTTCTTCGGGAAGATGCGGAAAACCTCTACTTTGAACATGTGAAAGAAAATTTTTATGCACGAAAAAAGCAATATATTCAATTGTGCACCAGATTTCTGTCTTCTAAGAAATAATTGTCATGAATAAAATAAAGCAGCAGGTAATAAAAATTTTATCGGATTGTCTGAATATCGATTGTCGGAATGTGAACGAGCAATGCGCATTGGATAGTTTTTCAGACTGGAATTCTATTATGTATCTGTCTGTCATTACCCAAGTCGAAGAAACTTTCAACATAAAGATCGAAGCGGAAGTTTTGTTCGATGTGGAAACCGTCAGCGATTTAATAAACATAGTGGTTGCGAAAAGCAAGCAGTAAATGGAAACGGTTGTTAAGCAAATAATCGCTGTCGCGCAAAAACAACCCGATAAGGTTGCAATAAAATCAGAGGACGGCGTTGTTACATACGATGAATTGCTGAATGAGATCAAGCGCATCTATTGTTATTTGCACGATGAAATTCACATCGCAAAAGGTAGTTCCGTCATGCTATCGGCTGAAAAAAATATAACATTTGTTTCAACCTATTTCGCATTGCATGCTTTAGGGGCAACGACAATTCCTGTCGATCCTCGAAGTTCCGGAGCTACATTGAAGCATATTAAATTGGTAACTACACCCAAACTATTGATTGGTCTCGGCACGTCGGAAACAGATAGTATAAGTTATGAATCCTTGCGGAATTTGTCTATGAAGTACATCGGATCCGGGGAGCTGAAGGCAGAATCTGTCCCAGGCGATATTGCCGATGTAATGTTTACTTCCGGAACGACAGGAATTCCCAAGGGAGTGATACTAACGCATGGGAATATATCTGCATCGACGAATAACATCAGTCGATATATAGGCAATACTGCTGATGATGTCGAATTGCTGGCATTACCTATCTGCCACTCTTTCGGGCTGGGTAGAATGAGGTGCATTCTGTCCTGCGGAGGAACACTGGTTTTCTTCGATGGTTTCTTCAATGTGAAGAAAATGTTTAAAACAATCAGACAGGAAAACGTAACAGGATTTGGCATGGTTCCGGCAAGCTGGGCGATGATAAAAAGATTGTCCGGAGAAAGAATCGGAGAGTTTTCAGATATACTTCATTATATCGAACTAGGAAGCGCTTTCCTGGATGTCAAAGATAAACAATTGCTCGCGAATTTATTGCCATCGACAAGAATTTGCATGCATTACGGGTTGACAGAAGCGTCACGATCTGTTTTTATGGAGTTTCATAACGATAATTTATCATCAGTAGGAAAACCTCTGCCCGGTGTTGATGTGAAAATCATGGATGACTACGGGAATATTTTACCCGAAACCGGAGAAGGTGAGATTTGTATTAAGGGCCCTCATGTAACTCGGGGTTATTGTAATGATGACAAATTGACTCAAGACAGCTTTTTTGGAGATTATTTCCGGACGGGGGATGTCGGTTACGAAAAGGACGGCTATATTTTTCTTACAGGGCGCTCAAAAGAGATAATAAATGTCGGAGGGAAAAAAGTCAGTCCTGTTGAAATCGAGCGTATTTGTATGGAAATCAACGGTATTCAAGAGGCAGTTTGTGTGGGAATAGATGACCCGGGCGGGATTACCGGTGAAGCCATCAAGTTGTATTTGGTCGTTAAGGATCAGTCTCGCTTCGATCTGGACTCACTCAAAAAAATTCTGTTAATGCGGTTGGAGTGGTATAAGATTCCTCATATTTTCGAGTATATCGACTCTATCCCCAAAACGGAAAACGGGAAACCGAAACGCTATTTGTTGGAACAATTACAGAATAAATAACATGCAATTCAATCAGAAAGAATCAAGAGTATTCAAGAAATTGTCGTTTTGCGCTAGAATAGCGCAAACGATAAAACGATATTCTCTAAGAAAGAGGGGAAATGTTGTTTTTCGGGATATTTTGATTCTAGGTTCAGTTCCCCTTATTAAAACTCCTAAAAAAGGAAAAATCATTTTAGAAAAAGGAGTCATTCTAAATTCCGACAAAGCAAAATCCAATTCAGCCTTGACATCGAATGTCAAACTTACCACAGGTTACCACGGGGTTATCAAAATAGGCGAATGTTCTGCATTGAACGGATCTTGTATTGTTGCCTACGACTTTGTCGAAATTGGTAAATATTGTGAAATAGCATCTTGTACGTTGATTTCCGATACGGACTTCCATCCGGTTCTTCCCGAAGAAAGGCTAAAGCAAATGAAAGGCGAGCCATTTTCGTTCGACTCAGTCAATAAAGCAAAAATCAAAATAGGGGACAACTGTTGGATCGGATACGGAGCGATCATATTAAAGGGGGTTACTATCGGAAATAATTGCATTGTGGCAGCCGGCACCATTGTTCCCGGAGGGAAAACGTTCCCGGACAACAGTATCATTGCGGGTAATCCCGCTCATGTAGTTAAAAAATTGAAATAGTAAATGAGTTAATGAATTTGTCCTCTCTTATAATTTTGTAAGGAATAACGAAAATACCATTAAAAGAAAATTGGGCACTGCTGAAATATACGCGATAAAAAATGGTTAAATTTTTAGATTTACAGGCTGTCACGGCAAAATATGCGGATGAAATACATGCAGCAGTTAACCGGGTTGTCGATTCTGGCAGGTACTTACAGGGGACTGAAAATCAGCGTTTCGAGCAAAATTATGCACGGTACATCGGAACGCGCCATGCTGTAGGCTGTGCCAACGGATTGGATGCGCTCATTTGGATATTTAGAGCATATATCGAAATGGGCGTTATGCAACCCGGTGATGAGATAATCGTGCCAGCGAATACGTATATAGCATCAATTCTTGCGATTACGGAAAACGGACTCGTACCGGTATTGGCGGAGCCTGATTTGGAGACTTACCAGCTTGATGGCACTCGTATTGAGAGATTGATTACGTCTAAGACGAAAGGAGTGCTTATCGTACATTTGTACGGCCAATGTGCTTATACGGCCCAGATTGGTGAAATCTGCGATAGATATGATTTGAAACTGATTGAAGATAACGCACAAGCACACGGATGTCGGTTCGGTCATAGGCATACAGGAGCGTTGGGAGATGCTGCCGGCCACAGTTTTTATCCAGGCAAGAATCTGGGGGCTTTCGGTGATGCGGGAGCGGTGACGACAGATGATTCGGAGTTGGCGGAAGCGGTTAGGACACTTGCCAATTACGGGTCTGCTCAAAAGTATGTATTTAAATATTGTGGACGCAATAGTCGGTTGGATGAAATACAGGCTGCTGTACTAAATGTCAAATTACGGCATTTGGATGAGGATATTGAGGCTCGCAGACGAGTTGCGCGTTGCTATATTAATCGGATTGTGAATCCTTTGGTTACTTTGCCGAAAGTGAGGGATTGGTATGCTCATGTATTCCATATTTTCCCTGTTCGTTGTCCTGAGCGAGACAGGCTGCAGGAGCATCTGGCGGAAGCCGGCATACAAACTATTATTCATTATCCGATTCCGCCGCATAAACAGGAGTGTTATAAGGAATGGAATAATTTGATATTTCCTATCACTGAAACAATACATGCAGAGGAACTCAGCCTGCCTATGAGTCCGGTGATGAGCGATACGGAAGTGGAGTTGGTTGTAAACGCGGTAAATGCATTCCGGTAGGTAGACTGGCATGGCTGCAACTATGAATAATCAGGGGATAGAACAAGAAAAAGAAGGATATAAAACTGCTTTTAAAGCGACGGCTTTATTCGGAGGCGTACAGGTAATTACCATACTTGTCTCTATATTGAAATCCAAAGTCGTTGCATTATGGCTCGGTACTACTGGGTTTGGTATCATGAGTCTTTTTAATTCGGCGACTTCTTTAATATATTCCATAACGAATCTGGGACTGCAAGACAGTGCGGTTCGAGACATTGCTTATGCAAAAGGACAAAACAATCTTTCGTTGATTGCACGTACCGTAAAAGCTATCAACCGGTGGATATGGGTTACAGGGTTGTTCGGCGCTCTTGTTACTATTGTTTTGGCTCCGTGGCTGAGTCAGTGGCTATTTGAAAGTAATGAATACGTTCTGTCTTTCGTGCTATTATCATGCGTTGTGTTGCTGTCTGCCATTTATAATGGCAATTATGCCACGTTGCAAGGAACAAGGAATCTGCGGCTGATGGCAAAAGCCAATATTTTTGGTGCGGTAGCTGGTTTTTTATGTTCGTTGCCTATGTTCTATTTTTTTCGGGACCGGGGAATTGTATGGGCATTGATATTAGCTGCGCTTTCTACGACCGTTGTTAGTCTGCTTTATGTAAAAAAGGCGAACATTCCGGATGCCTGTTTGACATATAAGGAGTGTTATCATATTGGACTCAGAACGGTTAAATTGGGAGTCATGATGTCGCTGAGTGGCATCAGTGTTACGCTTGTGCAGTTTGTCGTAAAAACATTTATCGCAAGGATGGGCGAAATTGCTGATGTCGGACTTTATCAGGCCGGATGGGCTTTGAATGGTACTTATTTGGGAGTGGTATTTACGGCTATGGCTAGAGATTACTATCCTCGTCTTTCACAGGCTGCCACAGATAACCGTATGGTCAAGACGATGATGAACCAACAAACGGAGATTGCACTGTTGGTTTTGGCTCCTCTTGTGATTGTTATGATTGTTTTTATGCCCTTTTTTATAGAGTTGTTATATTCAGGGGAGTTTCTTGGGATAGTCAGAATGACGGAATGGTTGCTTATTGGGTCGTTAATCAAGGCAGGGTCATGGGGATTGAGTTTTGTTTTTCTGGCTAAAGGAGATGGTCGACTTTTCCTTTTCAATGAATTAGGTACGAAAATCATTACTGTGCCGGCTTATTTGCTCGGATTTTACTTTTTCGGGTTGGGAGGTATTGGCTATGCTTATACTTTCAATTATGCAGTGTATTTTCTCTGGGTTGCTCTCGTAGCGTATAAAAGATACGATATATCATATAGTAGCGGTTATTGGCGACTGTTTATGGTGTTATTGGTTATGGTACTCATTTTCCCGTTAGGAGAAAGATTGTGGAATGCAAGTTATGGAACGGGTATCGCATTGATTGTGTGTATCGGAGTATACGCTTTGTGTGAATTCAATAAACGAGTAAATTTGAGAGCTCTGTTAGAAAAGGTTCGTCAAAAGAACGGATGGAAATGATGCTTGTAAAAAAAGACATATTATCATTTTATGATAGCGTTAAAGAACTATCCATACGTTCTTTGAAGAAGGAACGTTACGAAGATGCTGTCTCTTATACGAATATAGCTGCTGAAATTGCTTACCGTTTTAACTGGATATACAGGGATGATGAACTGGAAGATATTCTTGTAAAAGTATCAAATCAACTTATTTGTCGGGACGACTCGTATGTTGCTGTTGGGGGACGTTGTGTTATGTATGCGGCGGCATTGTTGGATAACAGAGGAATTATACAGCAATATTTGAGAGCTTTGATGACTTATGCTGATAAGTTACTCGTTATAGTTGAGCAATCATATGGAGAAGAAGCGAGGGATACCGTCTGTGAACTGACAGCCTGTGCGAAGGTGGAGTTATATATCCTCCCGGATAAGTTGCCTTTGAAAGCCCGGGCACAGCTGTTGTATGATAAGATAGTATCATTTCAGCCGGAGCGGCTTTTTATGCATTTATGGCCGTGGTCCGGTTTCGCTGTAAGTGTTTTTAATGTGTTGCCGCCCGGAATTGTCCGGTATCAAATCAATTTGACTGACCATGCATTTTGGTTGGGGTGCAGTTGTTTGGATTATGTTTTGGAATTTAGACCGTATGGATGTATGGTCTCGGAAGAACGCAGGGGAATAGCTAAGGATAAATTGTTATTGCATCCATATTATCCGATAAGGGAATGCCGACCATTTGCAGGTTTCCCGGAAGACAGTGTGGGGAAAACTATCCTGTTCTCTGGAGGAGGATTATATAAAATTTATGGAGCAGGGGAGTATTTTGAAATAGTAAAAGACATTCTTGATTCATATCCTGATGTTATTCTGTTGTATGCCGGCACAGGAGATGTTGCTCCGTTTGAAAAGTTTATTGAGGAGAATAATTTTCGCGATAGGATATTTTTGTTAGGGTTCAGAAAGGACATAATGGCTATCTTTGAGCATTGTGATATATACCTTAATACATATCCGGTATCCGGAGGTTTGATGTGTCAGTATGCGGCTATGGCGGCAAAACCTATATTGGCTTATAATCGGGAAGAGGATAGGGCGAGGTTTATCGAGAAGGGTATTTGTGTAAATCGGCTTTATAAAATAACTTATACCGATGTGGACAGTTTGGTTGAGGAAGCGGGTCGATTGATAGAAGATGTATCATATCGGAAACGACGGGGGAAAGAGTTGCGTGATGCGGTTGTTACTCCGGAACAATTCGAAACTGAGTTAAAGATGATACTGACTTGTAATACGAGTCTGCGGGATTATGAAAAGATAGACATAGATTATGATGCGTTTTGCGAAAGATATATAGATAGGGAAAACCATTATACGGATACGTTCAAACGATTTGTGATAAAAAAGTTTAAATTTCGTACCGCATGGCTTTTCCCGAAAGTATTTCTATGGTTTGTGGGCTATGTCTTCAGTGGAAGTTTATTGTTGTATCTGGTGCGCCGCAAAAAAGAATGAATATGGTAGCGAAAACGATAGTGAGATATTGTCTGTCAGGAGTTGCTTTTTGTACGTCTATATTCAGACCGTTCAGTAGATTATTGTATCTCGTATGGTGGATGTACTATTCTCAATATAAGCGGAGAGAATTCAAATCTTGTCCTTCCGATGTGTGGATTACTCCGAAAATCAGAATAATAGGCGGGAAGTACATAGAAATAGGACATGGTGTTCATATTCATGGGGACACTATTCTTAGTGCCTATTCTGAATTTGCTGGGAGTAAGTTTCTCCCCAGTATCTTCATAGGCGATAATTGTAATTTGGGACCAAGAGCACATATTACAGCGATTAACCGTGTGGTGATAGGTGCCGGAACTTTGACGGGTCGCGACCTTACCGTGACAGACCATGCACATGGGCAAGTTTCTGACCGAGAACAATTGTTGGAAGCTCCGAATCGGAGGTTGCTGTATTCAAAAGGGGAAGTTGCAATTGGCAGGAATGTTTGGATAGGAGATAAGGTTACGGTATTGCCGGGAGTGCATATCGGTGACGGAGCTATTATTGGAGCCGGAAGTGTCGTGACCGGAGACGTGCCTGCATATGCAGTCGTGGCGGGTAATCCCGCCCGGATTATCAGAAACCTGCAATAAATTGAGGCATGAAGACGACTATGATACAGACATCTTCCGTGGAGAAGGTTGAGGCATGGATATATGCGATATGTCTATTGTTTTCCATTCCGCCTTTCTTTTTCTGGTCGGTGAGTTCGCCTTATTTCATGATGGTGTGTCTTTTGATTTCTTTGAAGCATTTTCGGATAAATCGTGATACGGGTTATGTGGTATTTACCACGTTATTGTTTCTGATTTATTTGGTATTGGCTTTTATGGGGGGCGGTACTTTTGTGGGAACTGTCGTTACGAGTTTGATGGGAATCGTTTTCTTTACCGACCCTCGGTTTTTGAAATTGGTGTTTGATAAGTTCGTATATGTTTTTTCGATTACTTCTTTGTTATCGGTCATCCAATATATTTTGGTCGTCGTCTTCGATATAGGTATGCCGTATAGGGTTATAAATGCATTGAATACGCTTAAGTCCTATGATTACATGGCTTATGCCTTTTTTGTAATGCCCAGCAAGACGTTCGATATATTGCCCAGATTTTTTGGGATGTATGATGAGCCGGGAGTGGTCGGAACGATTGCCGGTGCAATTCTGATGACACGGCAGTTTAATTTTAAGAAATGGATTAATATCCCGATTTTCATTGCTGGGATTCTCTCGTTCTCTTTGTTCTTTTATGTGATTTTTGCAATTTACGTAATATTGTTTGCGAAAATACGATATAAGGTCATTACGACCGTGTTGGTTGCTCTTGCAGTTTACCTGTGGCAGGAAAATGAAATCTTGGAGCGTTATGTGTTTAGCCGTTTGGAGATAGAGAATGGTGAGTGGACAGGAGATGACCGTACGAAAGCACATTTCGATTATTGGTATAAAACGGAGTTCGTTAATTCGAAAGATTTTTATTTCGGTTTGGGGCGCAGTGCGAATACGTTGTATAATCAGGGAGGGGCATCCTATAAGGATGTGATAGTGAATTATGGTATCATATTCTTTGTCATTTATATGGGGACATTTACTTTGTTCGGACTGTATCGCCTGAAGTTTTCCAAAGAGTTTTTCATCTATTTTTTCCTGTTGTACGGTGTTATCTATCAGCGACCGTTTATCGGTAGTTTCGTCTATTTGTTTATCATTTTCATTCCTATTTTGTATTTGAACAGATATATTGGCGGCAGCACACGTCAATTGCCCGTAACGGAACATGTAAATTAAAAAAGCAATGGATGTTTCGATAATTATAGTTAATTACAATACGAAAGAATTGACGGCCGCATGTATCAACAGTATTTTCCAATATACTGAAGGCGTTGAATTCGAGGTAATTCTAGTGGATAATGCATCGACGGATGGTAGCAGGGAGTTTTTCAGAAAGGATACACGAATTATATTGATAGAGAGTGAGATTAATCTGGGGTTTGGTAGAGCCAATAATCTGGGGTATGAATATTCCCATGGGAAGTATGTCTTTTTGTTGAATTCCGATACTTACCTCTTGAATAATGCGGTGAAGATTTTCTATGACAGGATGTCTGTGCTGCCGCAGACGGTTGCTTGTCTAGGTTGTATGTTGTCGGGGCCGGATGGAAGATACAGCCATTCTTATGGGGACTATTTACGGTGGAGAAATGCATGGCAAAGTGTCTTAGTATCTGCGTTCGGTAGGGATGATTCTGTTATTCGGTCAACGGATTTGCCGATTGAGGGTACCACAGTGCCTGTAATCATAGGTGCTGATTTATTTATCCGGCGCAAGGTAATCGAGCAAGAGGGATTTTTTGACCCGATTTTTTTCATGTATCATGAGGAAAATGATTTACAGAAACGTTATGGATTGGCTGGCTACGAATGCCGTATTGTACCGGGGCCGGAAATAGTACATTTGGAGGGAGGCAGTAATCCGTATAAAATCAATATTCTTTCCACGAAGGGAAATTTTCTGTTTATTAAAAAATGGTATAGCTATCCGCAATACTTGTCGTATCGGGTGGTATATGCTTTAACGCATTTTCCGAAAATCTTTATTAGGCAAATACCTTGGGAACAACGTGTATTGTATTTGAGGATATTATTGTTTTATCGGGTTCGTGGTAGTAAAAACGAATAATTTAATGTAGAGGATGAAACGTAAGTTAAATATACTTTTCCGAGCTCTCAATGGATGCTGTCTGCGGATAAAAGCATGGTTTGACATCCGATTGAGAAAAACTATATGCCGTACGGAGGCCACATATGTTCCGGATTTGGTTGTCTCCTTAACCAGCTATGGAGTACGGGTAAAAAGGTGTGCTCCCTATGCTGTTTATTCTGTTCTGAAGCAAGATGTCCGGCCTTATAAAGTTATTTTATGGTTGGATGAAACCAAGTGGAGTATGAATAATGTTCCGAAACTTATGAAAAAACTCATAAGGTCGGGTTTAGAAATACGATTCTGTCATGATGTGAAGTCGCATACCAAATTGTTACCGGCTTTGAAGGCTTATCCAGATAAGGTTATCGTTACGGTGGACGATGATTTGTATTATTCCAGAAACTTCTTAACGACGCTTTATGAAGCGTATCAGACGGATAAAAAATCAATACATGCTTTGAAAGTGCAGTATCCTACGTATGGGCCAGACGGAATATTGGAACCTCATAGAAAATGGATGTTGTCCTATATGATACGGGATAATTTTCCGTATGATGCCCGGAAAATCATGGCTTTAGGATATGGAGGGGTGTTGTATCCGCCTGGAGCGTTTGACGAGGAGGTGTTTAATGAGAAAGTTTTCATGAGGTTATGTCCGTATGCGGACGACATATGGTTTTTTGCTATGGCATTGAAAAAAGGAACATTACGCAAGTATGTGTTGGGAAAAAATGTGTCGTATTATGCGGTAGATTTTTTCTATCAATATTTTCATACTTCAGCGTTACATGATATCAATATTGCACAGGACCGGAATAGTTCTCAGATGACTGATGTTTTGAGATATTATGGTCTTACCGTATAGCAGTTCGATGTCTGTAACAGGGAATAGTTATTGATTAAACGGCAATGATAGGGATTGTTGGAGATGTAAATCTTACGGATGGGTATTTTGATACCGGGTTTGGTGTCGGCAGTGCGGTTGCTGCAGGAGCGGATCCTTTTGCCGGTATCAATCGAAAAGAAGGCGATATATGGATAGGTAATTTCGAGGGGGTTACCGCACGTGTTTCCTCAAAAAAGGGAATATATGGTAAGCAGTTCATTGTTTCTCCGGAATATCTTGCGGGGATTACGCATTTTGATTTTTATAATATAGCCAATAATCATACGATGCAACACGGGCGTGTAGCATTTGACGAAATGCTTGGACATTTGACATCGTTTGGCAGTTGTTATTTCGGTACATGTAAGCGACGTAGTGTTGAGTTTGTATATAAGGGAAAAAGGTTTGCTATAACGGGTTTCTCTCAACGTAAAGAAAATTTTGAGAAGAATCCTTTATATTGGTATAATCCTGAATATGTAGAGATAGAGGCCGAACTGGCGAAATATGCTCATTTGGATTTCAAGATTGCGTATGTGCATTGGGGTAATGAGTTTATTGACCGTCCGTATGTGGACCAGATACATTTTGCTCATTTCCTGATTGATATCGGATATGATTTGGTAGTGGGGATGCATCCGCATTTATTGCAAGGATATGAAATCTATCAAGGAAAATACATCTTTTATTCGATAGGGAATTTTGTATTCAATATGCACTGGGAACCATTACGTTATGCCGCTATTGTGAAGTTGGATGTGGAGGAGGAGAAAATCGTTACCGATGTTGATTATGTGTACATAGGTGATGATTATTTTCCAATAATTATAGCGGAGGAAGACGTACCGGCAGCATATCGATTCTCTTATCTCAATACATTGATAGGGCATCATATGAGTAATGAGGAGTATTACTCATTACTGCGTGAACGAGTTCGGCGTTATCGGAAAGATAATCGTATGATTATTTTAAAGAATATAACTAAATTCAAATTTTCTTATGTTTGTGCGATTGTAAAGGATTTTGCAAAACGGGGTATACGATGCAGAAGAGTATGATGTATAGCAAATGATTGATTCGAGGCGGTTATGTTGAGAAAACTGATATATGAGGCGGGAGCAAGAATGAGGAATCCATCGTTGATGGAACAATTCGATTTTTTGAAGAGAAGCGACCGTTGGGAAAGGGCCCAACTGGACTATTATCAGTTGGAGAAAATGAAAAGTTTTCTGGAGTTTGCTTATCTCTATTCTCCTTTTTATCGGACGATGTTCAAAGAGATTGGATTCGTTCCATCGCAAATGACGAGTCTGAAAGAGATGAAAGCGCTTCCGATAACGGATAAGTCCGTTCTGATTCAGCATAACCGGGAAATACAATCGATTTATCCTTTCGATAAGTTGCGGCGTTCCGAGACGTCGGGTTCTTCCGGTCAGCCGTTATTGTTTTATCGCGATGAAGAGTGGGATTCGGGGCATCGCGCTGCGGTTATGCGAGGGATGAGTTGGTATGGTGTCATGCCGTGGGAGAGGAACGGTTATCTGTGGGGTTATAATGTCGATAAGAGAAAGAGATTCAACACGAGAATCCTCGATGAATTGTGCAATAGGTTCCGTATGTTTTCGTATGCTCCTGTCGATATTGAACGGTTTTGTCACAGACTGAAGAAGGCATCGTATCTGAGTGGGTATTCGTCCATGATTTATGAGGTGGCTAAATATATTAACGAGCATGGAGTCACGATGTCTGATTATCATCTAAAGATGATAAAGGCTACATCGGAAAAGATATATCCGAATTATCGGCAGGAGGTTTGGCAGGCTTTTGGTTTGGATTGCACGAGTGAGTACGGAGCTGCAGAAGCGGGTATTATTGCGTTTGAATGTCCTGAAGGCAAGAACATGCATATTTGCATGGAGAACGTGTATGTCGAGGATGAAGAAGGAGAAATCATCGTAACCAATATGTTGTCTCGTTCTTTCCCTATTATTAGGTATAGATTGGGGGATTATGTTACTTTTGCGGATGCGGGATATGAGTGCCCTTGCGGAAGGCAGCATCCGGTTATTGTGGATGTCTGTGGACGGGTCGGGAAAAATGTCATCGGAAAGACGGGGAAATATCCGAGTCTGACATTCTATTATGTGTTTAAAAATGTAGCGTTGAATGATGGGTGTGTATTGAACTATCAAGCGCGGCAGGAGGAGGTTGGGAAAGTGATTATCAATATCGAACAACCTTTGACTTATGCCGAGAAGATGACTCCCCTTGTTCGTAGAGAACTGGAAAAGTACTTTAAAGATGACATCGAGTTTACGATTCGTTGGGGTGTAAAGTTGCACACGCATAAGGAGAAACTGAAAGATTTTATTACGACAATCGATTGAGATATGTCTGATTTAGTTTCAATCATTACGCCTGCTTATAATGCCGCAAATTATATTGCGGATATGATAGAGTCGGTCTTGGCTCAGACTTATACGGAGTGGGAACTGTTGATAACGGACGATTGTTCTACTGATAACACGGTGGATATTGTGAGGAGTTATGCGGCACAAGATACTCGGATTAAGTTGTTTAGATTAGAGGCGAATTCCGGTGCAGGGGTAGCGCGGAACAATTCCATTCGGGAGGCGCGTGGACGTTATATTGCATTTTGCGACAGCGATGACCTATGGAAACCCTGTAAGTTGGAACGGCAGATAGCTTTCATGTCGGAAAAGGGATATAAGTTCGTTTATACCAAGTCCGATGTGATAGATACGGCAGGGAATGTCATTGCGATTAACGAACGTGTTCCCCGTGTTTCCTATCGCAGTACGATGATAGTGAATTATATTGGAACGACGACTGTAATGTATGATACGGAAGGTATTGGAAAATTTTATATGCAGAATGTCCGAAAACGTCAAGACTGGCTTTTGTGGATAGATATTTTGAGGGTTACTCGTTATGCGTATTGCCTTCCTGAACGGTTGAGCTCATGGCGTTCCGGGAATGAGGGCTCGCTTTCTTCCGATAAGTCTTCGTTGTTTAGATATCATTTGATGATATATCGGGACTATCTGGGGTTTCCTGCACCGGTGGCTTTTCTGATGTGTTACGGAGTCTCGCTGCCGTGTTTTATGGTCAAGAAAATTAGGCACAGGTTGATTAATTATTTGTATAGTCATGGGGTGCGGTATCAATAAATTGGTAGAAATACTTTGTTATGGGAGCGGAGTTTGTCAGGGTCGATAATTACGTTAAACCGTCTAAATGGCATTGGTTCAAGGCGGCATTGTGGAGTGTCGTAACTTTACGCTTTTTTATAGATTTATTCCGGTTGTTGGAGTACTATACGGTCAACTGCATTGTCGGTCGTCAGCAGGCTGTTATCGGCAAAGATTGTAAGATTCATCCTACGGTCATGTTACGGCAGCCGGAAAGGATAAGAATAGGTAATCATTGTTCCATTAACCATAACAATGTTTTTCAGGCGGGGAAAAGGACTGGAACAATAACGCTTGGTAATAATGTTCTGACTGCTGCGAATGTGATGTTTGTGGCTTATACTCATTCATTTGACACCCCGGATGTGCCAATCATGGACCAGGATTGTTATGACGCTCCGATAGTGGTGGAAGATGACGTATGGATTGGATTCGGCGCTATTATATTGGCCGGAGTGACTATCGGAAAGGGCGCAGTGGTCGCAGCCGGGGCGGTTGTCAAGAGCGATGTTCCTGCTTATGCTATTGTCGGTGGCGTTCCGGCCCGGGTGTTGAAAATGCGTAAAACGGAGTGAAGAGAATGACGGTAAGATTATTGCCTCGTTCCAGAGTAAATTATACCTGGAAACGTCTTGTCGGCAGTCTGTTTGTCCGAGAGAAGAGTGTATACTGCAAACGATTGAAACGCCTGCTTGCGCAATATTTCGGAGTTGCGGATGTGGTGCTCACCTCGTCCGGTCGGAATAGCTTGTTTTTGCTGTTGTCTTATTTGCATCATAAGAAAGTTATCGTTCCTTCCTATACATGCAAAGCAGTAACGGAGGCTGCTTTGATGGCCGGTAAACAGGTAGTGTATGTGGAGGTATCCCTGGAGGATTTTAATATATTGCCGGAGAAATTGGTGCATCTTGTGGATGACGATTCCATTGTAATCGCGACACATCAATATGGCAACCCGTGCAGAATCGAGGAGATATGCGATATCTGCCGGAAGGCTGGGGCGTTAGTGATAGAGGATTGTGCGGCTTCGCTTGGAACGGTTTATAATGGGAAGCTGACAGGATTATTCGGGAATTATGCCTTTTTCAGTTTTGATTCCACAAAGCTTGTGACCGTTCCTTCGAAAGGAGGGTTTATTATAGCCGCCGATGCGGCTGAATTTCATGCTATAGAACAGCATGTAATGGAATGTCGCATTCCAGGCATACGTTTCCGTCTGAAGCATACGGTAATTGGGATGATATATCTTGTGCTCAGGAATAAAATCATATATCGTATATTTCATTATGTGACCATGCAACGAAAGGGGAAGGCCCAACTCGACGATAAGCATGCTTTAAATTTAGTCCCCGATGATTATTATCGTTATCGAATGGCCGCATGGCAGGCTTATATGGCAATCCCGCAAATTGAAATTCTGCCGGAACTTATTGAGAGGCGTAAAATGATGTATCATTATTATGACGAACATATCCGGAATACACGGGTATTGCGCAAACCGGTTGTCTGTTCGGAAGCTTGTTGTATCAAATATGCTATTTTGGTGAAGGACAAAAAACGGTTTTATGATGCGTGTCTCGAAAAAGGCGTTGATATGGCATTTAGTTTCAGTTATACAGTCTGTCCACGTAGTTGTGAACATGCTTCTGATATTGCAGCAGAGGTGTTGAATATTCCGTTTTATTGGGGACTTAGGGAAAAGGATATGGAACGGGTAGTGTCCATAATCAATTGGCTTGCTGCGGAGATTGGACGTTAGTAAGTATAGGGGTGAATATGAGAGTATTGTTGACGGATGCACAGGATGTGCAGAGTATAACAGTTGCCCGGGCGTTGAAACGAGAGGGATGTGTGGTGTATGGTTTTATGACATCGCGTATCTCCTATGGTTACTTCTCGCATGCGTTTTGGAAATGTATTATTTGTCCGGATGTGAAAACTGATTCGGAAGGATTCCAGTTGGAATTGATGAGTTTTCTTGCGACCCATCAGATAGATGTCATCATCCCGTTGAGTGACGGTAGTGCGGCTTTTGTCAGTAAAAATAAAACTGAACTGGAAAAACAATTCGGCGTGAAATGTGCGGTGCCGGATTATGAGATATTTTGTACGGCTCATAATAAGGGACGGTTAATGGATATTTGCCGACAATACGATATACCTCATCCTCGCACTTTCACTATTTCCGCTGATATGTTTGAGGAGGCTGTGGCATATGTTGGTTTCCCGGCTTTGATTAAACCGGATATTTCCGAAGGAGCCCGCGGTATTGTTTATGTTGAATCTGCGGAACAGGTACGGGCGAAGGTTGGTGCGGTGATAAAGGAATTTGGTAGCTGTACGTTGCAGCAATATATCCGGCATACCGGAGTATATTACAATGTCATGCTTTACAGAGGGGCTGCAGGAGAGTGTCTGGGGCAGACTGTTATTCGAATTCTCAGGTATTTCCCGTTAAAGGGCGGAACGAGTTGTTATTGTGAGAGCGTAGAGGAACCGGAACTTGTAGCGATGTGTTTCAGTCTGCTTGATAGGATAGGATGGGTGGGATTTGCAGATTTCGATATTATGCAGGAGGCGGATACTGGAGCATATAAAATCATTGAAATCAACCCGCGGACGCCGGCGAGTATAAAAGCGGCCTATGTGTCAGGAGTGGATTTCCCTTCGGTGATACTTCGCGATACGTTGGGCCTTCCTGTTCCGGAGTATCGGTATGAATCGGGAAAGATATTGCGTTATATGGGACTGGATGTCATGTGGTTTCTGTTTTCTCCCGAGCGTTTTCGTTTCCGTCCGTCTTGGTTCAGATTTTTTGGGAAAAATATTTTTTATGAGGATGGCTATTGGAATGACCCGCTGCCTATGTTAGCCGGTTGTGTGGCTGGAGTTATCAAATATTTGAATCCTCGGTTCCGTCGGTCAAAACTGTGTTGATATGAATGTATTGACATTTGATATTGAAGACTGGTATAATCATGACGATTATTCGCATGATTTGCAGTGGGACAAGTTTGAAGTTCGTATTTATGAAGGTGTCGATAAAATATTGAGCGCATTGGATGAACAGAAGCAGAAAGCTACGTTTTTTTGTCTTGGTTGGATAGCTGAACATCATCCTAATATAATTGTCCGAATTACGGCGGCAGGGCATCATTTGGGATGCCACTCTTATCAGCATGAACTTGCAAGCGGAATGACACGTCAGGAGTTTCGGAATGATACCTATCGTGCCAAATGTCTTATTGAAGATGTTGCAGGACAGCCGGTGGACGCATTTCGAGTACCATCGTTTTCAGTGACAAAAACGAATACATGGGTATTTGATGTATTGACAGAACTTGGTTTTAAATATGATTCTTCTGTATTTTTGTCGAAACATGAGTTCGGTGGGTTCCCTTGTTTGGAGGTGGATGGACCGTTTGTTATTACCGGGCCGAAAGGGGCATTGAAAGAATTTCCAATCAATATGGCGGAAATATGCGGTAGACGGATTGCTTTTTCCGGAGGCGGATACTTTCGGGTGATGCCTTACGGTTTGTTGAACTGTTGGATGCGCAGTTCTTATGTGATGGCATATTTCCATCCGAGCGATTTTGACCCAGGACAACCACAAATGAAACATTTACCATTGATACGACAGTTTAAAAATAGGGTGGCGTTGCGTGGTAACTATGGTAAGTTTAAACGATTTATTCATGATTTCGACTTTGTCGATTTGCGACAGGCAGATAGTTTAATCGATTGGCATGGGACTAAGGAGTTGAATATAGAGGGCTTGTAAAGTATAGTGATGAAGATATCGTTTTCACCTCCTGACATCGGAGAGCAGGAGATAGTTGAGGTGGCGGAGGCCTTGCGTTCCGGATGGATTACAACGGGGCCGCGTACGAAAGAGTTGGAGCGACAGATAGCTGCGTTTTGCCGTACGGGCCGGGCCGTGTGCCTGAACTCCGCTACGGCATGTATGGAACTGATTTTGCGGGTTTTGGGCGTCGGGCCTGGTGATGAAGTTATTACTTCGGCATACACTTATACCGCAACGGCCAGCGTCGTGTGTCACGTAGGGGCGCGGGTAGTGCTTGTCGATACAGTACGGGATGGATACGAGATGGATTATGACCGTCTTGCGGAAGCCATCACCGAGCGGACTAAAGTAATCATTCCTGTGGACCTTGCCGGTATTCCGTGTGATTATGCAAAGATATTCTCGGTGGTCGAGAACAAGAGGCCCCTGTTTCGACCGGAGAGTATTTTGCAGGAAGCTTTCGGCAGAATTGTCGTATTGGCGGATGCTGCCCATGCTTTCGGGGCTTCCCGGGAGGGACAAATGTGCGGTGAAATCGCGGATTTTACCAGCTTCTCGTTTCATGCCGTCAAGAATTTCACGACTGCGGAGGGAGGGGCGTTGACTTGGCGGCCTGTTGCGGGTATAGCGGACGAGTGGCTTTATAAACAGTTTCAGTTGATGTCGTTGCATGGACAAAGCAAAGATGCTTTGACGAAAACACAACTCGGCGGGTGGGAGTATGACATCGTCGCTCCCTATTACAAATGCAACATGACGGATATCATGGCTGCTATCGGTCTGGTGCAGATGCAGCGTTATCCCGGATTGCTGGCACGACGGCGGCAACTGATAGCTTATTACGATGAGGCGTTGCGGGATTGCGGCGTACAGGTATTGGACCATTATGGTGATACGTATTGTTCCAGCGGTCATCTGTACCTGACGAGGGTGCTGGGAATCGGAGAGGCAGAGCGTAACGCGGTCATCGGCGGAATGGCGGAACGTGGCATTGCTACCAACGTCCATTATAAACCGTTACCCATGCTGACTGCTTATCGGAACCTCGGTTTCGATATCCGGGATTACCCGAATGCGTACGCCATGTATTGCAATGAGATTACCCTGCCGTTGCATACGCGTCTGACGGATGAGGAGGCTGAATATGTGGTAACTAATTTTGCAGAGTTGATAAGTGGCCGTAGGTAAGCGTATTTTTGATATAGTCTCCAGTTCTGTGGTACTGGTCGTTTTGTCGCCTGTATTTGCAGCGATTGCAGTATGGATAAAACTGGATTCGCCGGGTCCTGTATTTTATAGACAGGTACGGGTAGGGCGGGGAAATCGTGATTTTTATCTTTACAAGTTTCGGTCGATGCGAGTAGGGGCGGATAAGCAGGGGCTTATAACCGTAGGAGGAAATGACCCGCGGGTTACCCGCTCGGGGCATTTTATTCGTAAATACAAATTGGACGAGTTTCCCCAACTTATCAATGTGATAAAAGGGGATATGAGCATTGTCGGACCGAGGCCCGAAGTCCGTAAGTATGTGGCGATGTATACGCCGGAACAGATGGAGGTGCTGTGTGTGCGCCCCGGTCTTACCGACCCGGCTTCCATACGTTATCGTAATGAGAACGAACTGTTGGCGACTGTGGAAGACCCCGAACAATATTACAGAGAGGTGATAATGCCGGATAAGTTGAGGCTTAGTCTGGAATATGTGCATCGTGCGTCTTTTTGGATGGATATCAAATTCATATTTGGTACTCTCGGTGAAATTGTGAGACATGGATGAGCGCGTACAAGAGACTTTTTTGACGTTTGTGGGTAATGCCCTGTTCGATACCCGTTGCGATGCGGCGTCTGTTGCGGCGTGGGATAGGGCGGATTGGGAAGCGTTGTTTCGGTTGGCAGCCCGTCAAGGAGTTCTGGCTGTTGTGTACGATGCCGTGTCCCTGTTGCCCAAAGAGAACCGACCGCCCAGAAACCTCAATTTACAGTGGGCGTTGAGTGTCGAGAATATCGAGAATCGTTATTGCATGCAGTTGGCGAATGGAGCGGAACTTGCCGGTCTATGGACTGCTGCTGGTTTTCGTCCTGTTGTGCTGAAAGGTTTTGCAGTCAGTCGGTATTATCCTGTGCCGGAACATCGGGAGTGTGGTGATTTCGATTGTTTTTTGGGTCAGGATAGGGAGTTGGGCGATAGTATTGCGGTAGGAGCTGGCGCCGTATTGGAAGAGTCCGGATATAAACATTCTCATATTCTGTATAAAGGATTGATGGTCGAGAATCATCGGTTTTGTATCGGAGTTCGAGGTAGTAGGGAGGCGAAAGAATTGGAGCGTTTTTTGGAAGGGTTACTGGAGGAAGGTGCTACAGAAGATAAGGTTCCGGGGACGGATATGATACTGCCTCCGGTTATGTTCAATGCTCTTTTTTTGACGTTCCATGGGTTGAAGCATTTTCTTGGCGAGGGAATCAGGTTGCGGCATATTTGCGATTGGGCCTGTTTTGTCGCCCGAGAGCAGCAAAATATGGATTGGCAGACCTTTTATGCAGTGTGTGACAGGTATCACATGCGTCGGTATGCGGATGTCATGACGGCCATTGCGGTACATGGTCTCGGGCTGCGGGTAGAGAATCCGGAAATAACAGTGGATAGCCGGTATGCAGATCGGGTACTCAGTTCCGTATTGAATGATAACGATCTGATTAACAGCAGGGGAAAAGGTAAATGGTGGGAGCGGTTCAAACTGCTGTCCAATATGTCGCGTTACCGGTGGAAATACCGGGAAATTTATCAGAAAGGTTATTTCGGGGAGATGGTGCAGCTTGTCACCGGATTTGTTCTCGATAGAAATCCGAAAATATAGGAGTATTTTATAGAATATATATCATGAAAGGAATTGTTTTGGCGGGAGGGAGCGGTACGCGGCTGTACCCGATTACCAAAGGGGTAAGCAAACAGCTTTTGCCGATTTACGACAAACCCATGGTCTATTATCCGATATCGGTACTCATGTTGGCCGGTATTCGGGATATCCTGATAATCTCCACTCCGATGGACCTGCCCATGTTCCGCAGACTGTTGGGGGACGGCAGTGATTACGGTGTGCGGTTCTCCTATGCCGAGCAGCCGAGTCCCGACGGCCTGGCGCAGGCATTCCTCATCGGCGAGGAGTTCATCGGTGACGACAGCGTATGTCTGGTGTTGGGGGACAACATTTTTTATGGTCAGAGTTTTACGCGGATGCTGCTGGAGGCGGTGAGGACGGCTGAGGAAGAACAAAAGGCGACGGTTTTCGGTTATTGGGTGAATGACCCGGAACGGTATGGTGTGGCGGAGTTCGACAAGGAAGGGAATGTGTTGAGTATCGAAGAGAAACCTGCACAGCCGAAATCCAATTATGCAGCGGTGGGGTTGTATTTTTATCCCAAAATAAAAATCGTTTGGGCTTTACCTGAGAATTCGTGTGATATTATCAATTAAAATATGGAACTGATTGAAACCTGTATACCGGGTGTTGTCATCGTGCAACCCCGTATTTTCGGTGATGAACGCGGCTATTTTTTTGAGTCGTTTTCACAGCGTGATTTCGAACGGCAGGTATGTAAAACCGTTTTTGTCCAGGATAATGAGTCGAAATCGTGTTACGGTGTGGTGAGGGGATTGCATTTCCAGCAACCTCCGTATGCCCAATCCAAACTGGTGCGGGTGGTGAAAGGTCGTGTACTGGATGTGGCGGTGGATATCCGTAAGGGATCGCCTACATTCGGGAAGCATGTTTCCGTTGAATTAACGGAGGAGAATAAACGGCAGTTTTTCGTTCCGCGGGGATTTGCCCATGGATTTGCGGTATTGAGTGCGGAGGCCGTGTTTCAGTATAAATGCGATAATTTTTATGCACCGGAAAGTGAGGGGGCTTTAGCCTGGGATGATCCGGATTTGGGAATAGACTGGCGGATTCCGGCTGCTAAGGTGATCCTTTCGGAGAAAGATAAGCGACATCCCCGGTTAAAAGAGGTTGACTGGCTATTTGATTATAAAGATAACCTTTATGAATAAAATTGGGTGATTATCAATGAATAATCAAGTTTTAGGAAACCTATACAGTGTTTATGGCTGGATCAGGTG
>ERZ779729.920-NODE-920-length-24121-cov-2.111070_pt1 | contig 24121 bp, 18 predicted proteins | sample MGYA00511072_ERZ779729 | MGnify/ENA primary metagenome ERZ779729 (study PRJEB29588, sample SAMEA2156675) | human gut metagenome | biome: human gut; feature: human-associated habitat; material: faeces | place: Denmark | collected 2008/2010 ...
AATATCCTCCGTCTGCATTGGCGAAAGCACATATTTCCTCTGTCAGTTCACGAACTTTTGAAGGGACACGAACTTTAAATTCTACATTGTAGCCCTCTCCGCTATCAATGAGTGATTGTATATTTTCTGTATTCAGCATGAATCTCAAATAATTAGAATACAAAGTTAGTTATTTGTTCTGTATAACCCCATTAAGTTTTATTTTATTTGTCTTCAATCGCATCATTGGGTTATATTTATAATTTGCCTTTTACAAAATTAGCTATATTGGATAACGGAACAAATAAAAAACAAGCTATTTTTGCCTTATCAATCAAGGTATTACAATTCATCATGGAAAAAGACTTTCAAATACCGACTCCGGAAGCGATAGAGTCTTTGATAGGAAAAGGGCTTTATCAAATATGGAATGCTCTCTGTCTTTTAATTGAGTATAAGTATGAAATGGAACGATTCTGGAACAATGGTGGGAGAAAATGGAAATATGAATATAAGTATCGAAGAGGTGGAAAAACTCTCTGTGCTTTATACGCTAAAGAAAATTCCTTTGGCTTTATGGTTATATTAGGTAAAGGAGAACGTGATAAATTTGAAATGCAACGAGAACTATTTTCAAAAGAAGTACAGACATTGTATGATGAAGCAACTGTTTATCATGACGGTAAGTGGATTATGTTTGAGTTGAGAAATGCCGAGTTGTTTAGTGATATAGAACGCCTTTTAGAAATCAAAAGGCTACCAAACAGAAAATTATTATCTTAAAGAAGTATCTTCCTTTATTATCATACTTTTGAATTTAAAATGAGCAAGAGATATTGTCAAAGTTGCGGTATGCCACTTCGTTTTGATATGGAAGAATGGCTGGGAACTAATTTGGATGGTTCTAAGAGCGATACGTTCTGTTACTACTGTCTGAAAGACGGGAAATATACAGTAGACGTGTCGATGCACGAAATGATTGATATTTGGCTTAGATACATAAATAAATACAATATGTATGCCCATACAGTTTATTCTCCCGAAGAATTGAAACTGATATTGGAGAAAAGACTGCCGACACTCAATCGGTGGAAACAAAAACAAGATACGAAGAATGTTCATAACCAAGCTATTCAAAGTATAGTTAATTATATCAGCAATCATCTGTTTGAGGATTTTGATATAAATACATTGTGCCAAAAGTGCGGAATGTCAGAATATCATTTTAGAAGGGTGTTCAAATTTATTGTCGGTGAAAATATAGGAAATCACATACAACGACTTAGACTGGAATATGCTGCACACTTATTGACCTCAACCGAATATACATTATCCCAGATAGCGGAACTATCTGGTTATCAAAGCAAACAGAGTATTGCAAAAGCATTCAAGAAACATTTTAGAGTTTCAACATCCTTATTCAAGGAAAGATTCACACCTCGAAAACGAAATGCGCATACATTGCTAACTCCCAGAATAATAATGATTAATAAAATGTTTGTTTCTTGTTTGGAAGTGGGGAAAGCATACGAAAATAAGTTTCAATATAAGATGGTATGGGATAAACTGTTGTATTATGCAAGGTTCAATAGGATAGACAAAAAACATACGAACTTTGTCAGTTTAAGTTTGGATAATCCGGCAATAACACCGGAAGATAAATGTCGTTTCTATTTAGGTATAATTATGAATGATATACCGGATGCCAAATTGAATACTATACAAATCCCTAATGGACAATATGCTATATTTAGGCATATAGGTAGTTATGATTTCTTATGTGATTTATATAGGATAATTTATGAAGAATGGTTTCCTGATAGCCAGTACTATCCCCAAAACACATTTAGTTTTGAGGTGTATATAAATTCTCCATGTGATACAGATGTACCGGAATTGATAACTGACATATATATACCTGTCGTAAAGAAAAAAACATTCACTGATATAAAATAATATAGTATGGGAAAGATTTCAGAAATCGCACTGTTTCAACAATCTGAAACGTATGCATTAGTAGTGGAAACACGTACTACAGTAAAAGAAATTGCTATGACTATAGGCAGAAGCTTTATGGAAATAGAAACGTTGTTTAAAGAGCAAAATGCTGTAATGGCAGATGTTCCTTTTGTGGAATATCTTAATTTTGAATCCATGTCAGAAGATATTCACATGGTTATTGGATTTAAATCAGCTAAAGTCTTGTGTGGAAAGGGGAACATAAGAGCGATTACCATTCCGGGCAGAAAAATAGTATCTTGCTTACATAAGGGGAATTATACTGAATTAGCTTCTTTGTATCGTGAAATGCAGGAATGGATTGCGACTAAAGGTTATAAATCTTCAGGAGCATCGATAGAATATTATTATAGTAAGCCGGGGACTTCAGAAGAAGAACTGGTTACTAAGGTTGAAATGCCAGTTTTGTAGGCATCTTATAGAAATCTATTGTTAAACATTCATCTAAAGCCGTTTATTAGGTGGCTTTAATATTCTGATGGAAAATTCACTCATATTTGCCCCCTTCCGTCCACTTTAAAGTGATCCCCTGAATTCACTCGAAAGTGATCCCTTAAATTCACTTTAAAATGATCCCCCAAAAGTGAGTTTGATTTTTGTTTATCCGGTCTATAATTCTATTTTGTTTGTTAAAAACAAATAAAAGTCATTTATGCCCAATAAACAATTAGGAATGGAAAAGATTCGTCAAGTGTTACGCTGTTACTCCCAGGGTCATGGGACCAAAAGTATCAGCAGTATGTTAAGCGTCTCTCGCAACACGGTCAAGAAATACTTACAAGTATTTCAACGTAGCGGTTTGGATTATGAGCAGATGTTGTCCCTGCCGGACCAGGAACTCTCAAAGTTATTCCACGAAAAGAGCAGAGTAAAGACGGAAAGTGAACGGCTGGGAGAACTAAAGTCGTTGTTACCCGAGTATTGCAAGCGGCTTAAGAAGAAAGGTGTTACCCGCGAGGCATTGCATCGCGAGTACCTTTCTTCCCATCCGGATGGCTACGGACGCACCCGCTTCTATATTCTGATTCAGCAATATATAGCCTGCAGCCGTCCCATCATGCATCTTGAGCATAAAGCCGGTGATAAAATGTTCATAGACTTCGCCGGCGACAAACTTTCCATCATCGACCTTGATACGGGAGAAATCATTCCTGTGGAGTTTTTTGTCGCGATTCTTCCTTGCAGCCAGTTAACCTATGTGGAAGCTGTCATGAGCCAGAAAAAAGAGGACTTGATCCGTGCTTCGGAAAACTCCCTGTTATACTACCAGGGAATTCCCTCCGCCATCATCCCGGATAATCTCAAGTCTGCCGTTACCAAGAGCAGTAAATACGAGGCTATCCTGAATGAAGACTTTGCCGCTTTTGCCGAACATTACGGCTGTACCGTAATCCCCGCCAGGGCTTACAAGCCACGTGACAAGGCGCTGGTGGAAGGTGCCGTTAAACTGATTTACCGCAGTATCTATCCCAAGATACAGGAACGCGAGTTTTATGACCTGGATTCACTGAACGCGGCTATCCGCGTGGCATTGGAACTCCATAACAACACTCCGCTCACAGGCCGCAAATACAGTCGGCGGGAACAGTTCGAGGAGATAGAACGTGATTCCCTGCGCAAACTAAATCCCATCCGCTTTGAACTCAGGCATCGTTACAGGGCTACCGTGATGAAAAACGGCCATGTCCGCCTGGGGGAAGATGCCCATTACTACAGCGTGCCTTGCCGCTATATAGGCAAGAAAGTCATCCTGTCATATACCTCACGCCAGGTATGCATCTATTACGGCTACGAGCTGATTGCCACCCATACCCGCAACAGGGCCCGTTGCCGGTACACGACCCTGGAAGAGCATCTGGCTTCACACCATCGCTATATCACGGAATGGAACCCGGACAAATTTATACATGAGGCGGCAGCTATCCATCCGGACGTGGAGGCATATATCCGTCGGGTGATGGAAGAGAAAAAACATCCGGAGCAAGCCTATAAATCGTGCCAGGGCATTCTTAGCTTCGCACGCAGGGTCGGCAACACCCGACTGACCAATGCCTGTCGTTGGGCTACAAGTTACGGTCTGTACAATTACCCCATCATTGAGCGCATCCTTAACAACCGGCAGGATGAGTTCCCGTTGGAAGACAGTGCCGGGCAAGAAACGGAGATGCCTTCCCATGAGAATATCAGAGGAAAAGAATATTATCAATAAACCAACCAGATGCAATATGGAAATGAATCAGGATACATTGGAAAAGATGTTAGGAATGAACCTTAAAGGTATGTATTATGCCTTTAAAACAAGTTTGGAAACACATCGGACAGAGAGTATGACTACCGACCAGTTCGTCTCATGGCTGGTTTCAAGTGAATGGGATGACCGCAGAAACCGTGCGGTAGAGAGGGCTATCCGTCAGGCCTCCTTCAGATACAAGGCCACCATTGAAGAAATAGACTTCTCGGTGGAAAGGGGGCTGGACAAGAACCTTACCCTGCGTTTGGCCGACCTGACTTTTGTCAGAGAGCGCAAAGACCTGTTTATTACCGGAAGCGCCGGAACAGGTAAAAGTTATCTGGCAACAGCTTTTGGCTTCCAGGCTTGCCAAAAAGGATATAAAGTGTTATATGCCAATACATCCAGACTTATGGGGATGCTTAAGGTTGCCAAGGCAAAAGGTACAATCCTGCAAGAACTCAAGAAAATCGAAAGGTTGGATATGCTTATACTGGATGATTTTGGTATACAACCTTTCGATTCCCAGGGGCGGATGAATCTGATGGATATCATAGAGGACAGGCATGGTAAAAAATCTACCATCATAACATCACAGGTACCGGTAAAAGACTGGTATGACGTTATTGGAGAAAAGACGATTGCCGATGCCGTTCTGGACAGAATTGTGCATCAGGCCATACGCATTGAACTCTTCGGGGAGTCGCTGCGGAAATGTAAAAGTAAAAAATAATCGTTATATTTGTAAACGAAATTTAATGTAGAACCCGGCATAACGGACAGGAAGAATACGAAGAAAACAAGAATAAACAGAAGGGAGAATGGGAAAATTTAACAGGGGTCAAATTACTGTGAATTAAGGGGACTACTTTGAGTGGATTTTCCAGTAAAGTGGCGAACGAATTAAAAATAATAAAATTGTTTGTATGCATGGTAATACATTTGTAAAATTCAAAATAGTTCCATAACTTTATTGAATAATATAATGGTGAAATATGGAGGGGAATTTTAAGTATAGAGAAGGGTGTATAAAATTATCTTATGATCACTCTAAAATCGTGTGAAAATTCTATTTTTTTTGTTCTATTTATTTTTATATTAGGTAGATATAACGGTTAAATTATAAATTTTTATTGTATTTAATATATAAAGCTAAAGTCATGAACATTCTGAAATTAGGTGGATTGGATTGCAGGCTATTTGAACTTGTCGCACCCTTGGTGATGAATCCTGCTGTGCTGCGGCAAAATAATAATTATCCTTTCAAGACGACGCGTAAATATGTCTGGTATGTTGCCGAGGATGGAGGGCGGGTACTGGGATTCATGCCCGTGAAGATGGCCGAAACGAATTATCGTGTAGATAATTATTACATCAGCGGGGATGACTCCTCTGTGATGGAGAGGTTGCTGGACGGGGTTATACGTGATTTTTCGTTTGGTCTTCCCCTTGTGGCTATTGTCCACGAACGACATGTAGAAGGCTTTTCTAGGAAGAATTTTATCTCGTGCGTCGAGTGGAAAAGATATGTCAAGATGCGTTATCACGAAGGAGGTAAATCATAATGTGCCGCATGGACGTCTACGAGGTTATCAACCAGAGATTGAAGATCATTTTTACGATTTTGATTACGTGCTTGTCTCTTTTTCTGGTGGCAAGGATAGTGGTATCCTCCTCCCTTTATGTATGGATTATATTGGCAGGTATGTTCTCTGCAGAAAACAGGGTGATAAATATGAAATTTGTAAACTTGTTGGATGATTTGAGATTTTTTATAAATTTGTTCTGTAAATATTTAACGGGGATGGAAAATTATGGTGCTAGAAGATTTTGAAATGTATATGAAAACAATCAAAATCACAGAAGCGAGAGTCAAGATGCATGTAAAGGTTCGTATAATTGAGATTCTGGAGAATTTTCATGTTAAGTTTTGAGTGAAAGTATACTTTATGTGACAATGATTTATTTCTATGAAGAAAAGGAGAGGCTATGATATTGGCAAAAAAGATTGGGGTAAAAGATTGAAGGAAAACCCAAGTGCTTTTTTTGAATATATATTCCGGGACATGAGTCCCAAATTATACAGGTTTGCTTTAGCCTATACTATGAATTCAGATACGGCCGAAGATATCGTACAGGATACATTTTTACATTTGTGGGCCAATGTGGATTCTCTGTTGGGAGACACGAATATTGAAAAGTATTTATATTCTTGTGTGAAAAATTCTTGTTTGAATTATTACAAGCATCTCCAAGTAGAAGATTCTAACCGGACGAAACTGACGGAAGCATTGATATACCTTGGTACGCTGGAGTACGAGGATAACAGTACTTTATTCGAGAAAGTTCAGGAGTGTTTACAAAAACTACCTGATCAACAGCAGAAAGTATTGGAACTAAAGATATGCTCGAACATGAGTTACAAAGAGATTGCTCGTGAACTTGATATTTTGGAAACTTCCGTCCATACACACGTGAAACGTGCTTATAAATTTATTAGGGAATCTTTGCCGTTGTTCCACGCTTTTATGATTTTGAAAGGAGTTTTTTATTTTTAGATTACAGGTTTCTGTTATTGGGGAGCACGTGGGAACTTTGTCTAGTGTGCGTGTAAAGAAAATTGATGAAAAAAATTTACTTGTGTTGTGCATAGGAATTTTGTTTAGTTGGATGTTGAAAATAATCAATAGGTAAAGATATTGTTTGATGACAGGTGTAAAGCATGAACCGGGTAAGATATGAAATATTTTTGATGAGACACGGGTGTCATGAAGAGCGATCATTACGTTGAAGGATTCCGACATGGTAAAGTGGAGTATGTGCTTTCTTGTTTCGGTAAGTCGTGTTATTTTCAGATATCTCCCAAGCGGAATAGTTGTACTTACGGGGTGAGAGTAATTGTGCCTGATTTGGATCATTTTGCTAGAGAAGAAAAGTTACATAAAGATAATTTTGCATGACGCTGTATCTCGGTTCTCTGAAAACATGTGTCTCTTGTACTTGTTAAATATTCTTGCGAGCGAGAATCGAAGTTTATTGGGATACAGGTAGCGTGTTAGAAATACGTTACTCAGAAGGGGGATGAATTAGATTGTTTGTATCCGATTATATAAGTTTTTTTGACTTTTTTCGATTTTTTTGTCCCCCATTTTTTTTTAATGTTGTCTTATTCTATATAATGTAATAATATGGAAATAGATAAAATTAAACGAGTAGTTTTAGGTAAGGCTTCTTGGGAAGAGCGGGAAGGTGTGAGACTCTGGATGGAAGGAAGTAAAGCAAGAGAAATTTTTTTACATGATGCCAAACGATATAATGAGGACGGGTTATCCGGAAACGAGGAAGAATCTCGACGAATAGAACGAATGTGGAAACGAGTGGCCCCATCTCGGGAGAAACGTAGAAGGTATACTTCTTGGCATAAGTGTGTTGTGGCCGCATGCGTGACCGTTGTAATAGGTTTGGCGTTGTGGTGGGGGTACAAGAAGGGGGGATGTGTTGGTGTGGAGAAACCTTTGGTTGCTAACACTAAAGGGGTGAAATTAGTTTTACCGGATGGTAGTTCCCACGATATGTCCGGTAAAACCCTAAAAGAGGATATTCCCGGTTTCAAGATGAATACTACAGGTACAATACAAGGATTGACACAAGTTTCAGATACCTTGTACCCCGTGATGGAATATAATGAAATTATAGTGCCTCGTGGAGGGGAATACGCCTTAACCCTTTCTGACGGGACAATCGTGATTTTGAACTCGGAAACTCGTATACGATTCCCGAACAGGTTCTTGGGCTCGGAACGGAAAGTATTTTTAAGCGGGGAGGCTTATTTTGATGTTGCCAGGGATGCAAATCACCCTTTCCTCGTGGAATTTCAAGGTGGGAAAGTGAAGGTGTTGGGAACCCAGTTTAACGTGCAAGCGTGCCTGGGTCAGAATATTCTCACGACTTTAGTTTCTGGGAAAGTGGAGGTATTTTCCGGGCGGGATTCTGTTGTTTTACATCCCGGAGAATTGTGTGAGATTTCTCTCGGGACTCGTTCGATTGCTGTGCGAGAAGCAGATATGATGTCCGTGTTGGCATGGAAAAACGGGGAGTTCATTTTTAAAGATGTTTCCATGGACCAAATTGTGCGGGAGTTTTCCCGGTGGTACGATACCGAGATAGAGTACGATTCCTTGGGATTACAAGATATGAAATTTCACGTTTATATGGATCGGACTAAAACCTTGAAAGAAGCTTTACAAGTAATTTCCAGGATGGAACATGTAACTTATGAGTTAAATGGAAAAAAGATAATTATTAAAAAGAGATAAAAGACAACGAGAGATGTTGGCCCATCTCTCGTGTACAAAATCTCTGTATATTTCAACAGTCACATTAACGTTACAAAGTTATGAAAAAAAATCTACAAAAAGTAATTCGTGAACCTTGTTAAAAAGGTTTGTAAAAAAAAGAAGTTATATATAAAGTTTACAGTAAACCGATTCCCTCTTGGTTTCGCTCTACTCCTTTGATAAACAGAGGAAGAGTTAAATTGCTTTTTTTGGAAATAAGTAACAGTTCCTCCTTTGTTTACAGGGGAGGCGGCACGAAGAGACGGAGGAGTTTGAGCATAAAAATAAAATTTGCTATTAACTTATTGTAAAAAGTGTATAATTTTCAAAATTAATTGCGATTTAGAGTAAAAAAGATGTTGGTCCATTTTTTTATATGAAGAGTCGTGAGTTGTAAATGTCACATTAATAGTTTTTTTTATGAGTAAAAAATCGACAGTAAATTGGAGTTTATTTCCCGTTAGAAGGGTATTGAAATGGGGGTTTTGCTTATTGATATGTTGTTCTTATGTTTATGTATCTAAAGCTCAAGTGACTCCTAAGGTGAATTTAAATGTCCAAAATATTTCTTTGATTAAAATAATCGAGGAGTTGCGAGTTCAGACAGCGTATAATTTTCTTTTTAATTCCGAAGAGTTACGTGATTTCAATTCTGTGAACGTCACTTTGAAAAATGTTTCACTTAGGCAAGCTTTGGATTCATTGTTACTTCCAAGAGGCTTGGAATACACCATTGAGAAAAATACCATCATCATAAAAAAGTACCATTCGGACGTAAAATTAATTAAAGTAAATGGTCGTATAGTGGATGAGAAGGGAAATCCTATTCCTGGGGCCACGGTTTTGATCCTGGGAACTACACGAGGGAGTGCCACGGATGCAAACGGGATGTATGCGATAAATGTTTTCCCTAATGATACGCTGAAAGTTTCTTTCGTGGGATACAAAACAGAACTGGTTGAAATTAAGGGAAGAACGAAAGTAAATGTGAAGTTAACCCCGGAGGAGATGAAGATGGATGAGGTCGTGGTAACTGGATATTTGAACGTGCGAAAAGAGTCTTACACGGGTACAGTTACTCGAGTGGAAGGGGAGGAGTTATTGAAAGTTGGTAATCGTAACGTTGTTTCAGCGCTTCAGGTGTTTGACCCTTCTTTCCGGATCATAACGAACAACGAGATGGGATCAAATCCAAACGCAATTCCTGATTTTTATATTCGGGGTCAATCGGGTATATCAGACTTTTCTTTTGGGAGTGCAAGCGAAGTTGAATTGAAGTCTAATTCAAACCTGCCTGTGTTTATTTTAGATGGATTAGAAGTAAGTGTTGAGAAAATTTACGACATGGATCCGACCCGTATAAAGAGTATGACTATTTTAAAAGATGCAGCAGCCACAGCAATTTATGGATCACGCGCTTCTAATGGGGTTGTGGTGGTGGAAACTGTCGCTCCAGAGGCTGGAAAATTTAACATCTCGTATAATGGTTCGATGTCGATTACTGCTCCTGATCTGAGGAGTTACGATTATTTTAATGCGGAGGAAAAGTTATTGGTGGAAGAACTATCCGGTTATTTTGCCGAGGGAACTAGTGATGGTACGCTTACAGAGGATGTTCGAAAAAACCTTTCTGAGTATTGGTCTAAACAAAATAATATTCTAAAAGGTGTTTATACCGATTGGTTGGCATTACCTTTACGGACAGGGTATAATTTAAAACATAGCTTGGCTGTAGATGGAGGAAATGATAACATACGCTATGGTTTAAATTTTAGTTATGATCCCCAAAAAGGAGTGATGAAGGGAGACTATCGGAAAAAATATGGAGTATCTATGCGAATCGATTATAGAATGGATAAATTGAATGTTATAAATCAGGTTATTTTCGATAAAGTGGATAGCAAGAATAGTCCTTACGGTTCGTTTTCTGATTATGTAAATCAATTACCTTATAACGAGTTATTCGATAGCTTTGGAAATTACGTGTATAAGTTTTCAGTATGGCACTCAGGTAGTAGTTATGTAAATCCGATGTACGAGGGAGCTATGACAAAAAATTCAAGTACTACAAAAAGTGAATCATTTACTAATAATTTGATAGTAAATTATTTCGCTAATGAAAATTTTCAGGTAAAAGGACAATTTGGAATAGGTCGAACCACAAGTCGTAGTCGGAATTTTATCGATCCTTCATCCGGCAGCTATTCATCTAATACTAGTATAAGTATGCTGGAAAAGGGATCACTAGCGACTAATGATGGTCGTTCGTTGAATTGGAGTGGTAGTTTACAAATGATATACAATAGAAATTTCCAGAAACACAATATTAATGTATCGTTAGGTATGGAAGTTAGCGAGAATAAATCATCTAGTATTTCTGCTAATTATAAGGGATTCCCGGATGGTAATTTGACATCGCTCTCGTATGCACAGCAAATCGTAGATAAACCTACAGAGAGTGATAATCACACTCGTTTGAGTGGAATGTTCATGCGGCTAAATTATTCTTATAAGGATATTTACTTGCTAGATGGTTCTGTACGATTTGATGGATCTTCGGAATTCGGGAGTGATAAGAAATACGCACCTTTTTACGCCTTGGGTACGGGTGTGAACTTTCATAATTACGAATTTTTGAAAGATAATCAAATTTTAACGAATTTGAAATTTACTTTCACGTTCGGGCAAACCGGTAAAGTGAATTTTGCCCCTTACGTGGCTAAAGACATTTTTACGATCAATAACACTTGGTATGCCACGGGAATGGGTGTTTATTTGATGGCTTTGGGTAACACTGACTTGACGTGGGAAAAGAAAAATTCATATGATTTTAGTCTTAGGTTCGAGATAAAGAATGGATTGTTGAACGTGAATGCTAATTACTACTATGCGTTGACGAAAGATTTGCTCACAAGTATAACTATCCCTTCTTCTTTTGGGTTTAACAATTATTATGATAACTTGGGTGAGGTCGAAAATACTGGATATGAATTGTCTTTGACAAGCAACCTAGTGAAAAAGGGGCCTTGGTTTGTAAATTTATACGTGAATGCGGCACATAATGACAATAAAATTAAAAAAATATCAAATTCGTTGAAAAATTATAATGATGAAATAGACGACTATTATAATTCTTTGAAAGACAACTCTACTGATGCCGCTAAGGTTTTCACGAAATATGTCGAGGGCGGTAGTACAACATCGATTTTCGGGATGAAATCTTTGGGAATAGATCCTTCCAGCGGTGACGAGGTGTTCGTTCGGCGTGACGGGACTGTAACATACGAATGGGATGCTTCCGAGCAACAGGTGTTGGGAAATACTTTGCCCAGTCTCCAAGGTTCTTTTGGTATAAACGCATCTTGGGGTAATTTGAGTTTGTTTGCGGCGTTTATGTACGAGTACGGGGGAGAAGCTTATAACTCGACATTGATCACTAGAGTTGAATCGGTTGATTTTATCAATTATAATGCGGACAGGAGAGTGCTGAGCGATCGATGGCAGCAGGTGGGAGACGTGACGAAATACAAGGATATAGCAGATAGATCTAGCGTGAGTAGACCTTCTTCTCGTTTTATTCAAAAAAATAACCTGTTGAAATTTTCCTCTTTGAGTTTGTCTTACACGGTAAGAGATGGATGGATTGACAAATTAAATTTGAAGCAAGTCATATTTCGGTTTAACATGAATGATGTTGCTTACTGGTCAACGATTAAGCAGGAACGTGGGACGAGTTATCCTTTTGCTTACAATTTTGATTTTACATTGGGGATAAGTTTTTAAGTAAATACACGTTATTGTGAAAGGCTAAAACAGTTAATAGAAGTGAACTATGAATAAAATATCGATTTTAATAATATTGATACTGGTTTGGTTATGTAATGGATGTGACTCATGGTTGGAAGTCAATCCAGCAAACGAAGTAAGTAAAGAAAAACTTTTTGAAACTGAATCAGGATTCGAGAAAGCATTAAATGGAATTTACTTAGCATCAGCATCTACTTCCCTCTACGGGCAACAGTTGTCTTGGGGTTTTTTGAGCGTGATAGCGCAAACGTACGAGGATCTAAATACTAACAATTTATATTATGCGAGCCAATATGATTATGAGTCTAGCCACGTCCTTCCGATTATTACAAACATTTGGGAAGATTTATATAACGTGGTTGCGAACTGTAACATGTTATTAAATGAGGTGGATAAAGCCTCCCCGGGTATTTTTATATTAGATACTTTATCTAAAGACGTGATTCGAGGTGAAGCATTGGCCATGCGGGCGATGTGTCATTTTGATTTAGTCCGTCTTTTTGCTCCTGCACCCGGTACCACGGGAGGACAAGAAAAGTTGATTCCTTATCAGGTCGAGTATCCTGCCAAGATGAAAATTCCTGGAACAACAATGGAGACGTTGGATTTGATTATAGATGATTTACTGGAAGCTAAAGACTTATTGGCTTATCATGACACGCTTTATAATGCAACGTGGCGTAATAATGTCTGGAATAACCAGGCAACGTGGTTCAATAATCAATATGGCAATAAGGGTAGTGCTTTTTATGGTTATAGAGGTTATAGGATGAATTATTGCGCCGTTGTTGGTATGTTGTCTCGAGTTTATTTATGGAAAGGTGATACCGAAGAAGCTTTGGTATACGCGAAGCATTTTTATGAGCGATTTGGACCTGGACGTAAGGATAGAACCGGTTTTTTCCAGTTTAGCACGGGGAAAGATCCGTCTTCTTCGTCCATCCCGAATCATAAGTATATGTCCGAGTGTTTTTTTGGCTTGCAGCTATCGGATTTGCCGGAAGTTATTTCAAGTTATTACACGAAAAGTAAGATAGGTCTGCCGATTGCCTGTGTTGATGAAATTTTTGGCGATGATATCGATGACTTACGTTATAGCTTTATCGAAAAAGATAGAAAAGTAGACTTGTATGGAGATGGAAATTATGTGTACAATTTTGATTATTGCATCAAACTAGAAGAGGCGGGATCGCAATCTGTTCATTTTGAGAAACGATCTATTCCAATACTGAGACTGAGTGAAATGTATTATACAATGATTGAATGTTATTACTTGAGAGATGAAAAAGAAAAGGCTCTAGAATTACTGAATGAGTTTCGTAAAAAGAAATTGATATATAGAAGTTTGGAACTAAATGATATTGGAACTTTGGATGATTTGTATGATGTTTTAATCAATGATGCTCGTCGGGAATGGATGCAGGAAGGCCAATTGTTTTTCATGTATAAACGTCTGAACCACGAAATATTATCGAAAGATGGAGTAGTCCCGTTGAAAGAAGAAATGATTACCTTGGACATACCTGATTCTCAATATGTAAATTAAAAACAAAAAACAGTTATGACGAAATTATATTTTATATTAATCTTTTTGATACTAGGGCTATCAAGTTGTTCGGAAGATGAAATTGATACCTATGATTCATTTAATTATTTGTCGTTTGTAACGAACGACACGATTGAAGTTTCTTTTTTGATGCTAGGAAAAGACGAGTACGATTGTCCCATAGAGGTGCGTCATACTGGATTACCCTCTTATGCAGAGTATAAAGATTTTAAAGTGAAGGTGGTGGAAGAAAACACGACGATGTCGAGGAGTAATTTTACAATACCGCCAACATTTACTTTTCAACCAATGAGCATGTTGGATACATTTTACGTGAAATTGACGAATTACAACTCGTTGGAAACGAAGTCAGAGTATATTTGCTTGGAATTGGAAGCCAACGAAAATTTTTTGTTAGGGGATCGTGATTATCGTCGCTTGTATTTGAAAGTTGACAATCAAGTCTCAAGACCTGATTGGTGGACAACTTCGGGATCTGTTAACGTGACAAAATATTTTTTAGGTACTTATTCTGATGAGAAGTATCGTTTGTTAATACAAGTTGTTCAACCAGATTTTTCTGATACTTCCGTGGCTTCTATTCGTCTTTGGGCATTGACTTTTAAAGAATGGTTGGAGAAGAATCCGCAAAAAGAAGCAGATGGAAGCACAATGACTGTACCTATAAAATTGTAAAAACTAAAATTATGAAAAAAATACTTAACAAATTTCTGGTTTTATTCGGAATATTGGCATTGGTATCTTGTTTGGATGACAAGGGAAATTACGAGTATGATGATGTGTCAGCGAATAAGATTTCTATTCGCTTATCATCTTCAACTTCCTCGGCTTACTTGGGGGAAGCGATTACTTTTTCCCCGAGCTTGGTAATTGCCAATCCTGAAAGGGCTGACACCAACGTTTTTAAATGGGAATATTATTTCAATGGATATGGGTTGGTGTGTACTACGCGTTACATGAATCATGTATTCGAGGATGCCAAAGTTGGTACTGTTGAGGGGATATTGCGTGCATTGGATACGACAACCGGCCAAAGTTACACGTACAATTTGTCGTTCAAATATTTAAATCCCTATAACCAAGGATGGTTGTTACTATTGAAAGATGGGAATAAAAGTAAATTGAATTTAGTGAAGAAATTGAACGATGAATGGCGAATGGATAATGATCTTACTCGGTTATTACATAATGTAGATTTGGGAACGAATCCGCAGAAACTTGTTTATAACTATACAACTTATCGAAATGAAGTACGTATCTTCCAAGATCAAGATGTAATCTTGGAAGGAGACAATTACGAGCAGGTGGGAACGTTTGAAGAAGAATTTTTCGGGAATAAGTATCCCGAGGGATTTGAACCTTCGTACGTGACAACTACTGGGGGTAAAGTTTCGGCCATATTAGGTACAAATGGAGATGTGTACACGAAAATTTTTTATGATAAAACTACTTACCCGAGTGAGAGATGGATGGAGCGTGTTTTACAAGATAATGGACGGAAATTGAACGTGCAGCACCTGATAAGTGGTATTCCATTGTCTTCATCCGTTTACAATTTATTGGTGTATGACAGGGATTCTTCCAGTTTCTATCTGATAGGAGGGAATGGCTTTAATGCTAATACAGGATCCCTGTTCCGTTTAGATCCGCCTGAAGGTTGGAGTGCGGATTCATCATTTGCTCCTTCTCCGAGAGATTTGAGTGAATATGATGTTCTATATTGTGCATTGAGGTATCCAAGCTCTACGAATATGAATTTGTTCACAATATTGAGAAAGAAAACGTCGAACGAGTATTTTTTCTATGGGTTTGAATATCGCTCTAACTCTTATAATACAGAAGTATCTAACATGTACTACAAAAAAGTTCCAGATGGGGTTGCAGGAATGCTTGGGGATGGGGCGATGTATCGTGTGACTAAAGGAACGCGTGTTTCCGACCCTATTTATCTCTTTATTGTTCCGAGTTCTGAGCGGAAAAGCTTGTATTATTGTAATGCCTTGTTGCCTAGCCCCGAACTAATCTTGTATGAGAATTTCCAGGAAGATATTACCGCTCTTAATATGAATTATAACACGGATACGGAACTAGGAGTTGGCCTGGCAAATAATAATTTCTATGTTTTGAACGTTACACGAGAGCTACTGACGGGAAGCTCGAATGAAGATAAAATTATTTGTGAAATTAATGTAGGAGCCACGATAGTGGATTGTTGTTGGAAACAGAATTGACAAAATGGGTACTGGAATTTATTACTTTTTGTTGATCTTAATACTTTTTGTTGTTGGCAAGGATGGACCAACGGATCGACAATTGAAAGAATTGAGAGAGAATATTAATAAACTTGTTTATAATAGAGAGATAGAAGGTAGATGTTGCCTTCCGGAAGAATTGCCTGCCACGCTAAAACTTTTTTTACAGAACGAGTCAGGTAAGTATGATATAAATAAATTGTCTTTAAGGCAGTTAAAGTACTTGCCTTCTTGGACATTGATAGAAAAATTTCCGGATTTGCAAGATTGGTTAAACCCGAGTTTGAAACGGTTAAGTAATGAGAAAAATGATAGTGCAGTGATAGCAAAGTTCTATTTGTTGACGACCCCTAGTTCACGTACCTACGGAAATTATAAGGAAATCCTTGCTGGATCTTGTAATTTGTTACTGCAAACGTCTAATGGGAGAGAATTTGTCAAGGCTCTTTTTTCTAGCAGCATATCGTTGGAACAGAAAGCAGAATTAGCAGAGTCGTTAGTAGCTCATGTGGATAATACAGTTCATGAGAACGTGATAAGTGCTTTGTTATACGATGGTTGGTATCGTTTTGTTCATCCTAATATGGCTTCTCTTCCGAAAGAGACGAAAGATAAGATGCGGGCAACCATTAACCAGGCGTATGAGCAACGAATTCCATCGATGAAACTCAACAAGGAGGTGTTTGAAAATGATTACAAGGATTTCCAAGGCGCATATGCACAAGGAATATTGATAGGAGGGGAAGCGCCAGAGCTTGGTTTCTTGTGGACGAGTCAAGGTAATTATAGAAAGTTATCGGATTTGAGAGGGAAGATTGTCGTGGTGGATTTCTGGGCGACTTGGTGTGGTCCTTGCGTGAGGGCATTTCCCAATGTTCGCAAGTTACAAGAACGATATAAAGACTATGATGTCGTTATCATAGGCGTGACCAGCGTGCAGGGACGGCACATAGATCGTTCGGGAGAAAAGAGTCGCACTATTGATGTTAAAGGAAATCCTCAAAAAGAATTTCAATTAATGAGAGACTTTATGCGAGATTTGGATATGACTTGGACGGTAGCATTTTCCGAACAAAATGTTTTTAATGCGGAGTACGGAGTAAAAGGAATTCCTCACATTGTGATCATAGATGCAAAAGGGAGAGTTCGTTATAATGAAATATCTCCCTATAGTCCCCCTTACGAGGAAGCGGAAAAGATAGACTTGTTACTAAAAGAAGCAGGTTTGAAATGTCCTCTGGAATCGATGGAAAAGAAAAATTATGTTGAAGAATTTGTTAAATGATAATTTGTAAAAATAGTAAATTTTAGTCACAAAGAATGAGGAGAACAGCGGTGGTCATTTTGACGTTATAGTTAAATATTCTCTGCTGTTTTCCTTGTATTCTCAAATTTTGGAGAGCAAATTATCTAGATTGTGATGAAAGATAATTTAGTTATAACGTACCGATTGTTTTTTGTATGTAATTCATTGTATATCGAATAAATTGTTTGATATACTATTTTGTAACAAATAGTTTAAAACAAATTTTATGAAAGATCCAATTGTAAAAGTTGAACACTTGTCACATCGTTACAACATCCAATGGGCCGTAAGAGACATTAGCTTCGAGATTCCCCGGAGGGGAATATACGGGTTGCTAGGGTCTAACGGGGCCGGAAAGTCAACCACGATGAATATTATTAGTGGAGTTATTAAACAAACCGAAGGGCAGGTTTTTATCAAGGGCATTGATGCCCGTAAGAGACCGGTTGACGCGAAACGGCACATCGGTTTTTTACCGCAGCAACCACCTTTGTATGGTGATTTGACGGTGGAAGAATATTTGATTCACTGCGCAAGATTACGTTGGGTGGCTGATAAGGATATTATCCCGGCAGTGGATGAGGTGTTGGCAAAATGTGGTATTACTCATTTTCGTAAACGTTTGATCAAGAATCTATCCGGTGGATATCAGCAACGGGTTGGTATTGCCCAAGCCATCGTTCATAAACCTGATCTGGTTATCTTTGACGAGCCGACAAACGGGTTGGACCCGAATCAGATTTTAGAGATCCGGCACTTGATTAAAGCGATTGCCGAAGAATGTACGGTCGTTTTGTCTACTCATATTCTTTCGGAGGTACAGGCAACCTGTAATTATATACGGATGATCGGGCAGGGGACTTTGGTTTTTTCCGGTACAGTGGATGAGTTTGATAACTATATTTTACCGAACACGGTGTTTGCCACGTTGGTAGCAGCTCCACCGATAGAGGAATTAAAGCAGCTCCCCGGGGTGGTTGACGTGGATGAATTGGGAGGATCGAATTATCGGTTACGGTTTTCTGACTCACCTCAAGAAATGATCGAGAGAGTGGTGCAGACCAGTGTTGCGAAAGATTGGCGACTGACTGAAGTCCGGCTGGAGAAAAGTTCTTTGGATGATATTTTTGCCGAATTGTCTAAAATCAAGAAATAATAAAATAGGATAGTATGAGAAATATATATGATATAGCACGTGCGGAGTTACAATCTTTGTTTTATTCTCCCATTGCGTGGTTGATATTGATTATTTTCACGTTCCAGAGTGCCGGAATTTTCGGGGGACATCTGGCAGGAATGGTTATGGGTAAGGAGTTGGGATACTCTTTGTCGGATTTGACATACAAACTTTTTGTGGATCAATGGAGCGGTGGAATATTTCCAGTAATTCAGGGATATTTGTATTTGTACATTCCTCTGTTGACCATGGGAGTGATGAGCCGGGAGTTGAGCAGTGGTTCCATCAAATTGTTGTATTCTTCACCCGTGACGAACAGACAGATTATTTTTGGTAAGTATTTGTCTATGATGATATACGGATTGGTGATGATGTTTGTGTTGTTAATTTATATTGTCGTGGCCTGGTGTTCCATTAAGGATTTTGACTATCCGATGGTGTTTACCGGATTACTGGGGTTGTATTTGCTGCTTTGTGTTTATGCGGCGGTCGGGTTGTTCATGTCTAGCCTAACTTCGTATCAAGTGGTGGCGGCCATGCTGACCTTGACGATTTTGGGCGTGTTAAATTACGTGGGAAGTATGTGGCAGGATGTTGAGTTCGTACGGGAAATCACTTATTGGCTTTCTATTTCCGGACGGGCGAATGAGTTTATTCGGGGATTGATTTGTAGTGAAGATTTACTGTATTTTATCATCGTGACAGCTATGTTTCTGACTTTAGCGACGATCCGTTTGCAAGCCGCTCGGCAGAAACAACGGTGGACAAAAACATCTGGACAGTATCTAGGGGTGATCATGGTTATTGTGGTATTAGGGTATTTTACTTCTCGTCCGTCTTTGATGACCTACTATGATGCCACCGCTACCAAAAGAAATACTTTAACGGAGCATAGTCAGGAAGTGATCTCCCAATTAAAAGGAGGATTGACCATTACGACCTATGTAAATTTGTTGGATGATAATAATATCTATTGGGGAGTACCTAGCGCTTACAAGTCTGACCAGCAGAATTTCCGTCATTATACTCGTTTCAAACCGGAAATTGAGATGAAATACGTGTATTATTATGATACGCTTCTTGGCGTGGAACCGAGTCGGTATATGCAGACTAAATCGTTGAAAGAACGGGCGCATGAGGCAATGACAATTTACGGGTTGGATTCGACAAAGGTGTTGACTCCGGAACAAATAAGAGCGAAAATTGATTTAGTGAGAGAGGACAATTGGTTTGTGAGAGTGTTGGAACGAGAAAGTGGGGAAAAGACATTTTTACGCATATTCAGAGGAATGGACCGGATGCCGAAGGAGGCCGAGATTACGGCAGCGATGAAGAGGCTGGCCATGAAATTGCCGACCGTGGGAGTTGTAACCGGACATGGAGAACGGAATATCCATCAGACCGGAGATCGAAATTACACGGCTTTCGGGGAAGATCGGCATTTTCGTTATGCGTTGATGAATCAAGGGTTTGATGTAAAAGAGGTTTCTTTGGATAATGAAATACCGGAAGAGATTAATATTTTGCTGCTTGCGGAAATGCGTAGTCCGTTTACACCGGAACAACGGGTGAATTGGGAAAAATATGTTGCCCGGGGAGGGAATTTGATCATCCTGAGTGAACCGAACAGGAGGGATGTTATGGGGCCTGTTTTGGCAGATTTTGGGGTACAGATGGTGCCGGGTATTCTGGTTAAACCGACAAAGGATTTTGCCCCGGAATTAATTCAGACTTTACCAACTCGGGAGGCTTGTGAACAAATATATTATTTTGGAGCCATATTGGATCAAGGGTATTGTGTGACAATGCCTTCTGCTTCTGCTTTGACATACGGGGGAGATAAAGGATTTAAGCTGACCCCGTTGTTTGAGACGGATTCGTTGGTATGGAATGAGTTGCAGACAACAGATTTTGTAGATGATTCTGTAAGCTTGGATGTTGCCAGCGGGGAGGTTCAACAGAAATATATCACTTCGGTGGCGTTGACTCGTCAGGTGGGGGAACGTGAACAGCGAATCATAATCTTGGGGGATGCCGATTGTATTAGCAATGGAGAGTTGAGTATGGGACGTGCGGGAATTCGTTCTGCCAATTACACTTTGATTATGGGGGGATTTTATTGGTTGTCGGATGGCGAGGTACCTATTGATGTTCGTAGACCGGCACTTTTGGATGATGATTATAAAGTTGGCGGTTCTCTTGTGCGTTTCTGGGATATATTCCTGTCTTGGATTTTGCCTTGTTTGATGCTGGTTGCCGCAGTCTTTATTTTGTTAAGGAGGAGGGGAAGATAGGAATTTTTGATTTTATCGGATCGATTGAATTGATGGTGTGCTTTTGAAGAGGAAGCCCTGAAAGTCATATTCAGATTCCTCCAGGCTTCGCTGCCAAGAGAGGGCGGCGAAGCTGATGGAGGTTAAAGGAGTGAATGTTGACGATATGGGCACCTCTTTTTTTGTATGCAAAATTTGCTAGACTTTTTTGATAATTTGTTTGGGAAAATACCCTTTTCTCCTGATTATGAACATCTCATCGTAACGGCATAATAAAACTAATAAATGATTAGGAGTGTTGTAAATAAATACTTACCTTCGCAAGCATGATTTGTGCTAAATAGTAGATACTTTGTTTGTTGAGTTAAAATAAGGGTGATATGAGCATGTTATTAAAGGTGATCTGTGGGACTATGTTCCTGTTAGGTATGTCGTGGAATATCATGGCAAAAGGGGTAATTAAGGGGAGAGTTGTTGATTCTCAGTCAAAAGAGGTGTTGGTTGGGGCTACCGTGAACGTGGAAGGAACGACAGTCGGGTGCGCCACGGATGCGGAAGGATATTTTGAATTAGAGGTGGAAGAGTCGGGAACGGTGATATTGGTGTTCCGGAGTGTGGGTTATTCGGAAGTGAAAAAAAGTGTTGTTGTGGATGATAAAAAGGTGGACCTGGGGACAGTGGGAATGTTGCCGGAATATATTAATTTGGCAGATGTGGTGGTGAAAGGTTCTTTGGCCGTGGACCGGAAGACTCCGGTAGCCTTGTCGGTGGTGACTGCGAAAGAGATCGAAGAGAAGCTTTCAACACAGGAATTCCCGGAGATATTGAAATCTTTGCCGAGCGTTTATGCCACGAAAGAGGGGGGAGCGTTTGGAGACGGACGGATTAATTTGCGGGGATTCGAGACGGAGAATATAGCTGTGATGGTGAACGGGGTACCCGTGAACGAGATGGAATGGGGAGGAATCTATTGGTCCAACTGGGCAGGTTTGTCAGATGTGACCCGTTTTATTCAAGTACAACGAGGATTAGGGGCATCAAAGATTGCAGTGCCGTCTGTTGGCGGTTCTATTAATATCGTGACGAATACGACGAATGCTGAGGCCGGAGGTTCTGTTTCGTACGGAGTGGGGAATGATGGTTATAACAAAGTGGCTTTTAGCCTCTCTACCGGTTTGTTAAAAAATGGATGGGCCATGTCTATTTTGGGAGCAAGAACTTGGGGGGACGGGTATATACAAGGAACAGATTTCGTGGGATACTCTTATTTTATTAATGTTTCCAAGAGATTAGGAGAGAATCATGAATTGTCCCTAACTGCTCTTGGCGCTCCGCAATGGCATAATCAACGTAATAGGAATGATAAGATGCTTATCAAGGCTTGGGAGAAGTTGGACGATACGAAGTATAATCCATCTTACGGTTTTGCAGATTGGAAAGGAGAGAAGGTGCGGAAAGTTTCGGCATATAATAAATATCACAAGCCTCAAATTTCATTGAATCACCTTTGGGAGATTAACGATAAGTCAAGTTGTCTAGCGTGCTTTACTTGTCTTTAGGGCGAGGAGGCGGATATGGAGGACGCTCTAATAAAGCTCATAAATATGATTGGTATGGAACTTCGAAGGGGGAGTCTACGACGGGTGATTTCAGAGCAGCCGATGGGACATTTAATTATACAGCTGTTTATAATTTGAATTCGATAAGTGTGACCGGTTCGGAAATGATCATGGCTATGAGCCGGAACGAGCATAATTGGTATGGATTGATTTCTACATATACGACCAAACTGGGACAATATTTTGATGTATACGGGGGAATTGATTTACGCTATTATAAAGGAAAGCATTATAATGAGATCGTGGATTTGTATGGGGGAAAATATTTTATTGATGATAGTCGGATGAATGTAAAATATAAGGCTGACGATTATACATGGCAAAACAAGGAATTGAAGAAAGGGGATATTGTTTACCGTGATTATGATGGTTATATGATGCAGGAAGGTTTCTTTGCGCAAGGGGAATATAACCGGGATGCTTTGAGCGTGTTTGTTGCCGGGTCTCTTTCAAATATAACTTATTGGCGGAAAGATCGTTTTTATTATTCGAAAAATGAGGCGAAATCGGATAAGGAGAGTTTCTTGGGTGGAACGGTAAAAGCCGGGGCGAATTATAATTTGACGGATCATCATAACGTATTTGCAAATATTGGGTATTTTTCCCGGGCTCCTTACATGCAAGGTGGAGTATTTTTGCAGCAGGATGTGAGTAACGAGACGAATCCGGATGCCGTGAACGAGAAGGTGTTTACTTTTGAGTTGGGGTACGGTTTTCGTTCATCTTGGTTGGATGCCAATGTGAATTTGTATCGTACTTCATGGATGGATAAGACGTTGGCCAATTTCTTTGAGAAGAACGGGGAACGGGTGCGGGTGAATTTGACCGGGCTGGATGCGTTACATCAAGGGATTGAGGTTGATTTCGTGTTACGTCCGTTGAAAGATCTGAAGGTTACCGGGATGTTTTCCATGGGTGATTGGCATTGGAATGGAGACGGTAAAGGATATGCTTATAATTCATCCGGAGAACCGGTTGATAAGAATGGAGATCCGGTAAACCAGGTCGGGGGAGAGAATCATGCTCAGAATGTTGTGAAAATGAAGGATGTGCGTGTGGGTAATTCCGCACAGACGACTTTTACTTTGGGGGGAAGTTATCAGTTTTTGAAAGGGGTACATGTGGGAGTGGATTATTCTTATTTTGCCCGTAATTATGCAAAGTTTACTCCTTCTTTAGGGTATGATTTGGGAACTGAAAAAGCATTTGAATCTCCTTGGAGAATGCCGGCATATGGTGTTTTGGATGCTAATATCAACTATCGGTTCCCGTTGAGTAAGGTGTTTGGCGTGATGGTTTTCGCGAACGTGAATAATCTTTTGGATAAAGAGTATATCGCTGATGCGGAGGATGGTGCTGGGCATAATAAAGATACAGCTAAGGTTTTCTATGGTTTCGGACGTACTTTTTCCGTGAACTTAAAGATCACGTTCTAAGATTATTAGCGATAAAGATGTAGTTATTTTGTGTATAATAAAATACAGTAATTGTTTTTTTTATACATTTGCGGCGTGAAGTTACGAAAAGAGTGTAATTTATTGGAAATGAGCGTAGG
>ERZ779729.927-NODE-927-length-24020-cov-20.745045_pt1 | contig 24020 bp, 17 predicted proteins | sample MGYA00511072_ERZ779729 | MGnify/ENA primary metagenome ERZ779729 (study PRJEB29588, sample SAMEA2156675) | human gut metagenome | biome: human gut; feature: human-associated habitat; material: faeces | place: Denmark | collected 2008/2010 ...
GTTTGCGTTGTTATTGTTCTGTATCGTTTTCAAGGTTCGTACCGGTCTCGCAAGCGGCTTTTCAGCGGCTCGCGCAACCAGCTTTATCAGTATACTACTTTTTTGCCCGCCCGTCAAGGGGTTTTTTGAAGGTTTTTGCGGTTTTTTTGTTTCTTTTTCATTTTCCGAACGATAATCACAATTTTCAGCGCTTATCGTTCGGAAATCTGCGAACCTTTCAGGTGATTTCCTTTTGGTTTATTCGTTCAACTCATGCCGGGCAGGAGTCACCCGCCCGCCCGGCACGTCCGCATCAATCCACCGCGTGATCAAGCATCACGTTTTCACCGCTCCAAATCCGCTTCGCTGTCCACGGAATTTCCGGCTTCGACCAGAAATCCGCCGTCGGCGCAAGCCCCAGCGGCAGAAACACGGTCAGGCATAGATACAAACTGCCGACGCAGATGTACCCCTCCGCCAAGTCCGGCTGACAGCCATACACGCCCGGCTGAAGCCACCCCTGCGCGTCGAACATCGCCGGATGCTCTGTCACCTTGCGGATGCACGCCGTCAGCGCCGTCCGAACCTGCTCCGGCGGCAGTTCATTCGGCAGAAAATCTTCCAGTGCTGCCTGTGACAGCAGCTGGAACGCGCCGAAGCGGTAGGTAATCGACCGCCCGATGACCGGGTAACTGCCGTCGGCGTTGATGTTTTTCTCCAGCTCCGCCGCATAGCGTCCCGCGCGGTGCTCCACCTGCTTCAGCAGCTCGTCATAGCCGCGCCCGACATCCGCGAACGTCCGCAGCACATCAACATACATCGGCTGAATGACGAAGCTGTTGTAGTAATCCCAGCGGAATTTCGGGCCGTCGCCGTACACGCCATCGCCCAGATACCAGCTTTCAAACATGTTCACAGCATAATCCACGCGCGTCAGGTCGTAGTCGCTTTCGCCCATCACGCGCAGTGCCGCCTCCACCATCGCGGAGAAGAAGAGCCAGTTCATCACGAACGGGGTGAATTTCCGCGTCGCACGCAGGGCACCCACCAGATTCCGCTTCGTCTGCTCATCCAGCGCATGGAACAGCTGCTTTGGGGCGCGAACGATGCCGTGCGCCAGGAACGCCGCGTCCACCAGCGCCTGCCCATACCCTTCGGTGAAGTTCATGAAGTCCGGCGATTCCGGATTTACCGCGTTTGCAATTGCCTTGCGGGTCAGCTCACGGTATTCCGCCTGAATCTCCGCTTCTTCGCCCGTCAGGCCATCCAGTTCCAGCCACGGCGCAATGCCGCAGACCGTCCGCCCCAGCGCTTCGAGGTGCATATACTCCGCGCGGTCGGGATGGAACACCATCGGCATGTTCTGCTTCAGCGTCCCCGCCGCCAAGTTTTTCAGCACCGGATCAGCGATTTTCAGCATTGTTTGCAGCCAATACGCTCTTGCTTCCATCTTATTCGCCTTCCTTATCGCATCCGTAAACTTCCCACTCCGTCAGCGCGGGGAATGCCGACGGGTCGTCGCTCTTCTGCATCCGCTCCAGCCGCATCCAGCGCACCGTGTGTTTTCCCAGCGGGATGATTTGCCTCTCGCCCGTCTTTTGCAGGTCGAACGCGACTTCCGCGCCATCGGACAGTACGACGTGTCCGCTGACCCAATACGCGTCATGCGGGAAATCCGCGCGGAGGATGAGCGCCATTGCATCCACCGTCACCTCGCGCCCGAAGTCAATGCGGCACCACGCGTCTTCCCGCGCGCCGATGCCCCAGCTGCCGAATGGCCACTCGCCGTGATAATTGTTGCAATGCAGCCCGTTAATGGCGTTGCGTGCGCAGAAGCACGCCTCGTTGCGCGTTTCGACATTCGCGGTGATATGGGGGAAGAAGTCCGTTTCGCCGCGCAGATTCGCCGGATTGCAGGCAATATCGCGCCGCCCATTGATTTCCTCCGTCGTCATCGGGCGCGCCGTAATGACGTGCCGTTTCGCCTCGAACGCGCCGGGCGCATACGCCAGCCGATGTTCCCCCGCCGGAACCCGCCACGTCATGCGCCCATTCGGCAGATACACTTCGCCCGGCAGCAGTGTCACGTCCATTTGCACGCACAGATGCTTTTCGTCCGCAAGGATTTCCACCGTGTCGCCGTCTTCATAGACCCGGTCGATGCACAGGCGCGCATCCTCCGCGCTCTGTGCTGAGGCAATCAGTGTTCCGTCTGCCGCTTTTACCAGAATTGTAATCATGCTATTCCTTTCACCGCCAGAGCATTGGGTCGCTGCCCGTCAGCTTCGCCAGCGCCTCTACAAGGAAGTAATCGCCATAGGTGATGTTCGTGTGCCGCCCCGCGCCATCGTCGTGGTAGCTCGCAGTGCATTTTGTCAACAGTCCGCAGCTGTTCTGCGTCCAGTCGACGCAGTGCTCAAGCAGACCATCCACCAATCGAACCGCCGCCGCATGGTACTCCGCCTTGCCCGTGATTTTCGCCAGTTCCAGCAGTCCGCACGCCGCCACCGCGCCCGCGATATTGTCGATGCGCTCCTCATCCTTCGGCTGACAGAAATCGCAGTCGGTCAATCCGTCCGGGCGGATATGCCGGATGAAGTTCGCCGCGATTTTCTCCGCCGCGTCCAGATATTCCGTATTGCCGCCATTAAGGTGCGCCAGCGCGAAGCCATACAGCCCCCACGCCTGCCCGCGACTCCACTGCGAACCGAGGCAGTATCCCTGTCCGCCGTATTCCTTGACGCGCTTGCCCGTCTCCGGGTCGAACTCGACGATGTGACTGACCGACCCATCCGGGCGCAGGAACTCCCGCAGCGTCGTCTGCGCATGAATCTGCGCGACTTTTGCGAATCGCGGGTCGCCCGTCTCGCGGGTTGCCCACCAGAGCAGGGAAAGGTTCATCATGCAGTCGATGATGGCAAATCCGCGCTGGTCAGGGTGATTCCACGCGCGGATGAACCCCGCCGGGTTGAAGCGCCCCATGAGAAGGCTTGCCGCGTGAAGCGTGTCGGTTTTCGCCTGTTCGTCGCCGGTCAGCTTTGCATCCGCGCCGCAGGACAGCAGATACATGAAGCCAACGTCGTGATTCAGGCAGCGGAACGTGCGGAATTCATCCGTGAGGAGCTTCTCCACGCGCCGCGCTTCGGTCTGGAACTGTTCATCGCCCGTCGCGCAGTGCAGCTGCCACATCAGCCCCGGCCAAAAGCCGCCTGTCCACCAGCTGTTGCCGTCGTAGGGGGATGTAACCCAAGCACCGTTTTCGCTCTTATACGGGATAATGCCCGCGTCCGCCGCCAGTTTTGCGCTCCAGCGGAACTTGTCGGCTGCCTGCCGCATGGCTTGCGTGTATTTTTCCACTCTTTTTCCCATCCTTTTTGATAAAGGGCAGACAGGGAATTTCCGCCCGTCTGCCCTTTTGTTTTCCTTCCTATTTTACCCCTTCAGGCCGCTCGTTGCAATGCCTTCAATGAAGTATTTCTGCAAGCAGAGGAACACCACCGACACCGGCAGCAGCGACACCAGAGACGCCGCCATGATAAGGTGGTAGTCGCTCGTGTACTCCTGAATGAAGCGCCGCAAGCCGACCTGAATCGTCTTGTTTTCGTCGCGGGTCAGGTAAATCATCGGGCCCATGTAGTCGTTCCAAGTGCCGACGAAGGTGAAAATCACCAGCGTTGCAATCGCAGCAGTAGACAGCGGCAGCATGATTTTCGCCCAGATGCCGTATTCGCTCAGCCCGTCAATGCGCGCCGCTTCGCACAGTTCCGTCGGAATACCCTGATAGAACTGGCGCATCAGGAACACGCCGAACGCACTGAACGCCTGCAGCACAATCATCGCCAACAGCGTGTCATACAGCCCCATCGAGCGCATCATGATGAACTGCGGCAGCATGTACGCCTGCCACGGCACAGCAATCGTTGCGATATACGCCACGAACAGCAGGTCGCGCCCCTTAAAGCGCAGCTTTGCAAACGCATATGCCGCGAAAGAGGACGTCAGCGTCTGCAGGAACGTCACTGCCAGCGCGATAATCGCCGTGTTCTTGAAGTACGTCAGCAGCGACACGCGTTCCCAGATAACTCGGTAGTTTTCCCAATGGAACGTTTCCGGAATCCAGCGGATGGGGTACTGGAACACTTCCTGATCCAGCTTCAAGGAGGAGGAAATCATCCACACAAACGGAATCAGCGTAAACAGCGCCATCGCAATCAGCACCGTGTACAACAGCACCCGCCCAATCACTTTCAGGACCGGGTTGTCCTTGCGAATCGCCTTCTGATGGGTAACAACAGCCGTCTGACTCATGGTGTTCTTCCTCCTTTCTTAGTCGTTGGCGAATTTCTTTTCGTTTGCGAACTGGATGATGGTCACAATCAGGACGATGACAAGCAGCACCATGGCAATCGCGCTCGCCTGACCGTACTTGATGTTGTTGAACGCCACATCGTAGATGTAGGTGACAAGCATCTTCGTCGCGCGTCCGGGGCCGCCATTGGTCATGATGGCGACCGTGTCGTAAATCTTGAAGCTGCCAATGACCAGCATGATGGTGCAGAAGAACGTCGTGGGCTTAATCTGCGGCAGGGTCACATTGCGGAACTGCTGCCACTTGTTCGCGCCGTCCACCGTCGCCGCTTCGTAGAGTTCGCGCGGAACGCCTTGCAGCGCAGCGAGGTAGATGACCATGTAGTAGCCCATCGAGCGCCACACGCTGACAAGGATAATCGCCCACATCGCCATCGTCGAGTCCGCAGTCCACGATTTGTTGAAGTTGATGCCCAGCGCCATAATCATCTGATTGACCGGGCCATCTTTCATCAGCATGAAGTTCCAGCAGACGCAGATAGCGACCATCGAGGCGACATAGGGGAAGAAGAAAATCGTGCGGAACGCAACCGCGCCCTTCGCCTTGTTCAGCGCCAGCGCCAAGGCAATCGCGCACACCAGCGTCAACGGCACGTTAATCAGCGCATAGAACACGGTGTTTTTCAGCGCAATGCCAAGGTCAACGCGGTTGAAGAAGTACAGGTAGTCGCCGTTTGCCCACTTGCTGGCAACTTTGTCCGCCTTGAAAATTTCCGCGAAATTCTGCAGTCCGACAAAATGGGCATTGCTGATGTCGCCACCGTTCCACTCCACGAACGCCAGCAGGATTGCGCAAACTACCGGGACGAGTGTGAAGATAGCAAATCCCAGAAAGTTCGGCGCGAGAAACGAGTAGGCAATGAGGGTATTTTTCTTTTCCAGCCTGCTCATCTTGTGTTTGCGCTGCTTGGCAGCAACCTCCGCCATAGTTGGACTCCCCTTTCAGCCTGATTTTCCGAAAAATCGACAATAGGCGGGAAGAGCGAGTTTTGGTCGCCCTCCCCGCCCATTGGCTTATGGATGCTTGATTTGCTTGCGGATGCCGATTACTCGTACAGTTCCGCCACGCGCTCGTTCATTTCCTCGATGCCTTCATCGACGGAGATTTCGCGCGTCATAATCATGGTGTGTTCTTCGTTCAGGATGGTCTGGATTTCCGCCAGCTTGTCGCTCACGCCGATTTCGATGGAAACCATGCTGGGCAGCAGCGCAGCCTTGGAGTTCTCATCCTTCGGGAAGCCGTCCACAGACGCCAGCACTTCCGCAACTTCCTCAGAGACCCATGCCGGACGGTTGCCGCAGCCAGCGGTGACCTTCGCGCCTTCCGGGCCGCACAGCCAAGAGACGTATTCCCAAGCCAGATCCTTGTGTTCGGACTTCTTGTTGATCATGATACCGGTCAGGTTGCCGAAGGAGGAACCCGCCTGCACATCTTCCTTGTGCGGCAGCGCGGTGATGCCCCATTCAAAGTCGCACAGACCATTCTTGATGTTGTTGATGAGGGTCGCGACGTACCAGTAGCCCATGGGCATCATGGCGGTGTCGCCGGTCTGGAACGCGCCGGAGTAGTGCAGGCCAGCCGCGGTCAGCTCGGTGTACTTGCGGCAGGCATCCGCGTCTTCCAGGGACAGCGCGAGGTCGTAGAAGTACTTCATTTCGTCATACTTGCCGCCCAGCAGCGTGAACTTGCCGTCGTCCACCGCGAAGTTGACGATGGCGGACAGCCAGGTGTGGTAGTGGCAGCCATACTTGCAGTTGCCCTTGCCGGTCATTTCCTTCGCCAGCGCCGCGTATTCCTCCCACGTCATGTCGTTGGTGGGGTAAGCCACGCCCGCCGCGTCAAACAGGGTTTTGTTGTAGAACAGCACCCAGAAGTCAGAGCGGAAAGGCAGCGCGTACTGCGTGCCGTCCAGCGCGTAGTTAGGCTCCATGCCCACGAAGCCGGACAGATCGTAGTTGTCCTTGGCAATGTAGTCAGTCAGCGGCTCCGCGAAGCCCTGCTGCGCCCAGTTCATGATGTTGATGTTCTGCTTGACCATGAACAGGTCGCTGGTGTCGCCGCCGGAAAGCATCGTGCCGGCCTTGGTGTCCCAGTCCTGAGACGCCACGTCAACGTATTCGATGGTCACACCGGGGTGGGTTGCTTCAAAGGCTTCCTTCTGCGCCTGATAGTACGGCGTCGTGCCGACGTCCCACGCGACGATGGTCAGCGTCGTATTTTCTTCCGCCGATGCGAAGCACGCCATGCTCAGCACCATTGCGACCGCCAGTACCAGAGAGAACAACTTTTTCATGCCTTGGTTCCTCCTCTTGAATCTCTATCTGAACGGGCTCATTCCCGTCCGATCCGGTTTTGAAAGAACGTCATTTTCGCTTACAATTCTGCTTACAATTTATCGTCTCGGTAGTTTGTACCTTTGACGTTTCTTTGTGACCTTATTATACATTTCAGAAACGTACTTGTCAGGGGTTTTTGAAAAAATGTTTGAAAAGGCTGTTTTCTTTCCATTTACATCATGATTTCTGAAAAATATTTTCACTTGTTTTCTGTAAGCGACTTGTTTTCTTTCACTCTTTGTGTTATAATGATGTCGGAACAGGAAAGGTTTCTGCCCATGATGGCAAGGTTACAGCATTTCCCTGTCAACAGGGCAAGAGGGAGGTTTTCCCAATGGAAAACGGTAGAGTTACGATTTACGACGTGGCGGAGCGCGCGGGTGTCTCCATTGCCACTGTCTCGCGCGCCATGTCCGGCGGCAGCATCTCCGCCAAGTCGCGCCAGAAGGTGCAGGAAGCAATAGACGCGCTGCATTATCAGCCCTCCACCGCGCATTCGCACCCGCAGGGGCAGGAGAAGCGCACCGGCACGCTCGCGCTGGTCATCGGCGATTTCGACAACCCGTACTGCTCGATGCTGATGCGCGGCGCGGAACTTGAAGCCACCCGCCACGGCTACGCGCTGGAGGTTTTCTGCCACACGCCGGGAACCATCACGAACGACCAGATGATTCGCCGATTATTGGAGCATCGTCCGGACGGTGTCGCGCTGACGGGCGGTCTGGTGGAAGACGGCCCGGCGGAGGTGATTCTGGACAACTTGAAACGGCTGCACCACGCAATGCCCGTTGTGACGATCGGGCCGCTAATCGAGGGCATGTCCTCCATCAACATCGCGTCGGATTCCTTCGAGGGCGTCCGAAAAGTGATGACACACCTGACGAATCTGGGGCATCGGCGGATTGCGTTCATCGGCGGTCGTCTGAACACTCGCTTTTCCGATGCGCGCATCACGATGTATCGTCAGGAAATGACGCGCCTTGGCGTGCCGCCGGAGGAGCAGTATGTTTTCCCCACTGGCTTCACCACGCAGTCCGGCGAAATCGGTGCTGCGCGGATGCTGGCGCAGCTGGCGGACAAGCCCCTGCCAACCGCCATCGTCGCCATCAACGACGTCTGTGCCCTGGGTGTCCTCAGTCATCTGAAAAAGAGCGGCTTCCGCGTCCCGCAGGACATTGCTCTGACTGGCTGCGACAACCTCTTCTTCACGCAGTACCTCGATCCGCCGCTGACGACGGTGGATTTGCGCGCCACCGAGCGCGGCAGTTTCGCGATGGAGGAACTCATCAACGCCCTGAACGGCGGCGACACGACCCCCATCAGCCACAAGCTGGAATGTTCCCTCATCGTCCGCGAAAGCTGCGGCGCAATGCTGGGGAGGGAAAGGTTCAGGTAAAGAAGACCCAAGGGGGCGTTGCCCCTTGACCCCACAAGGGAGTTCCTCCCTTGACCCTTCCGCGCGATTTAGTTGGTGACGACTTCATGCAGTGTCCGCGTGTTTAGCCCACGAACCTACGGTTCGGATTGGACGTTCCAGTGTAAACTTTCGGCGCAATTCAAGAAACAAGGAACCCCAGTAGTGGCGGCGCCGAAGGTTTCCAAAGGGCGATCGCAAACTTCGTTTGTTTTCATGCCCTTTGGTCGCGCCCGCAGGCGCGATTCCCCATGTCCTATCAAAATCAAGCAGCATTTTTTCTTCCACTATAATACCAAGCAAAAAAGGAGGCTCCCCCATGCTCGCACCGCAATCCAACGCATCCCGCACCATCCTTGACTTCTCCGGCGTATGGGACTTCCGTCTCAAGCCCGACGCGCCGTGGCAGTCCATCGCTGTTCCCGCGTCCTACAATGACCAGTCCGCTGACCCCGAATTCCGCCGTCATGTCGGTCTGGCGTGGTATCGCCGCAGCATCACCGTGCCGTCCATGCTCAAAGGTCAGCGCCTGATGCTCCGCTTCGACGCCGTCACTCATAACGCCCGCGTTTTCCTTGATGGTCAGCTGCTCTGCACTCATCGCGGCGGCTTTCTGCCCTTCGAGGCGGACGTGACCGACATCCTCCACCCCGGTCAAACTGCCCTGCTGGAAGTCGAGGTGGACAACACCATCAGCCACCACACCCTCCCTGTCGGCAACGAGGGCGGCACGGCGTTCTTCGGCTCGGATAACCCCGGCATCCCCTCCGTCGAGGCGGGCAAACAGCACCAGCATGAGCAGGGCATCAACCTGCCGAATTTCGACTTCTTTAACTATGCCGGGCTGAACCGCCCTGTCCGCCTGTACACCACCCCGGCGGATTACATTGCCGATGTGACGCTTGTTCCGTCGATGGATGGCACGGTGCGCTACACCGTCGCGACCCACGGCGAGGGTGACGTGACGTTGGATGTGCTGGATGCAGACGGGCAGGTCGTCGCCAGCGGCACGGGCGCATCCGGCGAAGTGCATGTGGCAAATCCGCATCTCTGGGAGCCTGCTCCCGGCGTGCCGTACCTCTACACCGCGCGTGTCCGCTTCGCTCAGGATGAGTACAGCCAGCCGTTCGGCATCCGCGAAATCAAGGTGGATGGCTTCCGCTTCCTCATCAACGGCAAGCCCTTCCACTTCCATGGGCCTTGCAAGCACGAGGATTCCTTCTTCCACGGGCGTGGGCTTGACCAGTGCCTGAACGTGACGGACATCAACCTCTTCCACTGGCTGCACGCCAACGCCTTCCGCACCAGCCATTATCCCTATTCTGAGGAAATGCTGTCCCTGTGCGACCGCGAGGGCATCGTCGTGATCGCCGAAACGCCCGCCGTCGGCATCGGCGAAGGCGGCAAAGACCCCTATCGCTGGGCGCCCGCCGATTATCACGCCCAGGTGCTGACGGACATGATTGCTCGCGACAAGAATCACCCCTGCATTGTCCTGTGGAGCTTGGGCAACGAGCCGAACACGGATGCGCATCCGCAGTCCGCCTACGACTATTGGCATCCGCTGTACCTCTTGGCGCATCAGCTTGACCCGCAGAACCGCCCGGTGACGCTCGTCGGCTGCCAGAACGACTACACGCGCGACATCACCATTCCGTCGATGGATGTTGTGTGCATCAATCGCTATTATGGCTGGTACAATCTTTCCGGCGATTTGGAAGCCGCTGCTTTCGCCATGCGCATGGAGATGGATTACTGGGCGACGGTCAACAAGCCCACCATCCTCTCGGAGTATGGTGCGGACACCATCGCGGGGATGCACGGCACGGAGATGTTCACCGAAGAATTCCAGGTGGATTACTACAAGACCATCAACGCCTGCCTGGACGAGCGTCCCTTCGTCGTCGGCGAAACGCCGTGGAACTTCGCGGATTTCGGCACGCAGCAAGGCCCGATGCGCGCCGGCGGCAACCGCAAGGGGCTTTTCACCCGCGACCGCAAGCCGAAGATGGCCGCGCACTATTTCCGTGAGCGGTGGGAGAATTTTAAGAAGTAAGGGTAGATGAAACCGAGGTCACTGTCGATTTGGGCGGCCGTGACCTCGGTTTATTTGCATTTTCCCAGCATCTATGCTATCATAGAGCATATCGCCAATCTGTTTCATCGGAGGTGTATATGTCCAATCCTCACCGAATTTCTATTTTCCTTATCCTTCTGCTCTTTCTCGGGCTGATTTTTGTAGCCGTTAGCGACCTTCTTTCCTTCCACGAAGACGACTTCGACCTTTCGGAAGCCCTCGTGCAGGTACAGGTGCAGACGCCCCGCCATTATGATTCATCCGACGTCGAAGAACCCGTGAACTACCTGCTCGCCAGCAAACGCCGCATCCATTCCTGCGACCCTTTCACCGCTGACGAAGCCACCGTCTACTACGTCCCCAGCGAATGCTTTGACGCCTACATCGACCGTGCGCAGAACAAAGTTCTCAACCGCCTCGTTTCCGTCGCCGTCACGGATGGAAACGGCACTCCCCTCGAAGCGCCCGCCGTCCTGCCCGACATTTTCGCGCAGATTGCCACGCTGGAGCACACGTTGTTTGACATCCGCATCCTCGACGTTTCCAGCGAATACTTCGTTTTCCTGAAACTGAACGTGAATCTCCACACGCCCTGCGAGCTGTACTATTATAATCAGCAGATCGGCAAGCTCATCGAGCTGTATTCTTTTAACGACAGGGAGCTGCTGGGGCTGCATGTGATGTCAGTGGAGAGGCTGAAAGGGCTGGAATAACAAAATAAGCAGAGAGCCATCGTTTTTCGACGTTCTCTGCTTATTTTTATGCTGCCATTTCAAGAGGATTTTTCACTTTTACTTTCCGTTCAATCGTTTCTTCTGCTCGCTTCCAATCTGCCTGATACTCTTTTCCGGGATCGGCAAATCTTCCGACATCTGCGCCGCTTCCGCTAATGATTTGCTGTGGGCTTTCATTTCGTTGTTCACTGCTTTTTCCCTCATATTTGTATTCTCGTTATCCTTGTGTACGCTTACAGTTTAGCCAATACCATCACATTCTCAAGCCAATCCTTTTTGTCTAAACTGAATTGCAGTTCTTCCTCAGCAATCAGCGGCAGCTTGAAGTGGATGGATTTCAGCCATTGACCATTCGGCTGGCGCTGCGGGTTTACCTGAATGTCTGCAATCATCGTCGCCATCAGGTCACGCTTTTCGAGGTCGCTCATAACGCTGTAAAGTTTCTCGAAGTTCATGAGGATACTGAGGATGTTGTCCCGTGTGATACGGTCAGCATCAATAGCTTGTTTCTTGGCTCGTGCCTCGATTAAATGCTCCTCTGTCTCCTCAATTTTATCATACATCTTATAGAGCCGTTCTTCAAGGTCGGATTTTCTTCGCTGATAATGGCGGTCATCCGGGTCAAGTTGGTCGATGTCCTCTGCCAGTCTATCCTTCACCGCATACTGCTGGCGCAGCTGCTTTTCATAATGTGCAATTTCTTCCAGCAGCGCAGATATGTCGATTTCCGCATTGATTTTCTCTGCCATCATTGCTGCAAAGTCGGGACGGCTGACAAGCAAAACGATTACCTCCGCAACGGCTTGATCCATCAGCTCCATCGGCAGCTGATTTTTGAAGGTACACTTCTGTCCTTTATCCATCCGCCGATGCTTGCAGCCATAATAGCGGAACTCCTTGTAATAAGAACCGTCCGGCTTCTTCTTTACACTCTTGCTGACATACATACCTGCACCGCATTCCGGGCATTTGATGATGCCCGTCAGCAGATAAGCGTGTTCGTTTTCCTGCCGATCATAGCGTTTATATTTTGTTGCCTGCGAACGAAGTCTGGCCTGCGCTTCCTCCCAGTCTTCTACGGAAACGATAGGCTGATGGATGCCGTCGGTCAGAAGGTAATCATCATTCCACACAATACGGTAATCGTTGCGGGTGCCATGAACCTTTTCCTGCTTTCTGCGTCCATAGGCGATTTTGCCGCAGTAGGTGGGGTTTCGCAGAATATCCTGTATGTAGGCTGCTGCGAACATATCGCCCCGCGTGTTCTTATGAGATAGCTTTTTAATGTCATGGCTTTCCAAGTATTGCGCAATCAACCGTCCGCCCATCTTCTTATGGACGTACAGCTCATAAATCAGCCGGACGGTTTTGGCTTCTTCTTCGTTAATGTGAAGTTCGCCGTTGATAAGATCGTAGCCATACGGGGCAAAGCCGCCGTTCCATTTGCCTTCACGGGCTTTTTGAATGCGTCCTTCCATAGTCTGAATGCGGATGTTTTCACGTTCGATTTCAGCCACAGCGGACAGGACGGAGATCATCAGCTTGCCGGCATCCTTGGAGCTGTCAATGCCATCTTCTACGCAGATCAGATTTACACCGAAGTCCTGCATCACCTGAAGCGTGGAAAGTACATCAGCCGCATTGCGCCCGAACCGGGATAGCTTAAACACCAGCACATAAGATACATGATCCTTGCTGCATTTGATGTCATCCATCATGCGGCTGAACTCGATACGTCCCTCAATGGATTTGCCAGATTTTCCGGCATCCTCATATTCGCCGGCAATTTCATAGTCGTTGAACTCAGCATAGGCTTTCATCCGGTTTTTCTGAGCTTCAAGCGAATAGCCATCAATCTGCATGGCGGTGGACACGCGGGTATATAGGTATACCTTCGTTCTTTCCTTCATCGTCTTCTCCAATCACCTTCTGCGGAGTTTTTTGATTTCCTCCGCAGAAGGTTTAGACAGGTTATGCAATGAAAATTATATCACGCTGTTTTAGGTTAGGCAATGGCGACTTTGGGCATTGTTGTTTCATCCGGACGAAGTTCTGGCTTGTCCTCCTGCTGATGAACAGACATTCCGCTCAATACACAGGCGTATTTGGCAATGAGATTGCTCAGAATATTCGTAAGTTCCTTCCATTCATCGGCTGCCTTCATTTCTCTGCTTCACCTTCTCATAACATCGGTCGTACTGCTTCGATTGAAAAAACTTTGGGCTTCTGTTCATTTTCTTTTTCCTCCCCAATCAGTAATTTCTTTCACTGACTTCTTTCTGCGCCTTGCGCTGCTGCTGGGAATACCTTGCCACAACTCCCGCCGGAATAGCAGACAGCTGCTGTTCATACCGCAGACAGCGCTGTTCCAGCTGCTGAATTGCTGACATATTGCTGAAATCGCGGCTGTGATACGCTCTACACGTCGAATCCAGTTTTTCGTTTTCCTTTTTCAGCCGTTCGTTTTCAACCATAACGGACGTAAATGCTTCCTGATACTGTCCAAGCTGGGCTTTCATTTTGCCGAACCGCAGCAGCAAGTCCTTTACCATCGGCACAAGCTGTTCTAACCGGCTTTTGCTGTTCAGAAGGTTTGCACCACTCAGCAGCACCTCCACCTTGTCAGCCAGTTTCGTCATTTTGCGAATATCTTTGGTAAATTCCTTAAACTCCTGCACAGTCATGTGTGTACGCCCTGTCTGCGCAGCGGATTCGCCGCGGCAAAGCTCCGGATACCGCACTGACATGTACTCGTAATATTCATCCTGCCACTGAATCAGCTTCTTGCGGTTGCCGATAATGTCTTTCGCACTGAGACGCTTGTCCGCCGTCAGCGGTACAAAGACCACATGCATATGCGGCGTCCCCTCGTCCATATGAATCATAGCAGAGACAATTGTTTCCGAACGTTGATGTTCCTGCAAGAACGCAAGCGAACGTTCATAATATGTACGGATTTCATCAGGTGATTTATCATCGAAGTACCCGGTGCTGACCGTGAAAAGCACTTCCACCAGTCGAATGCTGTCTGACCTTACGCGGCATCCGGCATCTGCAATTTGCCTCTCAGCCTCAGCGCGGTAATGCTGCGGCGGATGAATAAGGTGGCAGTTCAAGTCGCTGCGGCTGCGGTCAATATCCGGGTTGCTGGCGTATTTTTCTTTTGCGCGCTCATTATGTGCTTCAATTCGGCCGATTTCCGGGCCTTTGTATTTGGCGAAGCGCATAATGGCATAGCTGGGTGAACTCATAGTTTTTCTCCTTTGCAATTTCCGTTCTGAAAACACTATTTACGCTGAAAAGTCATCTTTCAAAGCTGCTGGATTGATATAAATTGTCCCGGCTGACGGCCGTCCTACGCCGGAATAGGTCGGAATATCCATCCAAATATACCCGTGCTGTTCCAAAAGAGTCAGTACAGGCTCCATGTCCTTGGCATCCCGAAAAAATCTTCCGCGGCATTTCTGATACAGGTCTGAACGGCTGATGCGCGTCACGCTGAGTTTTCGCAGTTTCGTAACGACATGCAGGGCTTTTTCAACAGTTTCGTCTGCTCCCAATATGGAATAAGCATACAGCGCATGGTAAAAGGCATAGCTGCCAATCTGGATGGCATTTTCAACCGTTTCCATTTGGATGTCTCCATCCCCGTCCGCAGCAATATGCAGCAGCCCGGCAATCCGAAGCACCAGCCCGATATACTTGCTTCCCCATTCCCGCATGTCGCGGTGTTCATTGCGGAGATAGGCTTCGATGCTGCGGCAAAGTTTGTCCATCCGGTTTACTGCTTCCGGCGCGAGGTGCAGTGCAGTCGTTTCCCTTTCAAGCAAATGAAAAATCAAGCCCTCATAATCCCTCTGCACAGCCGCTGGAATCGGTGCGGAACGGAAAGTCTTCGGCATAACGTTACTGGAAATATTGATGTAAAACAATCTCGCCAGAAAGCCTCGTCCATCCAGCAGACCATTCTGCATAATCTCGCTCAAGACGCTTGGCTGGGCGCTGATAATCATGGACAATGCTGGATTTCGGATGTAGTCAGGCTCACGGTTGATGCGGTCTACACGGATGGTATCACCGCAGATGCCTTTCAGCCACACGTCGAGGTTCGGCTTCTTGGTGTATCGTCCAACGATGTTGTCAAATGCCCCGCCCTCGGCGGAGATGAGTGCCATGCGCCCTTGGTTATCCCGAAGCAGCCTGACCATAGATTCGCTGGTGCAGTCATCAGTGAAAATTTGCAGCGGCTTGATTTCCGGCAGTTCTGCCAGCTTGTCCTGCGTATGCTGCAATTCCAATTCTGTCAGCTTGTCATACTTGGCTTCCAACTGCCGGGTCAAACGGTTGATGTCCCGCTGCAAGGATTCGCGCGCCTGCCTGTTCCGGCGTATAGCCGCCTTGTTTTCTTCATTATATTTCTGTTCGTAGTCCTCAATCGCCGCGGTCATAGCGTGGATAACCGCTGATTTCCGCGACCCCGGCGGTGCAATCAAAAATATGTACAGACTGGTCTGTTCGTAGTGTCCAATGTTTCCCTCAACCTTGATTTTTCCTTGCAGGCAAGCAGCAAGTACGCCCAAAGCAGCCCCCGCCGCCATATCTACCGGTGTCTGCGTATGGATGGCGACAGCTTCTACATAGCTTCGCAGTCTGGACGGCAGGCAGTCAATCGGAAAAGACGGCAGTGAATCTGCGCTGGGCTTCAATGGCTTGAACGGCAGAAAGACACCTGCTGCGGTTTTCAGTTCCACAACTCTGTTTTCAGCGTTATTAGCGTTTTCAGTGAGAAACACGAATTACCTCCCTATATCAATGATGAGGACGCAAAAAGACAGCCGTATCGCTGCGGCTGCCTTACGCAAATGACGTATTGGTGTCCTCTATCTAACAGGGCATGAGAGAGGCCGAATGTTTCCATCAGCTTTTATTTTTTTCTGTAAATCTCCAGCTGCTTTCTGATTTTTGCAAGGTGCTTGCTGACCGAACCGGCATTAGCAAAGTTGAGCTTCTGTGCAATTTCCGCAAGGGTATCGTTCTGCATACGAAGCAGAATGATTTTTCTGTCCGTGTCCGGCAAAGTCTGCATAAACTGCTTTATCTGTTCCTCATCAAGCAGCTGCTCCTCGAATGATTGCACAGCGGCGTGGCACATCGCATTGACAGGCAGTTCAGCATCATTTCCCCTTATCTGTTCCAAAGACAGCTCTTTTTCAAGACTTCGCGAGTGATACCATGAGCGTTCAAAGTCACGCTGTTTTGAGCTGCTGCCGTTGTAATCCTCATGCGCACGATGTTCCCAGAGCATATCGAATGTTTCCTGCCAATGCTGTTCCTCCACGATTTTCATCGTCATCTGTCCGAAAAAATCGTAGAAATTTTCATAGGACATCCACGGCACTTCGTAATCCTTCCCCATGGAAAACAGCCGCTGAAAGCAGAATTCCGGCATTTTGTCGAGTTTCTCCCGGATATGCGCGACCGTTATGTAGGCATACCGCCAAAGCGGAAAGTTGCCGGAATAAAGATAGAAGGAACCGGGAACGGGCATATAGCCGCCGTGCGGTGCAGGCACCTTGAAAAACTGCCAGCTAACCCAAGCATAGCAATCCCAGACCAATTCGAGGAACATATCGGAATTGACCAGCTGCATCCATTTCTCGCTATGGACAACCTCCCGCACTTTCCGAGGCATGGCAAGAAATACTGGACGCTTTTCCACCAGCTCGCGGGGAAGCGCGTAGAACATAATCAGCCAGCGCAGATTGCTGGAAGAAGGGATTTTGAAGAGTGACCCGCCCATAGGAATAAAGTCCTGACTTTCCGTCGTCAAGGTCATCACCTGCTTTCAAGTGTAGTTATGATTATTATAGCACAGATTTTCGCATGGTGTGAAGCTGACGGAACGCAAACGGTATACCCCTGCGGCGGGGATTGTCCGGGCATGTGCCCTTTGCTGCTGAAAAGCAATCTGCATCCGTGCCGCAGGAAGCTTATCAGCAGCGCGTCCGGCTGGCATCCGTCGCCTATCCCCTCCGCAGAGGTATAACACACTATACCTTGCAAGCAAGGTCGTGTGCCAAAGGCGGGCTGCGGCCCCCTTTGGAATCCCCCGGAGAGGCGCAGCCGTTGCAATCTGCTGCACCCCCCATTTTTCCGCCAAAAATCCCCCATTTTCCCTACGCCGCATTGTGGAAATGATAGATATATGCTATAATGCTGTTAGTCTTCTGGATGGAGAACGGCTTTACCGAAATAGAAACGGCATGGATTGCCTTGAAGGAGCAACAACGATGGCTGACAGAAAGAACGAGCAGGAGCGGGACGAGCTGTTCCGCCGAATCTACAAAATCGCTACCGACCTTGTCCACGCAGGGCATGTGGCGGAGTGGGATTTCAAGTCTTATGTGCTGGGCACGATGTTCTACCGCTACATTTCGGAGAACTTCGCGGCATATATTGACAAGGGTGAACACGAAGCTGGCAACCATGATTTTTCCTATGCCAAGCTGCCCGACGACGAGGCAGAAACTGCTCGTGAAGATTTGGTACTGGTAAAGGGCTTTTTTATCCTGCCCTCGGAACTGTTCTGCAACGTCCTCGCCCGTGCCGATAAGGACGAGAACCTGAACGAAACGCTGGAACGGGTATTCAACCACATCGAAAGCAGCGCTGCCAGCGGCGAGGCGGAAAGCGACTTTGCTGGTTTGTTTGATGATTTCGACGTGAACAGCAAGGCCATCGGTGAAACGGTCGCCAAGCGGAACAAGGTGCTGGTGGAGCTGCTGAACGGCGTGGCGCAGATGCCGCTTTTCTCCACCGATGGCATGAATCCCGATTTATTCGGCGACGCCTATGAGTACCTGATGGGTATGTACGCCGCGAATGCCGGGAAAAAGGGCGGGCAGTATTTCACCCCTGCTGATGTTTCGGAGCTGCTGGCACGCCTCGGCACCATCGGCAAAACGAGCATCAACAAGGTCTATGACCCTGCCTGCGGTTCTGGCTCGCTGCTGCTGAAAGTGGCGAAGGTGCTGGGCAGGGAGAACATCGACCACGGATTCTACGGGCAGGAAATCGACCTGACGACCTACAATCTCTGCCGCATCAATATGTTTTTGCACAACATTACCCCTGACAAGTTCAGCATCGTCCGCGAAGATACGCTGCTCAGTCCGCAGCATTGGGACGACCAGCCGTTTGAGTTGATTGTCTCCAATCCGCCGTTCTCTGTGCCGTGGGAAGGGGACAAGAACCCGCTGCTTATCAACGACCCGCGCTTTGCCCCTGCCGGTGTGCTGGCACCGGCGTCCAAGGGGGATATGGCGTTCATTATGCACAGCCTTTCGTGGCTGGCGAACAACGGCGCGGCGGCTATCGTCTGCTTCCCCGGCATTATGTACCGCGGCGGCGCAGAGCAGAAAATCCGCAAATATCTGGTGGACAACAACTTCGTGGACGCCATCATTCAGCTGCCCTCGAACCTGTTCCTGAATGTGACGATTTCCGTGGACATTATGCTGCTGAAAAAGAGCAAGCCGGACAACGCGGTTCTGTTCGTGGATGCGTCGAAGGAGTTTGTGAAGGTCACGAAGAACAACCGCCTTTCCGATGAAAATATTCAGCGCATTGTGTCGGCGGTGGCGGAACGCAAGGACGAACCGCACTTTGCCCGCCTTGTGCCGAACGCGGAAGTCGGCAGCGCGCAGAACAACTACAATCTATCTGTTTCCACCTATGTGGAGCAGGAGGACACGCGGGAGCAGATTGACATTGCGCAGCTGAACGCGGAGATTGCCGAGATTGTGGCACGGGAGCAGAAGCTGCGGGAGGAAATTGATAGGATTATTGGGGAGATTGAAAAATAAAAACGTTGTTAAGCCTCAAGAAAGGAGCTATATATGATAGATTGGTTTGTATCTCTAGCATCTCTGCTGGTGTCCATTGTAGCAATTGTTATTTCAATTCAACAAACCAGATTGAGTAACAAACAGCAATTGTTTGAGAATCGTGCAGATAAGTATATCGAAATTTGCAGCTTAGTAAACAATTGCAAAGATACAAAAGCCTGCCTAAACCAAAAAATGATTTTGAGATCTTCTAAACTAATAATTGGTTATTTGCTTAGTCCTTTACGAGTTGAAAATGAAAACGATCAATTATCTATTATAACCGCGTGCCATCACCTTAAAAAAAGCGCAGTAGAAATATCGTTGCTCTGGAAAGATAAAAATTTCAAGCTCGTAGAAGATTTCTTTAATCTCTATGCAGAATTACTGATGAAGATTTGGAACTATAATTTCTGTTATGATTTAATTAAAGAAGAATTTTCCGAATGCCTTTCGGAAGAAATAGAAGCGCGATTAAATCATGAAGCTGAAGAATTGCAGTTATCCCAACAATGTGATGCACTTTTGAAAGTGGCAAAGCAAATAGAACAAGATGATATTTTGCTAAGCCTTAAAAAAAGTATACGGCTATAAAGGGAGTGAAAGCATGAATAAACTATCAGCATTGATAACAGAATTATGCCCAAATGGCGTAGAATATGTTCCTTTGTGGTCAGTAACAATATGGGATAAGCGTTTCAACTCCGTTGACAGAATAAAACAACCCACTGCCATCACTTATCCATATTTGCTTGCCGCAGATTTATTTGCAATGCAACAAGAAAATGGTGATGTTTTTCTGTTATCCACAGGAGAGCAGACCGGCTGGACAACTGAAGAAATAGCAGGAAAATATCTTTGTACGGGAGAAGTTGTCACGATGCCTTGGGGCAAAACTCGGCCAGTAGCAGACTGTGCAAAATACTATCGTGGAAAATTTGTTACAGCAGACAATCGAATCATGACATCAAATAATACAAGCGTTCTTGATAACAAGTACTTATATTATTGGTTTATAAGTGTTGGTAAAGTCGTTGATACTTTTTATCGTGGTTCGGGAATACAGCATCCAGATATGGCAAAGGTTTTAGATTTACAAATTCCCCTCCCTCCCCTTGAAGTCCAGCGCGAAATTGTCCGTATACTGGATACATTCACAGAGCTTACCGCAGAGCTTACTGCAGAGCTTACAGCAAGGAAGCAACAGTATGCGTATTACCGGAATAAGCTGTTAACGTTCAATATTCCCGGCGGTACAAGTAGAACTACATGGAGAAAATTTGGTGAAACCTGTTTTCTTCAAGCTGGCAAGGCAATTAATGCCGAGAATATTTCTAAGGAAAAAACGCCTGAATACTGCATTCCGTGTTACGGAGGAAACGGACTGCGCGGGTATGTACGCGAAGCAAATCAGCAAGGAGACAAACCACTCATTGGGCGGCAGGGCGCTTTGTGTGGGAATGTCTGCTTTGCAAAGGGTGATTATTATGCTACGGAACACGCAGTTGTTGTAACTGACCAAGGGTTCTATAATAGCCGTTTCTTATATCACTTGCTTGTAAACAAAAATCTGAATCAATACAAAACATCAGGAGCACAGCCCGGTCTGTCTGTGGCAAAACTGGAAACCATCTTGCTCCCTGTTCCAGAAATAGAAATTCAAAAGCGGATTGCGGATGTTTTGGACAATTTCGACACCATCTGCTCCGACCTAAACATCGGCTTACCCGCCGAAATCGAAGCCCGAAAGAAACAATACGAGTTCTACCGCGACCAACTCTTGACGTTTGCCGCACAGGATGAAATTGTCTTGACAGACAGACAGACAGACAGACAGACAGACAGACAGACAGACGAGTATAATGCGCTAATTCGTCTTTGTCAATATGTTTTCGGGTATATTTCTATCGAACTCGGCAGTATCGGTAAAGTATCAATGTGTAAGCGGATTATGAAAGCTGAAACTGCTCCTAATGGAGACGTTCCCTTTTATAAAATCGGAACATTCGGTAAAACGCCTGATGCCTATATCTCGCGTGAAAAGTTCGAGGAGTACCGAAAAGCATATTCGTTCCCGAAAAAGGGAGATGTCCTGATTTCTGCTGCCGGAACAATCGGCAGAACTGTCATTTATGACGGCGAAGATGCCTATTACCAAGATTCCAACATCGTATGGGTTGATAACGATGAAAGCATCGTACTGAACCGCTACTTGTTTTATTGTTATCAGCTTCAGCCGTGGGCGGTGTCCGAAGGCGGCACAATTGCAAGGCTCTACAACGACAATATCAGCAAAGCAAAAATCAAAGTACCGTCTATTGCAGAGCAAAAGCGCATCATTGCCATTCTCGACCACTTTTCCACCCTCTGCACCGACCTCACCTCCGGTCTCCCCGCCGAAATCGAGGCTCGACAAAAGCAATACGAATATTACAGGGATAAGCTGCTATCGTTCACCCCGGCAGATTGACCCGGAAGGAGGTAGCCCGTGAGCTACTTTAATATCGTTTCTCAGAGCGACGAAAGTACCGTTGTCGCCGAATATACGCCGCAATCCCAGCGTTCAGAGGCTTACCAGAGCGAAGCCGAGTTGGAAAACGAGTTCATCCGCCTGCTTTGCGAACTGGGCTATGAGCGCCTTGCCATCCACAAAGAAGCCGACCTCATCGCCAACCTGCGCACACAGCTTGAAAAGCTGAATGATTACCGCTTTACGGACGGCGAATGGCAGCGCTTCTGGAACGAAGTGCTGGCAAATAGCAATTCCGGCATTCTCGAAAAGACGCGCCTGATTCAAGAGGACTATGTGCAGGTGCTGCGCCGGGATAGCGGAGAGAGCAAGAACATCCAGCTCATCGACAAAAAGTGCATTCACCACAACAGCTTGCAGGTCATCCATCAATACGCCATCTCCGCCAAGGAGGGCGCTGCGCATGATAATCGCTATGATGTGACGGTGCTGGTCAATGGTCTGCCGCTGGTTCACATTGAGCTGAAACGCCGCGGTGTGCCCATTCGGGAGGCGTTCAACCAGATTGACCGCTATCAGCGGGATAGCTTCTGGGCATCCAGCGGGCTGTATGAGTTCGTGCAGATTTTCGTCATCTCCAATGGCACGAACACGAAATATTACTCCAACACCACCCGCTTCAACCACATTAAGGACGCGAAGGCGCAGAAAGTCAAGCAGTCAAAAACCAGCAACAGCTTTGAGTTTACGTCCTTCTGGGCGGATGCGAATAACCGCGTTCTCCCCGACCTTGTGGACTTTACCAAGACCTTTTTCTGCAAGCACACCATTCTGAACATCCTCACCCGTTATTGCGTGTTCACGGCAGAAAACATGCTGCTGGTCATGCGCCCCTACCAGATTGTTGCCACCGAGCGCATTTTGAACCGCATCGAAATCGCCAACAACTACAAGAAGTACGGCACCGTAGCAGGCGGCGGGTACATCTGGCACACCACCGGCAGCGGCAAGACGCTGACTTCCTTCAAAACGGCGCAGCTTGCCTCCAAGCTGGACTACATCGACAAGGTGCTTTTCGTCGTTGACCGCAAGGACTTGGACTACCAGACGATGAAGGAATACGACCGCTTTGAGAAGGGCGCGGCGAACAGCAGCACGTCCACGGCGGTCTTGAAGCGTCAGCTTGAGGACGACAACGCAAAAATCATCATCACCACCATTCAGAAGCTCGCCACGTTCATCAAGAAGAATACCGGACATGCAGTGTTTGACAAGCGGTTCGTCATTATCTTCGACGAGTGCCATCGCAGTCAATTCGGCGACATGCACCAAGCCATCACCAAGTACTTCAAGCGGTATCATCTGTTCGGCTTTACCGGCACGCCCATCTTCGCGGTCAATGCCGGCGTGAGCAAGAATCCCACGCTTCGCACAACAGCACAGGCGTTCGGCGACCAGCTCCATGCCTACACCATCGTTGACGCTATCCGTGACAAGAATGTGCTGCCCTTCCGCGTGGAATATCACAAGACGATGGATATGGGTGAGAACATTGACGACAAGGAAGTCTGGGACATCAATCGCGAAAAGGCTTTTCTTGCGCCGGAACGCATTCGCCTGATTACGGAATATATTCTGACGCACTTCGACCAGAAAACGTATCGCGGCGACAAGACTTACACGTTTAGCGTCCTGCAAAACATTGCCGAGGTTGCTTCCGCGAATGGACGGCAGCAAATCGAGGAAATCAAGCAAAAGCAGCGTGTAAGCGGATTCAACTCCATTTTCGCCGTGTCCAGCGTGGACGCTGCCAAGCTGTATTACGCCGAGTTTCAGCGCCAAATGGCAGCGAATCCACAGCAGCGGCTCAAAGTAGCCGTCATTTACAGCTATGGCGCAAACGAGGAAGAAACAGACGGCATTCTTGACGAGGAGAATCCGGAGGATACCTCTGCGCTGGATCAAAGTTCCCGTGACTTTCTGGATGCTGCCATCCGCGACTATAACGAGATGTTCCACACCAATTATTCCACGGACGGCGATAAGTTCCAGAATTACTACAAGGATGTTTCCCTGCGGATGAAGAATCGGGAGCTTGACCTGCTGATTGTGGTCAACATGTTCCTGACCGGCTTTGATGCGACGACGCTGAATACCCTGTGGGTGGACAAGAATCTGAAAATGCACGGGCTGATTCAGGCTTATTCCCGCACAAACCGCATTCTCAATTCCATCAAGGTATGCGGCAATATCGTATGCTTCCGCAATCTGCAAAAGCGCACCGACGATGCTCTTTCCCTTTTCGGCGATAAGAAAGCGGGCGGCATTGCCCTGCTGCGCGGCTATAAGGATTACTATTTCGGCTACAAAGATAACGACGGGAAGTATCATCCGGGCTATCGGGATATGATTGAGGAACTGACAACCAAGTTTCCGCTATCTGAAGATTCTATTACCGGAGAGCAGCGCCAGAAAGACTTTATTGTGCTGTTTGGCGCAATACTGCGGATGCGGAATCTGCTGGTTTCTTTTGATGACTTTGCCGGAAATGAGATTCTGAGTGAGCGTGACTTTCAAGACTATCTCGGCCGCTATCAAGACCTGCGGGATGAATGGAAAAATCGCAGGACCAGCGAAGATAAAGAGGACATCACCGACGACATCATTTTTGAAATCGAACTCATCAAGCAGATTGAAATCAAGGCAATCCCGCACAAAGAAAGAACAGCAAAAAGGTTAGGAAAGAGGTATAATA
>ERZ779729.951-NODE-951-length-23632-cov-4.584341_pt1 | contig 23632 bp, 13 predicted proteins | sample MGYA00511072_ERZ779729 | MGnify/ENA primary metagenome ERZ779729 (study PRJEB29588, sample SAMEA2156675) | human gut metagenome | biome: human gut; feature: human-associated habitat; material: faeces | place: Denmark | collected 2008/2010 ...
ATTTCCGTACCACTGACGTTACCGGCATCATCACCCTGCCCGAAGGCACTGAGATGTGCATGCCCGGCGACAACGTTGATATGCACGTTGAGCTGATCACCCCGGTTGCCATGGAAGAAGGCATGCGTTTCGCTATCCGCGAAGGCGGCCACACTGTTGGTTCCGGCGTTGTTTCCAAGATCGAGAAGTAATTTTCGGCTTGTGATATAGCTTTCAAGGCTCCTGCTGTTAAGGCAGGGGCCTTTTTGTTGTGTACGACTTATGGGGCGGGGAGGGGGCAAAGGCCGGGTGTGGAAGACCAAGGAAGGCATCATGAAAACATCAGAAATTGTAGATAGGGGAGAGGACACCATTCGGAACTTTGAAAAAGTGGAGCAGGAGGGGGCACTCACACCGCCCTACCTTGGGAAGGTGTATTTCAGGTCGCGGTTAAGGGGCAAGGGTTGATCTATCCCTAAGTTTTCGGAACGGTCAGGAACGCTCTCTACAGTACAATTTATAATGGGCAATTCTCAACCTCCAATTTTCCCTTCAAGTTTCCTCCAATCTCTGCCAAATCTCTCAACAACAAGCCAAACCGAAATGACAAAAAATGCGCGATCACAATACCGGATGATTGGATTAAGAGATTGCAAAGAACATTATCGGGGTAAATGTTCAATTATTTGATAAAAACAGAAATAAACCATTCAAAAATGTTAATAAATACCGTTAAAGAGCCACCGCACCGCAACGCAAATAATGTGCGAAAAACAGGTTTCAGTTGATTCAAGGACAAAAATTTACCTAGAAACCGCTCTAATTAACTATGCAAATTCTGGCAACTGTGATATAATGTATATACCTAGATGTGTCGGAATGGTTATCATTTGCGGGATCAAGGCATGCAGCCGGTACAACGTTTTGTCAGCCGCTGTGCCGGGACCAAAAGCCCCAAAAGCAGGCCGCAGCCCGGCAAGGGATCGCCAGACCGAGGGGAGCACAACCAGGCGTTTTGCAATCAACACCTGCAAAGTGCCGCACATCTGCCGTACCACTTTTCACACAAAAGGGGAAAGTAGTAACACTTAAGGGAGGATAAAACTATGAAGAAAAACCTTCAGCGTTTTGGCGCATCCGTGCTGGCAGCAGCCATGGTTGCCCAAAGCGTGGCGCTTCCCGCAGCAGCCGAAACTACCAAGATTGATTCTTCGGTAGCGCAGTCTGTTGCAGCTAGCGCAGCAAGCGCGGCCAGCGCTGTGCAGTCCCTGCCCAAGTTCACCAGCACCGCAGACCTGATCAAGCAGACAGCCCAAACGCTGGCTGCCCAGGGCGAAGTGCATGAACTGGAGCAGGACGATGCCAAGCTGGAAGCGACTGCACAGAGCAAGGCGGGCATGAGCCTTGCAGCGTTGGAAAATGCATTGGCCGATGCCATGTACGCCAACGCCGCAGCCGGCAAGATCAACACCGAAGCCTATGGCCTGAACAAGGACGAGATGGCATCGGTGATGGCTGCCACGATCAAAACGTATCATCTGTCCAGCGCCGTTACCGACCTGGGCTATGAGACGAACGCCGCAGGCGTTGTGACCGCCGTTACCTTTACCGGCAGCTCCGGCATGACCTCTGCGATGGAGTCCATGACCAACAGCGATGATGAAGTGATTGCGCAGCAGGCTGACAGCTACGCACAGGCTTACGTTGCTGAAAACTCCGATACCTTTGCTGCCAGCGCCGCTGCAGACGGCCATACCTATGGCGAGCCGAAATGGTACTGGAATGACACCAACCCGGAGGATGGCCACACCCATACCTGGAAGGAAACCCCCGACGGCTACTGGACCAAGACCGATGACGGCTGGGCTTACACCGCTGTGTATACCTGTAAAGAGGGCGATGCCTACCAGAAGGTAGAAGGCACCGTAACCAAGGATACCACCGAGGCAAAGCCCGGCGTTGCCGGCAAGACCGTTTACTCTGCCAGCGTGCCCGCTGACAAGAGCCCGGTTAAGAAGGAATACAAGGAACCCACCACCCGCACCGACGACATTGCCGCCCTGCCCTGCCAGAGCCATGTCGTGTCCAAGGATGCAGATGGCAACTTTGTTGCTACCTTCAACTGGGAAATGAAGAAGGTCGAGGGCAAGCTGGAAGCTGACTACAGCAACGCCCAGCTGTTCTATGACAGCGAAACCGGCAAAATTTCTGCCGGCGCTCCCGTTACCATTGACTGGGAATGCACCAGCGTCACCTTCAAGTGCGCTGTCTGCGGCGAAGAAATCAAAACCCAGCCGGTAATGACCATGCCGGTCAGCGTTGTGGTAGACCAGAATAACAATTCCGTCTACATCAATGTGGGCGGCACCCCGACCCTGGATACCACCTCCGGCGGCACCGGCGTTACCCTGGTGTCCGCAATGGATGGCGGCAACTGGTACGATATGCAGAACAACCCGGTTGACGCAAGCAAGGTGAACTTCACCTATCAGAGCGGCGACAACAAGGGCAAGAACAGCCTGCTGCTGTACGACAGCCAGAAGACTGCCGTGTATGTGGACGACCAGGGCAACCAGGTCACCAATACTTACGATGTCTCGACTGCGCAGATGAACTACTACTACTTCCAGCTGTCGCAGTTCAACCAGGACGAAGCAGAGTACTTCGGCGTGGTTGCCCCGTTCTGGACCTCCAAGGGCGTTCAGAAGCAGGGCGAGGATGGCAGCATCACCGGCACTATGGGCGCAATCAAGGTATTGTGCAGCATTGATCCGAACGATGATGTCCCGCCGACCACCATGGCATTCATGCTGAACATGCTGCCGCAGGCGTTCATGTCTTACGTCATGAACTATGGCGAAGCTCTGAAAGCCATCCGTGATGCAGGCTTGGCACAGGTTGCCAAGCTGGGTGACGCTGACTATGTCACCAAGCTGCTGATCCTGCACGACTGGATCTCCCAGGTTGCAGAATTCGATATGGGCTCCATGGGCGATATCACCGGCGGCGGCAACAACGACCCCATCCAGACGACTGCTTTCGGTGCCCTGCTGGGCGGCGAGATCGGCGCTAAGGGCGTTGAGTATGGCTGCATCTGCCTGGGCTATGCAGCTGCATTTAACTACATGGTCCAGAATTTGCCTGACAACAAGAGCATCTATAAAAATGATGACGGCAGCTGGAAGACCCCCGATGAAGTAGGCGATAACGCTGTTGTTGACTTTGCCCAGATCCTGTATTACTGCGATACTTCTGATACCAGTGTTGCCGGTAATGCGTTCGGCGGCGGCATGTTCAACAACGTCCACTACTTTAACGCAGTCAAGGTCAACAAGCTGCAGGGCGACAGCAACTCTGCTACGATGACCACCGGCGAAGCCAACAAGAACTGGTACTATGTTGACGTCTGCTATGACGATGTGAACACCGAGTGCATGGCCCAGACCCGCGTTGAGAACGCAGGCGACCTGCGCCATGTCAACTTCCTGGTTTCTCCCTCCGGTCTGGAAGGCCGTTACAGCAAGTACTATGATTACATTGACTCGCTGTACGATGGCTACACCTACACCAAGAACAAGAATCCCGATGTGGATGATGACGGCAATGTTGTGTTGAACAACGGCAAGCCGCATTACTCTTACACCAAGGCGGAGAACAAGAACGAGACCCGTTACACCGATACCTGCTACGAGGATACCTGGTTCACCTCTATCTGCAGCCCCATCTACTTCGACAATGATTACTTCTATTACGTTGATACCACGACCAACCAGAACCTGTATAACAACATGCGCCGCCAGCAGTCCGAGAACGGCAACAACGGCAACTCTGGTTCCGGCAGCTCTGGTAACAACTCCCAGATGCAGCAGTTCATGAAGAAGATGCAGAACCAGGGCCCCGATACTCTGGAAGCACGTCCGCGTAATGCGAACTACTATATCCGCAAAGAGGATTCCAGCAGCAGACCCGGCGGCTTCAGCATGAGCAGCTTTACCAAGACGGATGACCCGTTTGATATCATCCTGATGTACTACAACGATCTGAAGGAAACCAGCAGCAACTTCAATGATGACGACAGCAATGCCAAGGTCCTGGCCGAAGCTGGCACCATCTATAAGATCGATACCAGTGCAAAAGATAAGCATACCAAGGTTGAAAACAACCTGAACACCGAGTGCCTGGCAGACGCTGCTGCAAAGCGGATCTACCCCGCACTGGTACACTCTACCGCACTGTATGATGGCAAGCTGTACTTCAACGTCAACAACGCCATCTACCGTATGGACCCGACCACCGGCAAAGTGGAAGAAGTGAAGGAATACAACACCGTCTATGGCGGCATTAAGCTGACCAAGGATAAGGACGGCAACAAGGTTCCCGATACCCACTTTCCCGGCATGAGCATGGTTATCATGGACAGCCCCCAGAATACCGACAGTGTGCAGTATCTGAAGACCTTCATGAACCATCCTCTGGCGGGCCTGACCCTGCGTGACAGCTACAGCTTTGCTACCACCACCCAGCAGGGCCAGACTGTGATCACCGGCATCAACACCACCAAGGATCAGCTGGTCGTTTCTGTCGGCACCAACCTGTCCAACACCTATAAGGAACTGGTGGACGGCAAGGCAGAAGTCAAGACCGATGCCTCCGGCACTTCTTATGCAAACCGTAAGAGCTACAAGACCGAGTCCTGGAACTACAACCCGAGTTACAACCAGAACATGGGCAGCTCTGACGAGAAGAACAAGAACGAAGAGTTCATGTGGTGCGCTAACCTGGTTGAAACCATGCCGATGTCCGACATGGTCAGCGACCTGAGCAGCGGCGCAACCACCGATGTTTCCGTTGAAGCATGGTGCGATACCCCCGCTTACACCCAGGCCCGCACCACCAAGTACGGCCTGACCAAGGGTGAAAAGAAGTACGCTGACGGCGCACTGCCCAAGGGCCATACCTGGGCTCTGGACGAGCTGGAAACCAAGTCCGTTGGCAACAATGTGTACCTGTGCTCTGATTGCCATACCGCAACCGAAAGCACCCCCCACACCGTTACCCTGCCCGATCCAGTTGAAGGCGTTACCCTGACCCTGGGCACCACCAGCAACACCTACATCAAGGACGATACCGTTACCCTGACCGTAGAAAAGGAAGGCACCGATATCGTTACCGTTACCGCAAAGAACGGCGATACCGATGTTGCCCTGACTGAAGTTCAGGAAGCAGCGCAGGACGAAGCCGCAGCCCAGGCTACCACCGAAAAGGCTAAGACGGTTTACACCTTCACCATGCCGGACGGCGATGTGACCATCAGCGTTACCAAAGACGCCAAGACCTATGCGGTCAAGGTGGCCGATGCTAACAAGGATACGTTGAAGATCACCAGCCCCGAAGCTGACCTGAATAAGGTCACTGCGGGCACTACCATTACCGTTGTGGCTACCCCGAAGGATGGCTATACCCTGACGGCTGACGGTGTGGTGGTTACTTACGGCGACAATCAGACCCTGAAAGCAACTCCTGACACAGAAAAGGCCAACACTTACACCTTTGCAATGCCCGCTGGCGATGCAACTGTCAGCGCAGCGTTTGAAGAGGTTAAGAAGTATAACGTTACTGTGGCGGATACTGTTGAAAACGGCACTGTGGGCGTAGAGCAGAAAACCGCAGCTGCGAAGGATGTTGTTACTGTTACCGTTACCCCGAATACCAACTTTAAGTACACGGACGGCAGCCTGAAAGCTACTTATACGGATGGCGGAACGAAGAAAGAAATTAACGACTTTAAGGCAGTAGACGGTAAGGAAAACACCTACACCTTCGAGATGCCCGCTGCCGATGTTACCGTTAGCGCTGCGTTTGAGAAAATTGCGACCGAGACTTACACAGTAACTGTTGACAAGGGCGGCGACGGCAAAGTTACGGTCAATGGACGGGAAACTGAAAAGCTTGAGGGTCTGAAGTCTGGTGATCCTGTTACACTGAAGATTGACCCGATAGATACGGATACTTTGCTGACTAAGCTGGCAGGTGTAACGGTTACATCTGGCAAAGTTGAGGTCTCCACCACAAAGGTAGAGGAAAATACCTATACTTTCACAATGCCGGACGGCAATGTAAATGTCAGCGTACAGTTTACGACTGTTGAGTACAGCATTGTAACTACGGCAGACCCGGCTGAAGGTGGCACGATAACTGTTACAGTTAATGGCAAATCTGAATTGAAACGTGCACCGAAGGATGCAGAAATGGCTGTAACGGTTACGCCGAATACGGGCTATGAACTGGAGCTGGCTTGCCATGGTCAGACCAGTATCACGGATAAAGTCAAAGATGGTGGTACGTATACAGTTGTCATGAGCGATTGTAACTTTGAAATCATTGCAGAATTCAAGAAGATTGAAACCACTGAACCCACCAACCCCAGCGAAGAACCTCAGGCTATTGAAGCCGAGGAACGCACCGCTCACGGTGCTGCTGAAAAGACCACCATTACCGCAATGGCTGTCTTTACCTGCACCGATAAGAACTGCGCAAGCGCACAGTTCGTGGATGCAACTGTAAAGCAGACCAGCGGCGTTACCACCGCTGCTGTCAACTTCAACGGCAAGGACTACACCGCCAAGTACGGCGAGAAGAACGGCTGGGTTGAAGAAAACGGCAAGAAGTACTGGTACGAAAAGGGCGTGAAGCAGGGTACCACCGGCCGCGGCAAAGAGATCTATGATCCCGATTCCGACGCTTGGTACTGGCTGGATGCTGTCCAGGGCGGCGCAATGACCGTCAGCAAGGACGTTTACCAGGAATCCGCCGCCGGCCAGTGGGCTGATAAGCCCGATGGCACCGGCAAGTGGGTCCGTTACGATGAGAACGGCCACATGGTCAAGGGCTGGCAGACGACCGATAAGGGCACCTACTACTTTGACCTGATCACCGGCGCTATGGCTAAGGGCGCAGGCGATATTGACGGTGTACCTTGCGCATTTGACGAGTACACCGGTATCGCTCTGGACGGCCAGTGGCTGACCATCAAAGGCGCTGACTTCTGGTACGAAAAGGGCGTTCGCCAGGGCCTGGATGGCCGCGGCAAGGAAATCTATGACCCGGCTTCCGACGCTTGGTACTGGCTGGATGCCGTTGACCAGGGCAAGAAAGCCACCAGCAAGGATGTCTATCAGGAATCCGAAGCTGGCCAGTGGGCTGACCGCGCCGATGGTACCGGCAAGTGGGTCCGTTACGATGCACAGGGCCACATGATCAAGGGCTGGAGCGCTGACAAGCGTTACTATTTCGACCCGATCTATGGCACCATGGCTAAGGGCGATGCAGTCATCGACGGCCGTACTTATCACTTTGATAAGAACACCGGCGTTCTGCAGTAATCCCACAGCCGAACAATGAGCTGTAACCAGCCCATTAACCTCTAAATAAAAATGCCGCAGCAGATGTAATAGTCTGCTGCGGCATTTTTGTATTTGTGGGCATAGGTTCGGTGAAATATTTGCCAGGCCAGTAGGGCGGGGAACCCCATGATTGTGGTGGCTCCCCTGGAGGGGAGCTGGACGCGAAGCGGCCTGAGGGGTGGTTCCTTGCCGCAAACCTAAAGCAATCGAATCCAACGCCTTGGAATAGTCACTGCGCCCGCAGGCACCTTGCCCTGCCACAAATCCCATCACGACCAATCGGACAAGGCCTCGGAACGGTCAAGACCGTTCCCTACAGAACAAATTATAATGGGCAGCACACCCTTAAACAATCAGTAGGGCGGGGGACCCCACCCAATAGTACACTATTAAAAAATCGCAATTTACCTTACCCGCATAATAAAGGCAACACACAAAAACATGGCGAGCACATCAGGCCGGTGCAAGGGCAAAACCTACTAAAAAGCTGCGGCTAAATTTGGCAAATATGGCGCGCGAAGTATAATTTTTGGAGGATATCACAAGCAGAACAAACAAACTTTGTCAGTTCAAACAACAAAAAAACAACAAACTGGCATAGATGCCAAAGAATGCGGCCGCGAATTGTGAAAGATTTTAATATATTTTCTTCGTTTTCTCCTTACCTGTTATCATTTGAATTTGCAATCGAAATATGGAACTTGTATAATAGAATAAAAGAAAAGTGTAAACTAAATGGGTGAAGAGGATTTGGTGCAATGGAAGATAAAAATAGATTCAGCATTCTGCTGGAGCATTTGCTGGAAGTTGCGGAAGTCAAGAACTATACCCTGGCCAAGCGCCTGCAATACGATGTTTCCTATATCAGCAAATGGGTCAGCGGCCGCATGCTGCCTGCCAAAAAGACTGAAAAGCGCGTGATGGAGGGCATCAGTGCCTGCGTGGTGGATGAAGCCACCGATGATGGCCGTGACCTGCTGCTGCGGGAATACAGCGTTAGCATCCCCAGTGACCTGAAAGCCGCCATTTATGATAACCTGATTGCTGAATATGATTATTTGCAAGAGGAGCTGGACAGCGGCGAGGCGCGCATTGGCCCCTATACAGACTTTTGGGCCGAGCTGAACATGCTGCAATACCTGACCAAAATGGCGCACCCCGTGCTGCGCCGCGTCAGCCAGCTGGACATTGTGGCTGTGATGGACCTGATGGAAATGGCGCGCGAATACCGCCTGAAAGTTGCCAACCTGCAAAACGGCCAGCTGGTGGACCAGCGCAGCTATGATAACGTCTATTTCAAGCTGATGATCGATATCAGCCGCGAAAAATGGGACCCCATCTATGATGCCGCGCTCATTATCAACGTGTTGACCAACTTCAGCCATATTCATTTCAAGCTGTTTGGCAGCACCGCGGCTGCCGGGCGCGCGGTGTTTGTGGTCAAGGGCGATTTTGCCATTACCGGCCTGCTGGTCAGCCACAGCCGCTGCGCCGCCGTTACCGCCACCGAGGACCCGCAGAACTGCGAAAGCCTGTATGATAACTTCTCCAAGCTCTGCGTGCGGGATGACCAGCTTTTCCGCGATACCAGCATGCGCCAGCTGATCAGCCAGTACGACTATATGCACACGCTGCTGGCCTCCAATCTGCGGTGGATGTTCGGCCACCTGAATGAGCTTCTGCTGCCGGATGACTTGTTTGAAGAGATCCTGACCGCCCACGAGGCCGAGCTGAAAGATTTTTTGGGTGCTACCCCTGCGGAGCTGCGTAGCGTACACAACCTTGCCAAAGGTGTGGTGGAGGAAACAAACATCCGCATCCTGATTTATGAAGCTGCATTTTCCTCCATGGCGGTTTCCGGCGAGCTGGACTTTTTCAGTTACAAGGTCAACCTTACCCCGGATCAGCGCAGCCGGTGCATCAGCTATGTGCTGCAGCTTTGCAAGCAGCGTGAAAAACTTGAATTCCGCTTGATCAGCGGCCGTATTGTGAACGATTTCCAGTATGTGGCGGACCCCAATGTGTTTCTTTCTGGCGCTGCATCGTATCTTCGGCTGGATAACAACTGCCCCATCAACCGGATTGCAATGGTCAACAACAGTGTGATGGAAGACCGCCTGAGTGAATATTTTGATCAGGTCTGGAATTTGGATGACCAGAACGTGACAAAAGAGCGCAACGCCATTGCGGAGCACATCCATCATGTCCTGCAGGGAATCCATCTGATTACCCGCGCCAAAAGTGATGAAATGGAAGAACTGCAAGAGAGCTGGATGAACAAAATCTAAAAATACAACATACATACGCATAAACATAAAGCCCTGGCTGCTGCGGTAGCTGGGGCTTTTGTTGCACCGAGGAAAATGAAATTGCAAGAAAACTCCATGCCAAAGCGTGAAAATCCATGTGAAAAAAGTGAATCATGCGGAATCAATTTCTGGAAATTTGTGCCATGGGATTCTCGTGCTTTCCGTAAACAGGAATGGTATACTATGTTCAGCACCGAAGATAATTATAGCATTATGGTTCGGCGACGCTGTGCAACGATGTGCACAGCAGGGGAAAGCGCCATAAAGGTTTGGCGTGATTTGATTTGGATAATTTAATTCCCTGCAACTATAAGGGAAAGACATTTGGAGGAAATTGCAATGAATGAAAACGCGATGTTGACTGGCAAGCCCAGCATTGACCGCCCCTGGATGAAGTTCTATCCAGATGTTCTGCGCGGTATCCAGGTTCCGGCCTGCACCGTGGAGCAGTACCTCTCCGTGCGCGCTGCAGACCCTAACGTGGTTGCCATGCACTACTATGGCGTGGATATCACCTGGGGTACCGTGTTCCGTAAGGTGGACGCCACCGCCCGCGCTCTGCAGGTGCTTGGCATCAAGCAGGGGGACCAGATCCCCGTGTTCCTGCGTTCTGTGCCGGAATTCATTTATCTGCTGCTGGCAGCCGAGCGCATCGGTGCTTCGCTGCTGTGCCGTGACAACACCCTGGAAGAAAACATTGAAGCTGTTCAGAAAGCCAATGCCAAGGTGATTTTTGTTCACGACTTCTTCTCCAAGGCCGAAATCGAAGCCTACCGTGAGCAGACCAACGTGAATACCTATGTTATCGTTCCCGCTCTGGAAAGCGGCGACCGCGCCGCTATGCCGGTTTACCTGCAGCATTCCCTGGATGCCCTGTATCCGGATGTTCCCGCCCGTGGCTCTGATACCATGATGTGGGCTGATTTCTGTAACATGGGCCAGCGTTTTCGCGGCTTTGTGCCCGCTCCTGTCAACATTGACCGCCCGCTGCTGCGCGCCTACACCAGCGGTTCCACCGGCCCTTCCAAGCAGGTCATCCATTCTGCACACAGCATCATCGGCGTGCTGGCCCAGATGAACTTTTATGGCGCTTCGGATAAATTCCGCCCCACCTGGCTGCTGACCATCCTGCCCCCGGCTCTGATCGCTGTTGTGGTTTCCATGATGCTGCTGCCCCTGGCCGGCGGTATGCTGCTCATTCTGGATCCGTTTGTGGATGTGTACGATGTTGACCTGGAAATGATGCGCTACCGCCCCAACAACTGGCCCCTGATCCCCATGTTTGTGGAGGTTATCCGCCGCAGCAAGCGTCTTCCGGCTGATTATGATATGTCCCACATGCTGGCCATCGGCGCCGGCTGCGAGGCATTCAACAACAAGCAGCTGCGCAATGTTGAGGAGTTCCTCAAGCAGCATAACTGCAACCTGCGCTTTACTGCCGGCTACGGCAGCAGTGAGGCCGGCTCCAACGCCACTCTGCCCATGGCTCCGTTCCCGGTGCGTGACGGCAACGTTGGTGTGCCGATGATCCACAGCGTCATCAGCATCTTCAAGCCCGGCACCCAGGAAGAGCTGACCTACAATACCCCCGGTGAGATCTGCATGACGGGCCCCGGCGTGATGCTGGGCTATGACCGCCCCGAAGCAACCGCCAAGGCACTGCAGGTCCACGCAGACGGCAAGACCTGGCTGCACACCGGCGATATCGGCTATATGTCCGAGGACGGTGTGCTCTACACGATGACCCGCGGCGCATCCCCGCGCTTTGGCGGCGGCGACCTGATGGTGCAGCCGCTGGAGAACATCGTGGCCGATGCCGACATCAAGGGCATCAAGGACGAGTTCTTTGTTATCGTGCCGGATGATGAGCACGAGGGCTGCTTCCTGCCGTACCTGTACGTCCAGCTCAAAGATGGCTACACCTTGGACGATGTGCGCGATAAGATCAATGCCTGCCTGCCGGAACGTTACATGCGTCCGGTGGAGATTTTCACCGTACCGGAACGCCCGTTCTTCCACTTCAAGACCAACCGTATTGGCCTGAGCAAAGAAATCATCGCCAAGCGCAACCAGCAGAAAGAGAAAGCCAAGCGCAACAGCTTTGCCGATGGCTGCATTGCCTGATGACTTTGGCGTGATAAAATCATGATAATGTAATGGCATGTGCCCACCTTATGATAGAGATAAGGGGGCACATGCTTTTTGTTTTGGGGTGGGGGAGCGGATGAAGATGAACGGTACGCGCGGTTGGGGGATAGGGGAGAAGGGCAATCGGATTCCGGTGCGGGGGAGATACTTGTGAAGTTGTAAAGGCAATACCGCATAATTCTAAGTGCTGATACGGCGAGCGAGGTGCGGCAGATGCTAAGCCAAAAGCGCAGATAATACTGGATGTCTTATCGAGCATTTTGGCAACGCAGATGCCGTGCCGCAGCCGCCGGAGCGGTGCTTAAGCCGTCAGGCGGGAATTGTGCGGTGTTGCCTAAAATAAAACTTTGAAATCCATCCGCGGATGAAAAGCACGATAGGGCACTGTATCATTAGCCACATGCTGAAAAAATGCTGTAGGGAACGGGATTGACCGTTCCGCAACCTTATAAAAGTCAACCTTTTACGGGGAAAGAAAAAAATATCGCTACTCTTTTTTGAAAAAATCACAAAGGAAATTTTGTGTTTTTCTTTTGGAAAGAGGAATTTCGGATGAAAAAGGGGAGTTCGGAAAACAAAAACAGGAAAAACTTTGTAAGGTATGGGAAATAAATGACGATGAAACGAACTGTATTTTGACGAAACTAAAAAGGCATAAAATAATAAAAAAACTTTCAAAAAGTGTTGACAAAAGGGGGATACTTGGTTATAATAATATTCGTCGCCGGTGAGGCGGCCAAACAAAATAAGCGGATGTGGCGGAACTGGCAGACGCGCTAGATTCAGGTTCTAGTTCCCTTAAAAGAGTGTGGGTTCAAATCCCTTCATCCGCACCAAAGAGCTTCAAGCTTTGGCTTGAGGCTCTTTTTCTTTGTCTTGGCTTTTAAGTTGTTTATTGCCCTGCCAAAAGCAGAGAGATGATTACCGCTCCGGTATCAGTGAGGAAAAAAGGCCATATGAAGGTTTACCACAAGCTGTCAGGCGAATTTCCATATGCCTGCGTTTCCCTGTGGCCCTGAATCTGGCTCTAAACCGTGTTCCCAATAAAGGGCAGTGTATTCGTATGCTGCCCTCTTTCATACAACGAAATGTCCACGGACGGAACACAGATATATTGCCTACAAAAACATTTTTTAAATATTTTTTACTTCGTATCAACGATAAAATAGATTGTTTTTCCACGGGGCACATCTGTCCGCCCTCTTGCAATCTTGAACGATTGCGGTATAATGGAAAACATTCCGCGAAACCGTTTGTGCGGGCGGCTGCGGAATGGGCAGGTGCGGAACATCTGCCAAACCCAATTAAAATAGGGAAGAGGAATCGTTATGAATCAACTCACAAAAGCGGCCAAAACGCTGGCTGCCAAGTACAACTCCACCAGCCTGATCCTGCGCATTGCAATCGGCCTGGTGGTCGGTTCGGTGCTGGCTTTGATCTGCCCCGGTGCTGCATGGATCGAAGAATTCGGCAACCTGTTTGTCGGCGCGCTGAAAGGCGTTGCACCGGTGCTGGTGTTTGTTATTGTTGCCAGTGCACTGGCGCAGGGCTCCTCCAAGCTGGATCGCCGCTTTGGTACGGTGGTCTGGCTGTACATGCTCACCACCTTTGTGGCGGCTGCGCTCAGCGTTGTGACCAGCAAGCTGTTCCCGCAGACGCTGGTTCTGGCGGAAGCTGCCACGGCGGATGTGGTGCCCCAGGGCCTGGGTGATGTGATGCACACCCTGCTTTCCAACATTGTTTCTAACCCGGTTGCTTCCATCATGAACGGCAACTATATCGGCATCCTGATGTGGGCCTGCCTGTTCGGCCTTGCCATGAAAAAGCTGGGCAGCGATACCACCAAGAATTTTATGGCCAACACGGCGGATGCAATTTCTACCATTGTGCGGTGGATCATCAACCTGGCGCCGTTTGGCATTATGGGCCTGGTGTTTACCAACGTGTCGGACAACGGCCTGTCCATCTTTACCCAGTACGGGCGCCTGTTGCTGCTGCTGGTGGGCACCATGCTGCTGATGGCGCTGGTGATCAACCCGTTCATCATCTTTATCTACCTGCACCGCAACCCCTACCCACTGGTGTTCCGCTGCCTGCGTGAAAGCGGCCTGACCGCTTTCTTCACCCGCAGCTCCGCCGCCAACATCCCGGTCAACATGTCTCTGTGCGAAAAGCTGGGCCTGGATAAGGATATTTACTCCGTCTCCATCCCGCTGGGCGCAACCATCAATATGGACGGTGCTGCCATTACCATCACCATCATGACGCTGGCTGCCGCCAACACGCTGGGCATGCAGGTCTCCGTGCCTGCCGCCATCCTGCTGTCCATCATGTCGGCTTTGGGCGCATGCGGCGCTTCCGGTGTTGCGGGCGGTTCGCTGCTGCTCATCCCTATGGCCTGCTCGCTGTTTGGCATTTCCAATGATATTGCCATGCAGGTCGTCGGTGTTGGCTTCATCATTGGCGTTATTCAGGACTCCGTTGAGACTGCGCTGAACTCCGCCGGTGACGTGGAATTTGCCGCCACCGCCGAATACCACCAGTGGCTCAAAGAGGACAAACCTCTGCCGGCTTTCATGGGCGGTAAATAAGGTACATAGGTATCATTTAAGTATTACAGCCCCGGTTCTGCGTTTGTAGAGCCGGGGCTGTTGTTATATCCTGAGTGTGGGTAGCAGGGCGGTAGGGGAAAGTGGGGCGGCCAGCCCTCTGGCCGCCGGACGGGCCTGATCACAAATCTCATTATGCCAGATTTGGACAAGGCCCCGGAACGGTCAAGACCATCCTATTGAAAAGCTCTGGTCGAAGGTGAAGTCTTTCCTTCGTAAATTCAAGGCGAGGACGCTGGATGCCCTTCCAAATGCGATTCAGAATGCTTTCCACGCTGTTACTGTCTCTGATTGTTCCGGCTAATTCCGCTTCTGCGGATATGCGCTTTAATTTTGAAAATTGCTATAAACTAACCATACGGCCTTACGCGTGGAACCCCGCCCACCGCTCCGCTGGGATGCTGGGGGCGGTGACAATGCACTCCGGGTCTGGGGCCAGCACATGGCGGGTGATGCGGAACAGGCCGGCGGCATCGCACAGGATGCAGCTGGCAGCGCCAAAGCGCGTGTTCTGGGCGGCTCCGCAGTCCAGGTAGGCTTGCGTCAGCTTGACGAAAGCCTCTGAAATATGGGGCTGCTGGGCGTTGTAGTGGCTGCGCATATAAACAGTGTGTGCGCTGCCATCGGTATCCACGCTTTGCAGCTTCATGGGCTGGTCGGCCAGGCGGTGAGGCACGTTCAGCACTTCTTCAATGCTGTGGATATAGGTGTTGCGGGCGTGGGTAACGCCTACCAGCAGGATTTTGCCGCCCACATCTTTCAGGCGGTCATAGCAACCGCCGGGGGTGCAGGGCGTGTTGCGCAGTTCCTCACCTGCGAGGTAGGAAACAGCCTGCTGCCCATACCCGGCCATGCTGTGGGTGGGGTGCAGGCTGCGTACCACACCGGGACGCTGGCGGAACAGCTCCGGCAAAATGCCCACGCAGCAGGGGGAGGTGCACACATCAAACACCGGGTTGGCCGCGTTGATGGTGCGCCAGGTGTGGGTGGGCAACAGCAGCAGCCCAGGCCGGAAAAACTCCATCAGGGCATCCAGCACAGTATCGGCACCGCCGTCCACCGGGCCGATGGACTTCATGGAAGAATGGATCAGAATGGTTTCCTGCCCGGTCAGGCCCATATCAGCCAGGTCCTGCAGAAGGTCCAGTTTGGTATAGCTCATAAAAAATCCTTTCTGGAATCAAAGCGGCGGTATGACAGCAGCAAGCCCGCAGGCGCATACAGGGGTGCGGTGCGGGCTTGCTGCTTTTTTAGGAGGAGGTGGAATGTTACAATTGGCAGCTCCGCAAAGAGCTTGTTACGCTTCTGCACCGAAGTCGGCCCGGAATTCAGCCAGCATGGCGCGCATTTCCTGGGCGGAGACTTCATCATTCAGGGTGGCGTAACCGGCGCGGGCGGGGCTTGCTTTGGGGGCACCGGGGCCTTTGGAGCCGTACTCGCCAAAGTGAACGGTTTCCTCGTTGGCGGGGTCAGACCAGTTGTCCCACCCAAGGGGGATGATCTCATCGCTTAAATCGCAGTCCAGCCAGTACACGCGGGCATATTGCCGCCACGGGCGGCCCAGATAAACACTGCCTGCGGGGCTGTTGCCCTGCACGGTGCAGTCGGCAAACAGGTAGCCCGGCTTGCCCTGCGGCGTGCTGGCGGCGGCAATATAGCTGGTAACGCCGCGGTGGGCAACGGGCACAATGCGGCAATGGTCAAACACCGCGTTGGCCCCGCCGAAAATGAAATCAATGTTGCCGGAAATCTCGCAGTCACGGTAGTATTGTTTGGTGTCCAGCCGGGGCGTGTTCTCCCGCGGACCGCGGAAACCGTTTTTCTGCCGCACGGCCAGCGGCAGGGGAGCGGTGAACAGCGTATCCTGGTTGCCGTGCAGGGAAACATCCACCATGCACACACGGCTGGCATCGGCATATACCGCCAGCGCCTGGCCGCGGTCCGCACCATCACCGGCGGTGTTTTCCACGGTCAGGTGCTCCAGCCGGGCGCTGCCGCCGCCAAGGAAAAGCGTCTGGCTGCGAAAGGTACCGGTACGCTCCTCGCCGGGCCAGGGGTCGCGCCCGGCGGCCCCGGCGGAGATCACGGTCTGCCCCATCCCGGCACCGGTGATGATGTAATCCGCCAGTTCCAAAAACGGGCGTTCATAATAGGTCCCGGCCCCCAGCACAAAGTGAAGCGGCTGGGCGGGGCCCCGCGCGGCAGCAGCGGCGGTCAGGGTGGTAAATTCAGCGCTGCCATCCACGGCAACGGTTACAAGCTTGCGTTCCATATTGAATCGGTTCCTTTCACAAAAAGGCTTCCATGGTATCAGTGCAAATACTCCGGTCCGGTGGGGCAAAAAGAAGCGCTTAGAAAAACTGTTTGATAAAAGCAATATCGCTGGCAGCGCGGGCGGGCACGGCTTCCTCGCGCAGAACGGGCAACGGCTGTGGCAGGGTGCGCAGCATAGCAAAGGCACCGGCGTAATCGGTGCAGGAATCTTCCAGGCTGGTGTGCAGCATGGTGCCGTCCGGCGCAAAGTTCTTGCCCTTAAAGTGTACGGCCTTGATTTTGTCCCCAAGCAGCTCGCCCATGGCGTCCCACAGGGGCTGCTGGTTGTCCTTGCCCTCAAAGCTGACCAGGTTGCTCATGTCCAGGATGACCCCCAGCGCGGGGCTTTGCATCATATCCAGGATGTGCCGCGCTGCCTGCGGGGTGTTGGTGCTGTCGCCAACAACGGGCTCAATGGCAACGGTCACGCCAAGGCGCTCGGCTTCCGGCAGAATGGTTTCCAGGCTTTTGCAGAGCATATATTGGGCGCGCTCGCGGGTGGTGCCGGCGGGCTGCTTGTGCATGCCGGTAGTCTCGGTGCCAATGCAGCCCGCGTTCAGCGCCTTGCACACGGCCAGCTGGCTTTTGAAATCCGCTGCGTTGGCGCTGCGCTGCACTTCGTCCGCGATGGCAAGCTCCACATAGGTGCCCAGCACGGCAACAGCGATGTTGTGCTTCTTTTGCGCTTCCAGTGTGTTCTGCACCAGCTGCGGGGTAACGTCCGCATAGCTGGCAACGCCGGGCACGCATTTTTTGTAGGCCAGCTGCACGCAGGCAAACCCGTCTGCGAAAACCTTGCCAAACAGCTCATCGGGCGTGCCCTTACCGTAATCATGCAGGCGGGCACCAACGGTAAATACGGCCATAACAGCGGAACCTCCTTACTGGATGATCATTTCAGTATAGGCCAGCAGCAGGGGGGCAACGCCCTTGGCGTCGTTTTCCACAACTGGCTCGCTGAAATAGTATTCCAGGCTGCCATCGCGGCGGGTGGCGCCGCCCAAACCGGCTACCAGGCAGATGCCGGACAGTTGCAGCTCGCCCTTATCGTTCACGCCCAGGTATTTGTCACAGGTGCCATAGAATGCCTTTTCGCCGTAAGCGCGGAACCGCTTGGGCAGGTAGCCCAGCCGCACGCCTTTGAGCACGGCGTAAGCGAACAGGGAGCTGCCGGAGGTTTCCAGATAGTTGCCCGGTACGCCGGCTTTATCAATGACCTGCCAGAACATGCCGGTCTCGGCGTCCTGGAACTGGATCATGGCCTCCACGGCTTCCTTGAACATGGCCATGATGGCGCGGTATTCGTAATACATCTGCTCGTCCATGCGCTCCAGAACATCCACCATGGCAACCAGGAACCAGCCCATGGCGCGCAGCCAGAAGTTTGCGCTGCAGCCGGTTACAGGATCGGCCCAGTACATCTGGCGGCTTTCATCATAGCCGTGGTAGTACAAGCCGGTTTTGGGGTCTCGCATGTACTTTTTGATGTTCATGAACTGCTTATAACTGTCCTGGCAGCCCTTCATGCCGTTGTAGCGGGTCTCGTATTCCATGTAGAATGGCTGCGCCATATAGGTGCCGTCCAGCCAAACCTGCCACGGGTAGATGGCTTTGTGCCAGAAATTGCCATCCTTGGTGCGGGGCTGGGTGTCCAGCTGGGCGCGGATGGTGTTGATGGCGTCCCGGTAGCGCTGTTCGCCGGTCAAATCAACCAGGGAAAACAGGTTTTTGCCCTGGTTGATGTTGTCCAGGTTATGCTCGTTGGCGTCAAAGGTGTAGATCTCGCCGCCATCCTTGACAAAGTAGTCTACAAAATCGCGGGAGAACTTCAGGAACTTTTCATCCCCGGTGGTCTTGTACAGGCTCAGGCAGGCGGTGATCATGCAGCCGTCCACATAGTTCCATTTATTGGGCTTGCCGCTGCGCACCTTTTCAATGTTCCACAGTGGGGCTTCGGCAGAGCTGCCGGCAATCAGATAATCCACATAATTGCCCAGGGTGGTCAAAATCTCTTCATGGGTCATGGCTTAATCCTCCTTAAAGCTGCCAACGTTGATAAAGTTCAGGCGTTCGCCTGCATAGCCTTCCAGTTTGACATTGTGGAAGTGAATCTCCTTCACGTTTTCGGCCCAGATCGCCAGCTTGCTGCATTCGGCGGCACCGCACATCATGGCGGCGTGGCCAGCCCCGGCGTTTTCGGCAAAGGAGATGCTGACATTGTTCATCTCCACTTTTTCAATCGGCTGCTCCGGCAGACCGCTGAACCAGCAGCCTGCATACTCGGCGTCGGTGGCGGTGATATTTTCCATCGTCAGGCTGCCCAGGCGGGGGGTAGCATCGTCCAGCGGCAGGGGTTCATGGCTCTGCACATAGTCGCTCTTGCCGTCCGGGTCACAGAAGTAGAACATGTTGATGACGAAGGGGGTCAGCACATGGCGCATTTCCACGTTGCGGAACACCAGCCCGTCGATCACGGCGTTCTTGCCGCGACCGCGGCGGGTCTTGACGCGCAGGCCGCGGTCGGTGTGGTCCATCAGGCACTGGGTCATCACCACATTTTTCACGCCGCCGCTCATCTCGCTGCCAATAACCAGGCCGCCATGGCCGCGGTTCAGGTTGCAGTTGCGGATGGTCACATTCTCGCAGGGGGTATGCATCACAGTGCCAAGGAAGAGTTTGCCGGACTTGAGGGCGATGCAGTCATCGCCAACATGGATGTAATCACCGATGATGTTCACATTCTTGCAGCTTTCGGGGTCAATGCCGTCGGTGTTAGGGCTGTCGGCACGGTTGTGGATCTGCAGCTGCAGGATGTTCACCCCGTCCGAGTAGGTGGGGTGGATGGTCCAGGAGAAGCTGTTGCACACCTCCACACCGTGCAGGGTCACATTCTTGGCTTTGCTGGTAAAGAAGAGCCGCGGCCGCCAGGCGATAAGTTTCGCCTTGATGTGCTGGTACCAGTCGCCGTTGTCGGCGTTGGCGTTGATGCGGCCTTCGCCGGTGATGGTCACATTTTCGGCATTGATGACATTGATCAAACCGGCAAAGCAGTCCAGCGGGTTTCCCTCCCAGCCGCCGAGATAGGCTTCGTGCTGTTCATCGGCGCAGGGCAGCACACCAGGCAGGATGGGATATTCGCGGCGGTCGGTGCCGCCCAGCAGGGTGCAGCCTTTTTCCAGGTACAGGGTGGTGTTGCTGCACAAAAACAGGCTCTGGGTGCGGTAAGTACCGGCGGGCACATACACCGTGCCGCCCGGCGGGCAGGTGGAAAGCGCAGCCTGCAAAAAGGCGGTGTTGTCGGTCACGCCGTCATTCACCAGGCCATAGCGGGAAGCATCGACAAAAAAGCTTTCCGCCGCGGTGGCAAAGTCCAGTGTACCGGTATCGCCATCAGTAGCAAGCACTTCCAGGTGGTAGGTTTTGCCGGGTTCTAGGCTGAACACGCTGAACACGTTGGTGCCGCAGGCCTCCAGCACAGTCTGGCCGTTCAGCTGAACCCGGAACGGGGCAGGGGCGGTATAGCAGGTGTTGTTTTGCAGCTCAAAACAGGCGCTGCGGGTGCAGGCACGAACGAGAGCGAGTTTCATACGATAATTTCCTCCATAAAAAATGAAAAAAGTTTTGAAATTCAACAAGAAATGTGTTAATATGAAATAAATCAACAAAATTGAAGCGCGTTCTGCCCTAAAACTGTCAAAAATGCTTGGGCGGGGCGTGGCGGGAGGTTTGAACAGGATGGTCAAGGAATATACCTATTCCCCCCATGTGGACTTTTATATCGATATGATCGACCGCGAGCATAGCTACGATATGGGAAGTTTCCACACACACCACAAATATGAACTGTATTATGAAGTGGAAGGCGCGCGGCGCTATTTTATTGAGGATTCCGCCTATATCGTCAATGCAGGCAATGTGATCCTGATTGGGGAAAACCAGATCCACAAGACTGGTTCGGTAGGGGATGGCCCCACCAGCCGCATTGTGTGCAATTTCAGCCGCGAGTATCTGCAAGAGATCAGCGGGGCTTTCCCGGAGATTGACCTGTTCAGCTTTATGAGCGAGGAGAACAACCACCTGCTGAGCAACATCACGGTTAAGCAGCAGAACTATATCTACTCCATCCTGCAGCAGCTGATCCAGATGCAGGACGAAAACAGCTCCGAAAGCGCTGTGACCCGCAAAATGCTGCTGGCCACGCTGCTGTTGCAGCTGAAAAAGATGTGCGAAAACCAGCATGAGCTGGGGGGCGACAGCGGCCGGGTGACCAACCGCATCGTCAGCCAGATCCAAGGCTATATTGCGGAGCATTACGCCGAGAAGCTGACCCTGACAAGCATTGCCAACCAGTTTTACATCAGCCTGTATTACCTCAGCCGTCTGTTCAAAAAGACCATCAACCTGAGCCTGATCGAATACATCAACGGCGTACGCATCAAAGCGGCGCAGAACATGATCGAAAAGACCAACGAAAGCATTTCCAGCGTGGCGGAAAAGACAGGCTTTATGACAAGCGCGCATTTCCGGCGGGTGTTCAAAGATGCCACAGGGCTTTCGCCCCAGCAGTACCGCCAATATTTCAAGCGGGTAAACAAACCGGAAAAATAAGGCCAAAAATGTTACAGCACAAAACCACAACCCCCGGCGGCTGCCAAGGCAGCCGCTTTTGTTTTGCCCCTAACGGATAAGCAGGGCAGGGGAGAGCGATGCAAAGAAATCAGCAGAAAAGGCACCATCATGTGCCGGAATACAGCGGAAAGCTTTTTTATTCCGGCTGCATCCTGAATATTAGGAACGGCCAAAAGCGAGAAAAGCCAGTGGCCGGAGTTTTCAAAATAAAAGCTGCCCGGTACCCCTTTTGCAGCGGTACGGGGCAGCCTGTGTGGTGGTTTGGGCGCAAAGAAATCAAAAGTTTTGGAAAAAACTTGAAGCTTAGCCCTTTACACTGCCAGCGGCAATGCCGTCAATAAAGGAATCCTGAGCGGCAAAGAAAACCAGCAGCTGCGGGATAATGGAAATCAGGGACAAGGCAAGGATGCGGTTCCACTGAATGCCTTCACTGGTACTGTCCATAGACAGCTTAACAAAGATTGCCATGGGGTATTTGCGCGGGGTAGTAACGTAAAGCAGGGGACCCATAAAGTCGTTGCAGCTCCACATGAACTGGAACAGCGCACAGGCGACCAGAGAGGGGCTGAGCATGGGGCAGATGATCTTGTACAGGATCTTGACCGGGCCGCAGCCGTCAATGGCAGCTGCTTCGTCCAGGTCGTGCGGGATGCTGCGCATGAACTGCACCAGCTGGTAGACGAAGTAGGTTTCGGTAGCAAACAGGGAAGGCACCCACAGGGCGGGGTACAGGGGGTTGTTGATCCAGTCAAACTTGTTGTACATCATGTACTGCGGAACGTTCAGAACAACCTGCGGCAGGAACAGCGTCATGATCATAACGCCGAACAGGAAATCGCGGCCCTTGAACTTGAAACGGCTGAAACCGTAAGCAGCAATGACAGAAGAAATAACAGTGAACACAACCTTGGGGATAACGTAGCTGTAGGTGTTCAGGAATGCACGCCAGATGGTGATATCGCCGCCGTAAGTTTTGGTCACAGCGTTATAATAGCCATCCAGGGTGGGGTGCGTGGTGAACGGGGAAAGGCTGGTAAAGATTTCGGCGTTGGTCTTAAAAGTGGAACCCACCATCCACAGCAGCGGATAGACCATGATAAAGCCCATCAAAATCAGAACAAAATACTTGAAGAAGGTTGCCACATTGGCGCGTGCTTTCATACCCATAAATCAATTCCTCCTTCAATCAGTCAGCATAGTAGACCCAGTGCTTCTGGCTGCCAAATGCGATGACAGTGAGCAGGGCGATGATGATGAACATGACCCAGGCCATGGCGCAGGCCATACCCATTTCGTTGCTCTTGAACGCATAGTTGTAAACCAGCAGCGAAACCAGCGTGACGGAACCGCGGGGGCCGCCATTATTAAAGATAATGTAGGGACCGTTGAATTCCTGGAACGCCTGAGCAATCTGGGTAACGAGGTTGTAGAAGATAACGGGGGTGATCATCGGCACGGTGATGGAGAAGAACTGGCGGGTCTTGGAAGCACCGTCGATGGTGGCGGCTTCGTACAGGTCGACCGAAACGCCCTTCAATGCGGCAAGGAACAGCACCATGGCGGAGCCGAACTGCCATACACGCAGCACAATGATAACGACCATGGCGTAATCGGGGTCAGCCAGCCAGCTGGGTCCCTGAATGCCGATAAAGGAGAGCAGCATGTTGATGATGCCATCCTCTTTGAACAGGGCCTTCCACAGAACGGCAATGGCAACAGAGCCGCCCAGGATGGAGGGAATGTAGTAGATGGTACGGAACAGGTTGACGCACTTGATCTTGAAGTTCAGGATGTAAGCGATGAACAAAGCAAAAATCAGCTTGAGGGGAACGGTGATGAGGGCATAACGGAAGGTGATGATGAACGAGGTCAGCGTTTTCTTGTTGGTGAAAATGTAGATGTAGTTCATCAGGCCGTACTTGGTAATGCCGTCAAAGAAGTTCATATCCGTAAAGCTGTAGAACAGGGAAGTGGCAAACGGATACAGCTTGAACACCACAAAACCAATGATCCAGGGAATCAGGAACAAAAGGCCAACGTTTTCATCACACCATTTTTTGAAAGGAGTGCGGGTCACTGTCTTGGCAGCAGGTGCGCTCATAAAGGAAACCTCCTTGTTACATAATAAAGGGCTGGCCCCACCGCCATGGGGCCGGGGCCAGCCTTGCTGATGTGTAAGGTTAAGGTAATACCGCATAATTCTAAGTGCCGATACGGCGAGCGAGGTGCGGCAGCTGCTAAG